>Ga0316187_10002387_pt1 | contig 16329 bp, 15 predicted proteins | sample CroRivburrow1_MG_FD_204927 | JGI IMG/M metagenome (GOLD analysis project Ga0316187, IMG submission 204927) | Coastal sediment microbial communities from Maine, United States - Cross River worm burrow 1 | ecosystem: Environmental > Aquatic > Marine > Coastal > Sediment | place: USA: Maine... | reverse complement strand
GCCCGCCGCATCATGACGGCTTTTGCAGATGCAGATGATGCCGGAGTGGTGGCAATTGATGGCAAAATGTATGACATTCCGCATCTCAACAGGTCACGCAAACTGCTGGAGCGCGCCAAAGCGTACGGGGTTGGCTGACAATGCAGATTGTCGAGACCTAGTCAGCCTCAGGATTGTCTGCCTTGACCCGCCTGGTGCGGGATTGACGCTTAGGCTTTGCCTGCGGATTGGAGATCTCAACCTTCACCGGGCCGCGCATGGCAATGTCGCGATGCGGGTATGGAATGTCGATCCCGGCCTCCATAAGACCGTCCCACAACAGCAGGAAGACGTCACCGCGAACATTGACTGTCCCCTGTCCCGGGTCCCTGATCCAGAAACGCAATTTGTAGTTGATCGAACTGTCGCCAAATTCGGTGATGTGACAAACCGGTGGCGGCACCGCCTGGATTCGCTTGTGTGTCGCCGCCACAGCCTTGGACAGTTCCCGCACCTTGTGAGGGCTCGCCTCGTAACTCACCCCGAAATCCAGATCGATGCGCACGAGGTCTGATGAATACGACCAGTTTATCACCTGCGAGGTGATCAGGTCCTCGTTCGGTATGAGATATTCACGACCATCGCGCGAAATCACCGAGGCATAACGCGCAGCAAGCTCATTGATCTTGCCATAGGTGTCACCGACCGAAATCACGTCGCCCGGCTTGATGGATTTATCAACCAGCAGAATGATTCCTGAAATCAGGTTTGACACGACTTTCTGCAAACCAAAACCGATGCCAAGACCAATGGCACCGGAGAATACGGCCAACGCTGTCAGATCGATGCCGACCAGACTCGACGCCGCCACAATGGCAACGACCATCAGGACGGCTTTTATCAGTTTGCCCAGCAACACCTGAAGCGACGGGTTCAGGTCCTCGCTGTTATTGATCCGGTTATCGGCAAATCGACCGATCAGTAGTGCCAGCCAGACCAGCACCGACACGGTAAACACCGTTTTGATCACCAGCAGTGGCGTCAGCCTGATATTGTGCATATGCAGCCCGACGCTATCCAGCGCAATGATCGTCTGTGGCAGCAGGTTGAGGATCGACAGCGCAGCCACAGTCCATGCAATCATGGCAATGGTTTTGGCCATGGACCGGTTGCGGATCAACCGGGAAACGATTGAGATGATGACCCAGGCGGTACACAGCTTGGCCGCAATGCCAACCAGGTAGCTGCGCGAAATCCAGGTCAGCGACTGCATTGCCTCCACTGAAACCCACAGCAAAGCGGTGAGGAATATCCAGCGCATCCGGCGCAGGATGATTGCCAGCGCACGAAGCAGTTGTGGCTGACCCTTGATGTTGCGGACATAGGCTTCAAGACGCGGCGACAACCAGCGATCCAGCATCAGGGCGACGGCAAACGCCACGAAAATGACCGACAACTGGATCAACGCCCATTGCAGGCCGGTATAGGTGGAGGTAATGCCAAGCTTGTTCAGCCAATTGAGAACGAAGCCTGATACATCGCTGACTACTCCAGACATGCTGAAATCCCCTGGGGCGGTTCAGATTTTGAGGAATTCAAACCTGCGCGCCATACCCAAATCTACCCGGTCAATCCTGTCAGGAAGCGTGGTTTTGCCAGCGTCCTTATACCAAAGGAACTGACTATTGACCCGGCCGACGCATCCGGAATGCTTCTTTTACAACCGCGTATTCCGAATATCCCATGCGCATGATCGGCTGCATGGCCGCCGTGTTCACGCGTCCGTCCTCGACAAACCTGTCGTCAATATACACACCTATTACCTGTCCGACCACAATGGCATATCCACCGGCTGCATTGTCATGTCCGGGCAGGTCGACGGTCTTTACATATTTGCATTCAAGTCCGACCGGGCTTGCAGCAACCCGTGGCGGTTTCACCAGCACACTGGCCGCTTTTTCAAGCCCGGCAAGTTCAAATTCGTCAACGCCGGGCGACACCGGTGCAGAGGACTGGTTCATCTGTTCGCGCAATTCCCAGGTCGCCATGTTGCAGACGAATTCACCCGTCTCAATAATGTTGGTGATGGAGTCTTTCCGGCCCGCCGATCCAAACACCACATAATGCGGATTGTCCGACATGGCATTGAAGAAGCTGTAGGGCGCGAGATTCACGACACCACTGGACGAGATCGAGGATATCCAGCCAATCGGGCGCGGTGCGACCAGGGCCTTGAATGGATCATACTCGTAGCCGTGGTTGTTTTCTGCCGTACCGTAGAACATGGACGCTCCATCTGTTTCCGGGGTTGAGTCTGCTGTTGGTGCTTGATGCCGCCCAGCCGCCCTTGCTGTCAACCTGCGATGACACAAATGTCACTTGGCCAACCGCCAAAGCATTGCCATGTTGCAACGCAATACTGTGTTCTCGCGCAACACTGGAGATCAACGCATGCTCAACGGCAAGAATGCACCATCAGTTGTCCCAGCCCGCAGCACAGGGTCGGCAGCCTGACAATGGCCGAACCCAAGCCAATCGCATTGGCCCTTCAGGGCGGCGGCGCACATGGTGCGTTCACCTGGGGCGTGCTCGACAAGCTGCTGGAAGACGGCCGCCTCAGTGTGAAAGCGATCACCGGGACCAGCGCCGGCGCCATGAATGCAGCCGTACTGGCGCAGGGCTTCACCCAGAACGGTCCGGACGGCGCCCGTCAGGCCCTCGATACATTCTGGCATGCTCTGTCGGTCATGGGACAGACCAGCCCGATCAGGCGCACCTTCGCCGACATGCTGACCGGGAACTGGAGCCTTGATGCCTCGCCCGCCTACAATATTCTGGACTTGATGTCGCGCATCGTGTCCCCGTATGACGTCAACCCGCTGGACATCAATCCGCTGCTTGATCTGCTCAACCAGACCATCGACTTCGACACAGTGCGCAGGTGCGACGACATCGCGCTGTTCGTGTCTGCAACCAATGTGCGCAACGGCAAGATCAAGGTGTTTCACGGTTCAGAGCTGACCGCCGATATGCTGATGGCGTCGGCGTGTCTTCCGCATCTCTACAAATCTGTCAAAATCGACGGAGAGATCTATTGGGATGGCGGCTACATGGGCAATCCGCCCATCTTTCCTTTGTTCTACAACACTTCCATTGCAGACATAGTCATCATCCAGATCAACCCGATTGAACGGGACGAGGAACCAAAAACAGCCCGTGAAATACACAACCGGGTAAATGAAATCAGTTTCAATTCCTCGCTGTTGCGCGAACTTCGTACCATCGACTTTGTCACCCGGTTGATTGCAGACGGCAAACTGGATGCCAGACATTATACCCACGCCCGGATGCACCGCATCGAAGCCAGCGATCAGATCAACCCTCTTTCAGCCTCTTCCAAGGTCAACACCGAATGGGAGTTCTTGTGCCATCTGCGCGATATTGGCCGCAGCACCTGCAGTGACTGGCTGGACGCGAATTACGCTCGGATTGGCCACACTGCAACGCTCGATCTGCGTTCAATGTTCGAATGAGGCCAGCAGGTCCTGCAAGTGCGAGATGTCCTCGATGACATGGTCTGCAAGCGGTGACAGTTGTTCACGGGTCGAATTGCCCGACAACACGCCCACGCACACCCCCGCACCTGCAGCGCGGCCACACTCCATGTCATGGACATTGTCACCGACCATCATCACATGGCGAGGCTCAATGCCTGTATGGCTGGCGAACGCAAGCAGCGGATCTCCCGCCGGTTTGGGGTTTTGAACAGAATCATAACCCAGCACCAGTTCGAACATATCACCCAGTCCGAACGCAGTGATCGTGGCATGCGCAGACGCGACAGCATCATTGGTCGCCACACCCAGCCTCAGGTCACGTTGCTTCAATCGTGAGAAAATCCGGTGGCTGTGCTCGGCGGGGAAAACCGGGTGCGATGTGGCACCAAGGCAGTGTCTGTTGACGGTTTCGACCAGGTCGGCCGGTGTGATGCCGTTCAACAGCGGCAGCCAGACGCCCACCAGGTCATCGGTATGTCCGGCAGCCCATATGGACCCGGGCAGGAAAACATCCGCGACCGGGTCAAACCCGGCAACATCAAGCAGGTGTGTTTCAAGTGCCTTTTCACCCTGCGCCGCGTCTGCAGCAATGGCTTTCAGAACCGGTGTCCAGGTCTTTTCAAAATCAACAAACACACCGTCCTTGTCGAACAGCACTCCGGCAATCGCGCCCGTCATGGCCTGCCTCACCTAAAACCGCGTGGTTATGCTGGCAGCTTCAGGCCGCGGCCTGTCTTCCTGCAATTGTGTCGGTGTCCCAATATAGATGAACCCGGCAATACGTTCATTGTCCGCCAGCCCGAATGCCGTCAGCACATGCCGGTCATAGGAAAACCATCCCGAAATCCACTGGGCGCCCAGGCCCATGGCCGTTGCCGCTGTCAACAGGTTCTGGCACACCGCACCGGCCGACAGCAATTGTTCCCATTCAGGTATCTTCGGATGTTGAGTTGTTGCCGCGCTGACGACCGCTACGACGCACGGCGCGCGCGAAAACATGCTGCGCTGAACCTCAAGCGTTTCCTCACCATGAGCCGGGTGCAGTTCACGATACCGTTCGGCAACAATCTTCCCCGCCCGCGCGCGACCGTCACCTTCGAAAACCATAAACCGCCATGGCGTAAGCTTGCCGTGGTCAGGCACCCGTGCTGCTATGTTCAGCAGACGGGTCAGTTGTTCATCAACCGGCCCCGGCCCTGTCATGGCCTTGGCCGATGCAGACCGGCGTGTTTCGAGCAGCCGCAACGTGCTGGAGTTGTCATTAAGCGCTTCAAACGCCAGTCCCGCATTTGTTTCGACCATTTGTCATCCCCTGGATTGTCAGCATGTTCAGCGAATTTCTTATCACTCTTTACAGACGTTTACTAAACCAGAAACCGTCGCGTTAACCTTTTATTAAGGATTAATTTGCGCGCGCAATCGTTGATGTGGTTTTCTTTCTTTGCCGATCGGATTACAGGTCGGGGGATATGCAGACCGGGCCTTTCTAGAGTTAGGCATCCACAAGTCTGACAGGGAAAATCAGAAATGCACGTAACTTTTCAACGTGCACGACAACATAGTCGGGGCCGCTTGCTCACAGGGGCGGCCCTGAACTTTGTCGGCGCCACACTGCTTCTCAGCCATGCGACAGCTTCCGTACTCGCAGCACAGCGTGTCGATGCAGACGCCATGACAACCGGTTCCCTGCCTTCAGCAAGCTCAAACGTCCCTATGGAATTACGCATCGAGGTCACCGGGCCGGGCCGCGAAGGTATCAAGCTGGCGGGTCGCCTGTCACAATCCGGCGGCCTGATCACCAAACCCGTCGCATGGAAACTGATCCGCACCCTGGGTGACGGCAGTCACGGTGGGCAACCGGTGTTCAGTGATGCCCGTCCAGTAGCGGACATTCCGCTGGTTCCCGGCAATTACCGCATAGAGGCACAATATGGCACCGTCTCTGTCGTCAAGCCCGTTGTGCTGGTCAAGGGCCAGCACCTTGGCTTGACTTTCGTCTTCAATGTCGGCGGGCTTCGCACCCTGTCAACACTTGGCAACGAGCCGCTGCCAGGCCGGGCCCGTGCGGTCCACCGGGTCTATGCCATCAATGGTATCAGTGCAGGCCAGCTCATCGCCACATCGGACCTGCAAGGCGCGTTGTTGCGGCTGGGCGCAGGCAAGTACCGTCTTGAAAGCGAAATTGAACCCGGCAACACCGTCACCCATACCGACGTGACGATCAAACCGGGGATACTGACCACGCTCAATCTCGACCATGAGGCAGGCATTGCCGTTGTTGATGCCGCACACGGCGTACAGTGGTCGGTAAACAGCACGGACCACACCTGGCATGCATCAGGGTCCGGTGCGGACGTACTTACACTGGCACCTGGTCGCTATGTCTATACCAGTGGAGACAACTCCCGCACCGTCTTTATCGAGGCAGGCAGACGCACCAAGGTGCGCGCCAGCGATTGATCCTCGCCCTGCCCGGCCAAAGCCATATGGTTCAACTGACCCTAGCGCACCGGCAACGGGATGAAATCTTCGGCATCGCCCGGAACTATGTCGAATTTCGCCGAGCGCCATTCCTGTTTGGCCTGTTCAATCCGCTCTTTCGATGACGACACGAAGTTCCACCAGATATGGCGTGGCCCGTCCATCGGTTCTCCACCCAGCACCATGATGCGGGCAATTTTCACCGCCACGATGGTGATCGGATCACCGGCCCGCAAAACCAGGAATTGCCCACCCTCGAACAGATCACCGGCAATGCGTATCTGGCCGGAAACAACATAGATTGCGCGTTCCTCGTGCACCGGCGGCAATGGCATCGTGGCACCCGGATGCATCACAGCTTCGCCGTAGAACATCTCCGAGTGGGTTTTGACCGGAGAGGTTTCACCGAACATGCTGCCGGCGATCACCCGCAACATCACGCCACCGTCGGTAATGACCGGCAGATCAACGGAAGCATGGTGCCAGAACCCCGGATCGACCTCTTCCTGATCCTTTGGCAGCGCCACCCAGGACTGGATGCCGTACAGGTTTTTCTCACTGGCACGTTCTTCGGGCGCTGTGCGTTCCGAATGCACAATCCCCCGGCCGGCCCGCATCCAGTTGAGCGCACCGGGATCAATCGCCTGTTCGACACCGAGACTGTCGCGATGGAAAATCTGGCCTTCGAACAGCCATGTAACCGTGGACAGGCCGATGTGCGGATGCGGCCGGACGTCAATTCCCTTGCCTGCCCCAAGCCTTGCGGGCCCCATCTGGTCAAAAAAGATGAACGGTCCGATCATCTGTTTCCGTGCCGACGGCAGGGCACGGCGCACCTCAAAGTCACCTATGTCGCGTGCACGCGGTATGATGATGTGTTCAATGGCATCGCACGACCGCTTGTCTCCGGGGACCGGATCGTCACAATCAAACCTGCTCATAATCCTCGAGTCTCCACTTTCAGACTGGTCGAAGCACTCCATATGCGCCAACATGGCAGCACATTATGTGGAGGATGTGTATTTGGGCAATATCAGTCTGTTTCAGGTTGCCGTTTTGTTGGCGTCAGCCGCCCTGATTGCACCATTGGCCAAATATTTCCGTATCGGCGCGGTCCTGGGTTATCTGTTCGCCGGCGTCATTATCGGACCTTACGTACTTCGCATATTCACCGATGCCGAGAAGATGCTGCATGTCGCTGAATTTGGCGTCATCCTGCTGCTGTTCCTGATCGGACTTGAACTGCGGCCACAACGCCTGTTCGCCATGCGCAAATCCGTGATCGGCGCAGGCGGAACCCAGGTTCTCGTTTCAGCCGTGATCCTGTTCGCCATGATGATGGCTGCCCAGTATGGCTGGCGGATTGCCCTGTTCACGGGACTGGCGCTTTCGCTGTCATCAACCGCCATGGTTCTGCAGGTGCTGAAAGAACAGGGCGAACTGGAACACCGCCATGGAAGACTGGGCTTTGCGGTGCTGCTGTTTCAGGACATTGCCGCCATCCCGATGATCGCCTTTGTCGGCCTGCTGGCCGTCAGCGGCGGCGAGCAGGCCACCATGACCTGGTATGGCGCCACCAAGGCACTGGGAGCCATCTGTTTCGTGATACTGGCTGGCCGGTATGTGCTCGGTTTTGTATTCCACCTGATCGCCAAGACGGGCGTTTCCGAAGCGATGACGGCATTTGCGCTGCTCACAATCGTGGTCATCGCGATCATCATGGATAGCGCCGGCCTGTCGCCTGCCCTGGGTGCATTTATCGCCGGCGCCCTGCTGGCTGACTCGGCTTACCGGCACGAGATCGAAGCCGATATCAAACCGTTCGAGTCGCTATTGCTCGGCATGTTCTTCGTCGCCGTCGGCATGTCGCTGGATCTTCGGCTGATCACCGAGCAACCCGGCACACTCATCCTGGCCGCGCTGATCCTGATCGCCACAAAGGCCATTGTGCTTTTCGTTACCGGCAAATACTTCGGTCTGAATACGAAAAGTGCGCGCAGGTTCGCCTGCGCCCTGTCGCAAGGCGGTGAATTTGCCTTCGTGCTGACAGCAACAGCCGTCGCTGCCTATGTCATCACGCGAGATTTCGCCTCGATGATCAACGTGGTGGTCACTCTCACCATGGTGGCAACCCCGCTTATCATGTTGATAGAAGGCTGGTGGTCGGCGCGCGCTGCTCCCGTCACGCACAGTACAGGCCCCCACGACGATATGCCCGACCAGGGCGGGCATGTGGTCATTGCCGGCCTGGGACGCTTCGGCCAGATTATCGCGCGTGTGCTGGCGGCACGCAAGATTCCGTTCACCGCGCTGGACGGTGATCCAAGCCAGATTGAAATCGTGCGCAGGTTTGGCGGCAAGGTGTATTTCGGCGATGCATCGCGTCAGGACATTCTCGATGCTGCCCAGGTCAGCAAGGCTCGGGCATTTGTAGTCTGCGTATCCAACCCGGATGCTTCATTGAAAATCGTCGAACTGGTCCGCAGCAAGTACCCTGATCTGCCGATCTATGTCCGTGCCAGAGACCGCAACCATGTCCACAGGCTGATGGACCATGGCGTTGAACACATTATGCGCGAGACGTTCCTGTCGGCACTCGAGATGTCACGTCGCGTCCTGCTTGAATCGGGTCTTGGCCGCGAAGAAGCCAATCGAACCATCAAGGCGTTTGCAGCGGGTGACAGAGCCAGGCTCTATGATGATTACGAACACTATTCCGATGTGCAAAAAATGGCTGACAGTGCCCGTCGTCATGCCCAGGAACTCAGTGACCTGTTTGCAACCGACGCCGACGCCGGAATCGCACAAGACAAGCCGGACACAGAGCAACCACGCAGGCGGACTCGTCAAATCCGATAGAAAACAGGACGGCCGCAGCAGCCATGGTGCTGCCCGGCCGCTGCAAGGTCCAATCCGTCAGGTCGCATTCACGCGCTTGACGTCCGGTGGCGTCGCTTCATCAACCAGCGCAGCCGTTACCTCGTCGAGCGTCATCGGCGTCTGGTCGCGCGAACCAAGCCGGCGCACGTTGACTGTGCCTTCCTCGGCTTCCCGGTTGCCGCATACCAGGATCACCGGCACCTTGGCGAGCGAGTGCTCACGCACCTTGTAGTTGATCTTCTCGTTGCGGAAATCGGTGTTGACCTGCAGGCCTGCCTTCTTGAGCTTGTCGGCCACCTGCTGACCATACGCATCGGCATCCTGCGTAATGGTGGCAACCACCACCTGCACAGGTGCAAACCACAACGGCATGTGCCCGGCATAGTTCTCGATCAGAATGCCGAGGAACCGTTCCATGGAGCCACAGATGGCGCGATGGATCATCACCGGCTGCTTCTTCTCGGAATCCCGGTCGATGTAAAATGCCCCGAAACGTTCCGGCAGGTTGAAGTCGACCTGCGTGGTGCCGCATTGCCAGTCACGGCCAATGGCATCGCGCAGCACATATTCGAACTTCGGGCCGTAAAACGCGCCCTCGCCCGGATTGATTTCGGTTTTGATCTTGCCCTTGGATTGAGCCTTTATCTGCTCCAGCACGTCTCCCATGACCTGTTCGGCATGATCCCAGTTCTCGTCGGATCCGACCCGCTTTTCCGGCCTTGTCGACAGCTTCACCGTGATCTCGTCAAATCCGAAATCCGCATATGTCGACAGGATCAGGTCATTGATCCGCATGCACTCGGACGCCATTTGCTCTTCTGTGCAGAATACATGCGCATCATCCTGCGTAAAGCCACGCACCCGCATCAGGCCATGCAGCGCACCGGACGGTTCGTAGCGATGCACGTTTCCGAACTCGGCGTATTTTACAGGCAGCTCCCGATAAGACTTGAGACCATGCTTGAAGATCATGACGTGACCCGGGCAGTTCATTGGCTTGATCGCAAACACCCGGTCATCTTCCGTCTCGGTGACGAACATGTGCTCCTTGTACCAGCCCCAGTGGCCCGAAGTTTCCCACAGCGCCTTGTCCAGTATCTGCGGTGCGTTGACTTCCTCATAGCCTTGCGCATCCAGCCTGCGCCGCATGTAATTGACCAGACTCTGGAACATGCGCCAGCCTTTGGCATGCCAGAACACGACGCCGGGACCTTCTTCCTGGAAATGGAACAGGTCCATTTCGCGGCCCAGCTTGCGATGGTCGCGTTTTTCAGCCTCCTCAAGCATCATCAGGTAATTGTCGAGATCCGCCTGGCTTGCCCACGCCGTGCCGTAGATGCGCGTCAGCATTTCATTGTTGCTGTCACCGCGCCAATAGGCACCAGCCACCTTCATCAGCTTGAAGGCTGTGCCGATCTGTCCGGTTGAGGCCATATGCGGCCCGCGGCACAAGTCAAACCAGTCACCCTGATAGTAGATTTTCAGATCCTGTTCGTCCGGAATCGCATCGACCAGTTCCACCTTGTAGGCCTCGCCCTTGTCGTCGAACACCTGCTTGACCTTGTCGCGCGACCAGATTTCCTTGGTAAACGGCTTGTTGCGCTGAATGATCTCACGCATCTTCTTTTCGATGACGGGCAGATCTTCCGTCGTGAACGGTTCTTCGCGTTTGAAATCGTAAAAGAAGCCGTTCTCGATGACCGGCCCGATAGTGACCTGGGTTTCCGGCCACAGTTCCTGCACCGCTTCAGCCATCACGTGAGCTGCATCATGCCGGATCAGTTCCAGCGCATCTGCATCCTCGCGGGTGATGATCTTGAATTGCGCATCTGTGGAAATCGGATCAGACAAATCGGCAAGCTTGCCGTCCAGCATGATTGCCACGGCCTTTTTCTGCAGTGACTTGGCAATCGAGCCGGCGACATCGCGCCCGCTTGTGCCTGCCTCAAACTGGCGAACGGATCCGTCGGGAAATGTAAGGGAGATCATCTTCGTCACCTCTTGCTCACTCTCTGCATACAAACGCAGGTAAGCTGACTGATTGTGGTTTGGTTGCGCAAGCCTCGGCGCAATTTGCAACTTATTGCCCGTTATCGGCCCGCTTAGTCAAGCGGGCATAGCGCCAAAATTTCAATCCGGCACGCTCAAGCTTGTCCGGCACCGGGTCAAACCCGCTCGTGCCCCACGGATGACAGCGGGCTATCCTGAAAAACCCGAGCCAGAATCCGGCCCATGCACCGTGAACCGAGATTGCCTCCATGGTGTAGCTGGAGCAGGTTGGCAGGTGCCTGCAGGTGCGCCCGAAAAAATACGACAGGCTCAGTTGATAGCCGCGAATGAGAATCAGCATTGCCGATGCCACGAGGCCTTGTCGCGGCTTCACTGGAAACGGTCGGTCTTTCAATCTATTGCTCCGTGTTCGAGCGCTATCGTGACGCTCAGGTTACACCTGTACATATAGGAACTCGCCATGCCTGAAAACAAACCCAACATTGTGCTCATCATGGTGGATCAGCTGTCGGCGCTGTTTCTGTCGTGCTACGGACATGGCGTGGTCAAGACCCCGAACATCGACCGGCTGGCCCAAGCTGGCGTGGTTTTCGAGAATTTTTACTCCCCCAGCCCGCTATGTGCCCCGGCGCGCGCTGCAATGATGTCGGGACAATTACCGTCACGCAACCGGGTCTATGACAACGCGGCCGAGTTTGCCTCGCAGACCCCGAGCTTTGCCCATTATCTGCGGCTCGAGGGCTATCGCACCTGCCTGTCCGGCAAGATGCATTTTGTGGGCCCCGATCAGTTGCACGGTTTTGAGGAACGCCTGACAACCGACATTTATCCGGCAGATTTCGGCTGGACCCCGGACTGGCGCAAGCCGCAGGAGCGCGTGGACTGGTGGTATCACAACCTGCTCTCGGTCAAGCAGGCAGGTATCGCCGAGCAGACCAACCAGCTTGAATATGATGATGAGGTGGGCTTCCAGGCCTGTCGGCGCATATACGATTATGCGCGCAACCCGGAACAGCGTCCGTTCTGCCTGGTCGCCTCGTTCACCCATCCCCATGATCCCTACGCTGCGCGCGCAAAATACTGGAACCTGTATTCGGATGCTGACATAGACGCACCGCAAACCCCGGCCATTGCCTATGACGACATGGACCCGCACAGCCAGCGATTGTGGAAGGTGTCGGCCATGGATGACTATGACATCACTGACCAGGATATCCGCAATGCCCGGCGCGCCTACTACGCCAACATCTCGTATCTGGACGATCATGTCGGCAAAATCCTGGATACTCTGGACGACTGCGGACTGAGCGATGACACCATCATCATGTTCACGTCCGACCATGGAGACATGCTGGGCGAGCGCGGCCTGTGGTACAAGATGAGCTTCATGGAGCATTCTTCCCGGGTCCCACTGATTGTGTATGCGCCGGGCCGGTACGATGCGCGCCGGATCGCGCAACCCACATCACTGCTTGATATCGTGCCGACCCTGAGCGACATCGCCGGGCGTAAAGATCATGCATCAACGCTGGACGGGCAATCACTGTTGCCCCTGCTTGAAGGTGGCCCAGAAAATCCCGAGCACGCCATCTATGCCGAATTGACTGCAGAAGGCTGTCTTGCACCGCTGTTCATGATCCGGCAGGGAAACTGGAAATACACCGCATCACGACCGGACCCGGATCAATTGTTCGATCTTGCAAAAGACCCGCTAGAGCTGACCAATCTTGCCGAACATCCCGACCACGCCGCACTGGTTCGGACGTTCAGGTCAATGGCTGCCGCACGCTGGAACCCGTCAAAACTGGAAGCGGAAATCAAGGAAAGCCAGTTGGTGAGGCTTGCTGTCTGGCAGGCTTTGCGAAAAGGCGACTGGTATCCATGGGACTACCAGCCCTTGCGTGACGCATCAGAACAGTACATGCGCAATCACAAGGACCTCAACGTACTGGAAAAAACCTCCCGGTTCCCGCCGCCGCCGCAACCGGAGAAAAAATCAGGCTGACCGGGCCTTGCCCTCAGCCAATTTGCCTTCCGCCATGTCAATTGCATTGCAGACAGCGTCAAAGGTTAAAAGGGTAGAAGCATGACGTGCCTTGAAATCACGCACGGGCGACAGAGCTTCAAGATCAGCCCACTTGCCATCTGGAGACGGACCGTTGTCTTTCAGCATATTGTACATCCGGTCACGAAGCGCACGCAATTCATCGGGTGTAGAGCCGACAACATGGCGCGCCATAATGGACGAAGACGCCTGCCCCAGCGCACACGCTTTCACGTCATGGGCAAAATCACAGACCACACCGTCTTCCAGCACCAGGTCAACAGTGACCTTGGAACCACACAGTTTTGAATGGGCGACAGCCGTGCCCTGCGGCGCAGACAGTCTGCCCAGGCGGGGAATATCGGCTGCAAATCCCAGAATCTGTTTGTTATAGACGTCGTTTATCATGTCAGCAGCCAATATGGGTCGAACTCGCTTGTATTACCAGTCTCTTTCAACCATATCCTGTCCGCGAACCATGATTATCTAAACCACCCGCCACAATCTCTTTTTTGGATTCTGGCAAAGCTTATGCTAAGACCGAACATTCAATTGCTGTTTTGGCAAATCAGCTGCAAGTTGAGTGAACCTGAACGGACAAACCAGCGTTAAATCAATGTATTTAGCCCTGACCCTGCAAGACTGTATTGAGGCCCGAATGGACGCTGTCGTTAAACACATAAGTGCTGCAAAGCCGGATATCGGGTCAGGCCCGGCAATAGACAAGCCGTCTGAAGAAGCGGCTCTTGCAGCCGTGCGCACCTTGATCGCATGGGCGGGTGATGATCCAGATCGCGAAGGTCTGCTGGACACGCCAAGGCGGGTTCTGAAGGCATATGGAGAATTGTTTTCAGGCTACCAGTCGGACGGTCGCGAGGCATTGCAGCGCACGTTTGCAGATGTCGGCGGTTATGACGACATTGTACTGGTTCGGAATATCGAGTTTTTCTCCCATTGCGAGCACCATATGGTTCCGTTCCAGGGCCATGTCCATATTGCCTATCTGCCGAATAATGGCGTTGTAGGCCTGTCGAAGCTGGCCCGCGTTGTTGAAGTATTCTCGCGCCGCTTGCAGACCCAGGAAAACCTCACCGCCCAGATTGTCCATGCAATTGATACCCAACTCGATGCGCGCGGCGTCGCCGTGATGATTGAGGCGGTCCATAACTGCATGTCCATGCGCGGTGTCCAGAAGCGTGACGCTTCGACGCTGACCACGCGATTCACCGGTGATTTCAAAACACTCCCGGCGATGCAGGCACGCTTCATGGAAATGGTGCGGTACCGCAAACCCGACTGACACATTGTGCAGCTGCTGGGGAAACTCGCTTGACTGATATATCATTTCCCTCTCCGGCCGACATTGAAGATGTCGAGGAAGGCAACGTGTTTGCTCCCCGATTTGATGACGCCGGCCTGATTCCCGCCATGGCAATCGATGCTGCGTCCAATGCACCGTTGATGTTCGCATTCATGAACCGGGAAAGCCTGGCGCTCACCCTCGAAACAGGTCTGGCGCATTATTATTCTCGCTCTCGCAAGTCGCTGTGGAAAAAGGGCGAGACTTCCGGGCAACTGCAGCATGTTGAACGCGTTCGAACGGATTGCGATCAGGATGTGCTGGTGCTGGAGGTGCGCGTTGCCGGTGATGGGGCAGCATGCCACACTGGCCGCGCAACCTGCTTCTACCGCCAGGTGAATGCTGACAGCAGCCTCACGACTGTCGACAATGTCCGAAAAATAGACCCTGAAGCGACATACGGCAAAAAATAAATTGCCAGATGTCAGGCCGAGGTTCTGATGGCATCCTGCACCGGTCGTGCCGGGGCAATAGCCGGTGCGTGTGGCGTGGTTCCCACTGGTGGTTTTGCCTTGGCGGCAGTCGCTGGTTCCTGCATGTTGTCGGCCGCTGGTTCATCGTGCTCGCTCACGGCTTGAAGCAGCAGGTCCAGTACGTCAGCAAGCGTGATCATTCCCTTGATCTCGCCATCTTCGGTAACCAGCACGAACTCTGAAGAGGTGTTGTTCAGCAGTTCCATTACCTGAACAATCTGCGTCGTCGATTCGCACGCCGGCACCAGGTCGCGAACCAGATCACTGGCAACCATCTGCAACACCGCCGACCCAAGCCTGCCTGACGCAGTGATGATATCATTCTGTGACAGGGTGCCTTTGACCTCGCCATATTCACTCAGGATGACAGTTCCCGGCACGTGGCACGACAGCATGTACTCACACACGTCGACGATCTTGGCGGACTGCACGATTGCAGGAACACCACGTCCGTATTGTTGTATGATGTCCGCAGCATTCATTACCGATGCTTACCTTGTACTCAATGACCAAAACCCAACACTTGACGGGCGATTATGGACACAAAACCCTTAATCAGTTGTTTCACAATCGCCTTGCCTTGAGCACAATGAGCTTTGGGGTTCCCCATCGCCGTCAGAAGAACAGGACCCCCGCGCAGGCAGCAGACGACGCGCTGATCATAGCGATCGCTTTCTGGCCGGATCGAGCCACCCAAACACCAGCAACCCGGTGAGGAAGCCACCCAAATGGGCTTCCCAGGCAATGCGTGCATCACTTAACAAACCTGATGATGCCGACAACATGTCGAGACCAAGCCAGATCACGATGAAAACAACCGCCGATCCGTTGGTAAACAGGCGCAACAATGGCTCAGGGGGCACCAGGCTCAGGTCCTTGCGCAGGCTGGACGACAGCGTTCCGCCATGGGCGAAAATCAGCCGCACTGCCACAGCCATCTGACCGGCAATGGCACCCGATGCGCCAACCAGGATAGCGCCTGTGCCCCAGCTCAAAGCCAAAGAGAAAGCCGCTGCAACTCCTGCTGCAAACAGGGAAAGGCCAATGAACCTGGCCGGGCCCAATCGCCTTGCGGCGACCGAGCCGAATGCCAGCATCCAGACCATGTTCATGGCAAGGTGGGTCCAGCTTCCATGCAGCAGTGCGTATGAAAAGAAAGAGGTAAACCGGGCGATCTCGCCGCCCGGCAGCAACTGACCGCCGAATTCCGGCAGGACCTGAAAGCGCATTGGCACAAACGCCAGTGTCAGAATGACACGATTGGCAAACTCGTCACTGACCAGTTGCAGCCAGCAATGCATGGCCAGCAGCACTGCGGACAGCAAAAGCACCACACTTGGCGCATTTATAGCTGGCGTCTGCTTGTCCCGCGAGCGCAACCGCTCAATTTCAGCTGGCGTGAGAGGTGTTTGCCGAATTTCCCCATTTTCAGGAGCTTTCTCGTCTTTCATGACATTGCCTGTCTGCTTTTCTTCCATCTGGCACGGTGCCTGCAACGACGGGTTAGCTGCGTTCAGCTTTGATACAAATACAAGATACCAGTCA
>Ga0316187_10002386_pt1 | contig 16330 bp, 15 predicted proteins | sample CroRivburrow1_MG_FD_204927 | JGI IMG/M metagenome (GOLD analysis project Ga0316187, IMG submission 204927) | Coastal sediment microbial communities from Maine, United States - Cross River worm burrow 1 | ecosystem: Environmental > Aquatic > Marine > Coastal > Sediment | place: USA: Maine... | reverse complement strand
TTGACCAGTACAGCATTGGGGCCAACACGGCACTCATCCCCAATCCGGGTAGATCCAATCAGATAACAGCCTGCCTGAATCACTGTATCAATACCGATGCTAACTCCTGCCTCAATGCGAACACTCTCTGGCTTTTCAATGGTGACGCCATTCATCTGCCAATCATGAATAACCCGCTGTTGCATCAATGCTTCAACTTCGGAGAGCTGAACACGATTGTTAACACCAAACATCTCTGAAGCGTCTTCCATCAACACCGTTTCAACTGACTTTCCATCTTTCAAAGCAAGCGGAACAATATCAGGCAGGTAGTACTCTCCCTGCGCATTACTGTTACCAACCTTATGCAACAGTTCAAAAAGCGCCTCATGACGCACACAGTAGATGCCGCTGCTTACTTCACCGATAGAGCGTTGAGATTCATCAGCATCCTTTTCTTCAATAATGGCGGATACAGTGCCACTGCCATCTCGCACAATGCGACCATAGCCGTAAGCATTCTCTGGCTCAGCAGTAAGGACAGTGACCACAGCATCGCGATTGCGGTGTTCATCAATAAGATTAGACAGGGTTTCGGTTCGAAGCAGCGGAGTATCACCGCATACAATCAGGACATCACGAACATTTCGGATTACATCTTCACACTGTTTGACTGCATGGCCCGTTCCCAGTTGTTTGTCCTGAATCACCCAGTCCAGATTTTTTGGCTGACCAACATGCTCCTGAACCTGTTCAGAAGCATGGCCGGTCACCAGTGCAATACCATGCGGGCGAAGAGCCTCTACAGTATGTAACAGGTAATCGATCATAGCACGGCCAAGAACCGGGTGGAGTACCTTAGGCTTACTTGAGTGCATTCGTTTGCCCTTGCCTGCGGCAAGAACACAAACCTGAAGGTCGGGGTAGTGCATCTGTTGAGTCATCTCTCCTCCACAAATATATCAGAGTCCTGATACGCAAAAGGGTCGCACAACGTGCGACCCTTGCAAAGAACAAAGAGCGTTTTTAGTGCTTCTTCTTTTTACGTAGCCATACCAGACGGGCAGCTGTCATAGAGAGTTCAGCTTCAGCAACAGCATAATCAATATCATCCTGCTTGCCTTCCAGAACTTCCTGAGCCTTACGTTCGGCAGCAAGTGCTGATGCTTCATCAATATCAGTAGCGCGCTCTGCAGAGTCAGCCAATACAGTGATCATGTCCGGCTGAACTTCCATGAAGCCACCGGAAACAAAAACCTCATCAACCTCTTCATCACCAACGGTGATTCTAAGTTCACCGGCAGTCAGTGCGCAGAGAAGTGGTGTGTGCTTTGGGAGAATACCGAGTTCACCAGCCACACCTGGTGCAACCAGCATCTCAGCTTCACCGCGATAAACTTCGCGTTCAGCTGTAGCAACCAGTACTTTGACTGTAGAAGCTGCCATTAGCCTTTAGCCGCCATCTTTTCAGCCTTGGCAACAGCTTCATCAATGCCACCGACCATGTAGAAAGCCTGCTCAGGCAGATGATCATATTCACCGGAAAGAATGTCTTTAAAGCCCTTGATAGTGTCTTCCTTCTTAGCGTAAACACCTGGAGAACCGGTGAATACTTCCGCTACGTGGAACGGCTGAGAAAGGAAACGCTGAATCTTACGAGCGCGGGTTACAGCAAGCTTATCTTCATCAGAAAGCTCATCCATACCCAGGATCGCAATGATGTCCTGAAGCTCTTTATAACGCTGTAGAATCTGCTGTACGCCCTGAGCCACATCATAGTGCTCGATACCGATAATCTTCGGATCAAGCTGACGTGATGTTGAATCCAGTGGATCAACCGCAGGGTAGATACCAAGCTCAGCAATCTGACGAGAAAGTACGATGGTTGAATCCAGATGCGCAAATGTTGTTGCAGGGGCTGGATCGGTCAAGTCATCCGCAGGTACATATACGGCCTGAACAGATGTGATTGAACCGGTCTTGGTAGAAGCAATACGCTCCTGCAGACGGCCCATCTCTTCAGCCAGGTTAGGCTGATAACCCACTGCAGATGGCATACGGCCAAGCAGTGCGGATACTTCAACACCGGCAAGAGAGTAACGGTAGATGTTATCGATGAAGATCAGTACATCCAGACCCTCGTCACGGAAGTACTCAGCCATGGTCAGGCCGGTCAAGGCTACACGCAGACGGTTACCTGGAGGTTCATTCATCTGACCGTAAACCAGAGCAACTTTCTCCAGTACGTTGGATTCCTTCATCTCGTAGTAGAAGTCATTACCTTCACGGGTACGCTCACCAACACCGGCAAATACGGAGAAACCACCGTGTGCTTTCGCGATGTTATTAATCAGCTCCATCATGTTTACGGTTTTACCAACACCGGCACCACCGAACAGGCCAACTTTACCACCCTTAGCGATAGGAGCCATCAGGTCGATAACTTTAATTCCGGTCTCAAGAATTTCCTGAGCAGGAGATAGCTCTTCAAATGTAGGTGCAGCACGGTGAATGGCCCAACGCTCTTCAGATGGCACATCTTCGCCTTCAAAGTCGATGCCCTCGCCAAGCACGTTCATGATACGACCAAGCGTGGCCTTACCAACAGGGACCATAATTGGGCTGCCTGTATCGTTGATTTCCATACCACGGCAAAGGCCATCTGTGGAACCCATTGCAACGGCACGAACAGTGTTGTCGCCGAGATGCTGCTGAATTTCAAGCGTCAGCTTTGGCTCTGCCAGTGTTACTGCATTATAGATATTCGGAAGTTCGCCAGCCGGGAAACGGATGTCTACTACCGGACCGATCACCTGGACGATTGTACCTACACTCATGTTATGACCTCTCTAAAAAATATAACTATATTAACCAGCAGCTGCGGCACCGGCACAAATTTCTGCCAGCTCCTGCGTAATTGCTGCCTGACGTGCCTTGTTGTAGGTAATGTTAAGATCTTTAACGATATCTCCAGCATTATCTGTTGCAGCTTTCATTGCCACCATACGGGCAGACTGCTCACACGCTTTATTCTCTAACAAACCATGGAAAACCAGTGACTCGACGTAACGACGAAGCAGGCCATCCATAACCTCTTTACTATCCGGCTCATAGATGTAATCCCAGTAGCCGGTATGTTTTGCCTCTTCAGGAATCGGACAAGGCAGAAGGCGCATAGCTCTTGGAGTCTGAGTCATAGTGTTCTCAAACTCACTGTAGACCAGGTAAACCTCGTCCACTTCACCTTTCATGTATTTATCCATTGCCACACTTACAACACCAAGGATATCTGCAATTTCAGGGGAATCAGGAACATTCTCAACCGAGCCCGCAATATCAGTGAAGCGCTTAAGGAATGAGCCCGCACGACGACCGATGGTGTATACCTCGGTATCTACAGTCTGCTCTTTAAGCACAGCAATCGCTTTTTTCAGCCCGTTGGTATTCAAGCCACCACAAAGACCCTTGTCAGTAGTAATGACAACAGCGCCAACCTTCTTAATTTCATCACGTTCGGTAACAAACGGATGTTTATATTCAGGATGAGCCTGCATCAAATTAGAGACAACCTGTTCAATACCCTCTGCATATGCACGGGCAGCAACCACACGATCCTGAGCTTTGCGCATCTTGGATGCCGCAACCATCTCCATCGCTTTTGTGATCTTTCCAGTATTCTTGATGGCCTGGATTTGGCCTCTAATTTCCTTAGCAGATGCCACAGCAGGACTCCTTAGTAGGTTCCGGTTGCTTTGAAGTCAGCAATTGCTTTCTTCAAGCCTTCAACCACATCATCAGTCAGCGCAGGCTTAGCGTTCAAGCCGTTCATCAAACCAGCTTCAGCAGAAGCCAGGTGTGCGAGAAGACCCTTCTCAAATGCGCCGATCTTCTTCACATCGATGTCGTCCAGATCGCCATTACTCAGTGCGAACAGAACAGTTGTCATCTCAGCAACAGTCTGTGGGCTGTTTTCATCCTGTTTCAGGATCTCAACACCACGTTTACCGCGTTCGATCTGTTTACGGGTCGCTTCATCAAGGTCAGAAGCAAACGATGCAAATGCAGCCAGCTCACGATACTGAGCAAGGTCAAGACGAAGACCGCCACCAACTTTTTTCATTGCTTTAGTCTGAGCAGCACCACCAACACGTGATACAGATAGACCCGCATTGATCGCAGGGCGGAGACCAGCGTTGAATAGAGAGGTTTCAAGGAAGATCTGACCATCAGTAATAGAGATTACGTTGGTAGGTACGAATGCCGAAACATCGCCTTCCTGAGTTTCAATAATGGGTAGAGAGGTTAGAGAACCTGTCTGGCCTTTTACTGCGCCGTTGGTGAACTTCTCAACATAAGTCTCATCTACACGTGATGCGCGCTCCAATAGACGGGAGTGCAGGTAGAATACGTCACCTGGATATGCTTCACGGCCTGGAGGGCGACGAAGAATCAGGGATACCTGACGATAAGCCCAAGCCTGCTTGGTCAGATCATCATATACGATCAGTGCATCTTCACCGCGGTCACGGAAATACTCACCCATGGTGCAACCGGAGTAAGGTGCGATGTACTGCAGTGCAGCAGATTCTGATGCAGAAGCAGCTACAATAATTGTGTTATCCAGAGCGCCATGTTCGCGAAGTGTGCGAACTACGGTAGCCACTGTGGAAGCCTTCTGGCCTACAGCAACATAAATACAGGTCACGCCGGAATCTTTCTGGTTGATGATGGTGTCGATAGCAATCGCAGTCTTGCCAGTCTGACGGTCACCAATGATGAGCTCACGCTGGCCGCGACCAACAGGAACCATGGCATCAATCGCCTTAATACCGGTCTGTAGAGGCTGATCTACTGACTTACGATCAATAACACCCGGTGCAATCTTCTCAACAGCGCTGTGCTCAGCGACGTCAAGTGGACCTTTACCATCAATAGGCTCACCGAGAGCGTTTAACACGCGGCCTTTCAGACCAGGGCCTGTAGGAACTTCGAAGATGCGACCTGTACATTTAATCTGGTCACCTTCACGAAGATGCGTGAACTCACCGAAGATCACAGCACCGACTGAACCTTCTTCTAGGTTTAGTACCATGCCGAATGTATCGCCAGGGAATTCCAGCATTTCGCCAGCCATTGCTCCAGAGAGACCATGGATCCGGGCTACGCCATCACCAACAGAGATTAAGCGGCCTACATTTGCATCAGCAGCGCCTGCTTCAAATCCTTTGATCTGCTCCTTAATGATGGAACTGATTTCTGCGGTATCGAGTTTCATATCTTCTATCCTCTAATGACCAATCAATTAATCTATAACTTAAGCGAGGCTGTTAAGCCGCAATTGCCTTGCGCAACCCTTCAAGCTTGCCACGCAGTGAGCAGTCGATCTGGCGGTCACCAATATTGACAACCATGCCACCCAATAGCTCTCTGTCTTCTACAATATCCAACTGCACATTCTTGCCAGCAACATCGGCAACCGCAGCATGGATTTTCTTCTTGGTTTCAGCATCCGGTTTGACTGCTACAACAACCGTTGCAACAACACTCTCCTTAGCTGCACGAACCATCTCTTCAAACAGTTCATTAATCTCAGGCAGTAGTGATGCCTTACCACGTTCACACAACAGCGTTACAAGACGTGCAAGCTCATCAGAGATAGAGCCAACGGCCTTGCTTAGCACTTTTACCTTCTGCTCAGGGGTGGCATTAGGAAGCTCAAGAAAATCCTGAACCTCTTTCAGTGATGCAACCTCTGCCAAGCCGGAAAGTCCTGCTGACAGATCTACACCTTCCTGGGAGAGATCAAATAGCGCTGTAGCGTAGCGGCGTGAAATGGCGATCGAGCTCATGCGTTACCGAACCCTTCGCTGACAACACCGTCGATCAACTTAGCGTGACGTTTGGCGTCCAGCTCTTCATCAATCACACGTTCAGCTGCAAGCATGGCGATTGAAGCCACCTCTTCACGCAGTGCTTTACGTGCACGGTTTGCTTCAGCCTCAACCTCTTCACGTGCTGACTCAACAATCTGCTGAGATTCGCCACGTGCCTTGACTACTGCTTCTTCACTAACTTCAGCTGCACGTTTCTCAGCAGAGGCAACAATTGCCTGCGCCTTGCTACGAGCATCTTTTAGCTGCGAATCGATTTCAGCTGCGGCCTTAGCCTTAGCTTCTTTACCAGCATCTGCAGCAGCCAGCCCTTCAGCAATCTTCTTTGTACGAGCTTCCATAGCGTCGTTCAGAGGACCATAGAGATTCTTCTTAAGAAGATACACCATAGTCAGGAAGACGATAATCTGGCCGATAAATGTTAGGTCAATACTCATGAGTAAGCCTCACTTCCTGTTGAATTTAATCTCAAGTTCTACTTAGCCCAAGAATGGGTTAGCGAACAAGAACCACAATGCGAATGCCATGATGATGAAAGGGAAAGACTCCATCAAACCAGCAAAGATGAACATGTTGAACATCAACTGTGGGCGCATTTCAGGCTGACGAGCAATACCTTCCAAGGTCTTCGAGCAGATCAGGCCCCATCCTACAGCTGAACCCAGGCCAGCGGCGGCCAGAATTACACCTACAGAAATTGCCGTTGCAGCGGTGATGATTGTTGTTGCATCCATTTTTTTAACTCCTATCCAATACTAAAAAATAAAATAAACTAAAATAAAACTCAGTGTTCAACCGGCTGGTGTGCAATTGAGAGGTACACCACGGTCAAAATCATAAAAATAAACGCCTGTAGCAGGCCGATAAAGAGATGGAAGAAAGACCATCCAAGACCTACGAAGAAACCGGCAGTCATGGCAACTGCGCCACCACCCAATAGTAGAGAGGCAATCAGCAGAAAGATAACTTCACCTGCGAACATGTTACCAAACAGACGGAATGAGAGTGAAAGCGGCTTCGCAATCTCTTCAACCAGCTTCAGAATCAGGTTGATCGGCATAACGATCGGCTTCAGAACCATTGGCACCAGAGAGGTGAAAGGCTCCATAACCAGCTCTTTCATAAAGTGGACCGGTTTCAGCTTAAACTCATAATAGAGAACCATCAGGAATACACTGACACCCATCGCTGCAGGCAGGTTCAAATCATTGGTTGGAACCGGACGGAAGTGTGCAGCACCAAACAGGTGAGCTATATTGCCAATCAGGTATGCAGGGAGAACATCAAGCGTGTTACAAAGAAGAATAAATACGAAAATCGTGAACGCCAGTGGCGCCACATGCGGGTTATGGACCGGAAAGTTGTCGTTTACAGTATCATTAATGAAACCAACAACGGTCTCCATAAAGTTTTGGGCACCTTCTGGTGCATCTTCAACAATCCTGCCTTTCAGCCAAATACCGAACCCAACCAATAGAGTTGCAATGGTCACAGTAAGAATCATTGTGTCTACGTGAATCTGCATGAATGGATTGCTTTCATCTACAACGTACGACCAGTACTGTAGATGACTTGCAATTCCGTCGCCGGCTTGATCAGACAATTCCGCCACCCCTAGTTAATATTAGTTCGGTTTGATTCAAGAGCAAACTGAACTTAATTCAAATCTCTATCTTCGCCTGCGGCTTGTGAAGTAAGCTTCACTATATATATATAGCCACCGACATAAGCAGTAAACATACCCGCTGCAATCGCGAGAAGATGAAGCCCTATCAGATTGGCGCCTATCAGCACCAGGATAAGCAGAAGAAAACGCAGGGCCGCTGAGCGATATAACACCCCCCGACTACCAGCTCCCTCCACTTGAGATGAGCCCATCACACTCCGAGCAAGAAGAACACTGTTCAGACTTACCAGAATGCCGCCTGACAACAAAGAGATCGCAATGGCCTCTCCCTGCCAGAACAACGCAAAAACAGATACGGCGAGTGAAGTTAAAGCCTGAATCTTTGCGATTCCGAAAAACTGCTGCTGCCAATCACCGGAAGGTTGTTGCTGCTGAGTCCCAGACAAGCCTTAGGCCTCTCTCTTCAACATTTGATAACCCTCTTTTTTTGCGGTAGCGATTTCTACCAGCGAAGCAGGCAAAATGCAAGCTCTGATCGGCACACGAAAACAACACTTCACGAAGGGTTAATGGTTATTCGTAGACGGCGCGCAGTCCGGCCAGATAACTCTCGGCCCGGCTTCTGCCATCTACCAGTACAACGTCCGGATCTTCGCCCAGGGCCTGAACCGAAGCGCGTGCATAAGCAGCCCTATCGGACTCAGCCATCAGCATCCAGTCAGAAGCATCGACGAGCTTGTCGCCCGTCTTATCAAACCGGGCGTCCACCGGCAGGCCGTCAGCAGCAATAGCCGCCAGCGGCAGCGCGAACGCCACCACCAGCAACACTACTTTCAATAGCCGCACACTTAGCCCCAACACTTAGTAGCGGTAGTGATTCGGCTTATAAGGACCCTCTATCGGAACACCGATGTAGTCGGACTGCTCCTGGCTTAGCGGGGTCAAGTCAATGCCAACCTTGTCCATGTGCAGGCGCGCCACTTCTTCATCCAGTTTCTTAGGCAGGGTGTAGACTTCATTTTTATACTCACCGGTCTGTGTAAACAGCTCGATCTGCGCCAATGTCTGGTTGGTGAAGGAGTTGGACATCACAAAGCTTGGGTGCCCTGTTCCACAACCAAGATTCACCAGACGACCCTCAGCCAGCAGCGTGATGCGGTTGCCATTCGGGAAGATGATCTGATCTACCTGTGGTTTTACATTGTCCCACTCATAGCCTTTCAGGCTGGCAACATCGATTTCGTTATCAAAGTGGCCAATGTTGCAGACAATAGACTGATCCTTCATAGCGATCATGTGATCGTGCGTGATCACGTGATAGTTACCTGTGGTAGTCACAAAGATATCACCCTGTGAGCAGGCATCATCCATATTCACTACACGGTAACCTTCCATCGACGCCTGCAGTGCGCAGATCGGATCGATCTCAGTCACCCAAACGGTTGCCCCCATGCCGCGGAATGCCTGCGCACAACCTTTACCCACATCGCCGTAACCGAGCACAACGCAGATTTTACCAGCAATCATTACGTCAGTAGCGCGCTTGATGCCGTCGAGTAGTGACTCGCGGCAGCCGTAGAGGTTATCAAATTTTGATTTGGTGACCGAGTCATTCACATTGATAGCAGGGAATGGCAATTCGCCGCGCTCAAACATCTGGTAGAGACGATGTACACCTGTGGTGGTCTCTTCGGTCACGCCCTGAATCGCATCACGACGGGTGGTGTAGTAACCCGGCTGAGAAGCCAGACGTTTCTTGATTGATGCGAAGAGGAACTCCTCTTCTTCGGAACCCGGGTTATCCAGCACAGAAGCATCCTTCTCAGCTTTAGCACCCAGAACCAGCAGTGTTGTTGCATCACCACCATCATCAAGAATCATGTTCGGCGTGCCGCCGTCATGCCACTCCATGATCGAATGACAGAACTCCCAATACTCTTCCAGCGTCTCGCCCTTGTGAGCGAAAACCGGAATATCTTCAGCAGCAATTGCAGCAGCAGCGTGATCCTGTGTGGAATAGATGTTGCATGATGCCCAGCGAACTTCAGCACCGAGTGCAGTCAGTGTTTCAATCAATACACCTGTCTGAATGGTCATGTGCAGGGAGCCTGCAATGCGTGCACCTTTCAAAGGCTGCGAAGCCGCATATTTCTCACGGGTTACCATCAGGCCCGGCATCTCTGTTTCTGCGATGGTCAGCTCTTTGCGGCCCCATGCGATGGTTTCAGCAGACATATCTGCAACTTTATAATCGGTAAATTGTTCAGAATTAGGCATTCTCATACTCCTATATTAAATCGTCTTATAAAAATATGAGCACAGTTATATATGTAGTTCGACTGAGCCTGGTGTCATCTAAACGACACTGCAGTGCTCCTCAGCCTGGGTTTTACTAGATGTTGAATAAGGCCTCCTGGCCTTTTCAACCGACGGATTACAAAAGCGTGGTTTTGCAATCCTCACAAAATCGATTACTTCGATTTTGCTCGCCCATCCATGGGCTCGGATATTCATTCTACAGCCGTTCTAGCGGCTGGATGTTGATTTCTAGCAAGGCGTGAGGAGCAGAGAGCCGCAGCATATTAAAGATATGTGAGGATTCGAGCACCGCAACAACGCAGCCAGAGATCAACAGGCAGTCGCTTAGGCTCCTGCAGCGGCCTTGAGAGCGTCGACCTTGTCTGTACGCTCCCAGGTAAAGTCAGCCAGTTCACGGCCAAAGTGACCATAAGCAGCAGTCTGTGCGTAGATCGGACGCAGCAGGTCAAGTGCCTGTACAATGCCCTTAGGACGCAGATCAAATACTTCACGCACAATATCGGCCAGCTTGCCTTCATCGATTTTGCCTGTGCCGAAGGTGTTAACCATCACACTCAGAGGCTTGGCCACACCGATGGCATAAGCCACCTGCACTTCACAACGATCAGCCAGGTCTGCGGCTACGATGTTTTTGGCAACATAACGCATCATGTAACATGCAGAGCGATCCACCTTGGTCGGATCCTTACCGGAGAATGCACCACCACCGTGATGGCCGAAGCCGCCGTAGGTATCAACAATAATCTTACGTCCGGTCACACCGCAGTCGCCCACAGGGCCACCAATCACAAAACGGCCGGTTGGGTTGATATGATATTCAGTTCCGGAATGAAGCAGCCCGGTATCACCAAGGATCGGATTGATCACTTCATCCATAATCCCTTCGCATAAATCCTTATGCTCTACATCAGGATCATGCTGAGTGGAGAGCACCACCGCATCAATAGCAACTGGTTTGAAATCTTCATAACGAACCGTCACCTGTGATTTTGCATCGGGACGCAGAAAGTTCAGTTTGCCTGCCTTACGCACCTCGGCCTGCTTGGCCACCAGAAGGTGTGAAAGATGGATCGGAGCAGGCATCAGCACATCGGTCTCTCTGCAGGCGTAGCCAAACATCAGCCCCTGGTCTCCGGCACCCTGATCAAGATCAATGCCTTCGCCCTCGTTCACACCCTGGGCAATATCCACAGACTGTTTATCGAGACTTACCAGCACTGAACAGGATTCCCAATCAAAACCCATAGCTGAAGAGTTGTAGCCGATATCCTTGATCGCGCCACGCACAACATCCTGATAATCAATCACAGCAGAGGTGGTAATTTCACCGGCGATCAACGCCAGCCCTGTGGTCACCATGGTTTCGCACGCTACACGTGCGTATCTGTCCTGCTCCAGGATCGCATCAAGCACACTATCGGAGATACGGTCAGCGACCTTATCCGGATGCCCTTCTGATACAGACTCACTGGTAAACACAAAATCGCGACTCATATAGACCCCTCAACATAGATATTTATAGAGAAACAGCGGCGCAGCCTAATCCCGAAGCCGCCGAAATCAAATTAATCGTAAAATTTCATCGGCGAGTCAACAGCAATGCACCGATCACCACGCCTGAAACAGCACCCGCCCACTGCAGATTTAGTGCCGGTTCACTCCAACCAAGCCCTGCGAGTAGACCGCCTGAAGCCAGAAGCAGTGCGCCCGTCAGCAGCTGCCATGCAGGTGCCGATTCCGGCTCTGCTTTCGCCTGACTGTTTCGGTCAGCCAGAAGATTTCTGATCTCACCTGGCAGATGCATCCAATCCTCAAGTCCGGCTTTCAGATCATGGGCTGCCTGCTCAATGCGCGCTTTCGGCCCGAGATGTTCAGCCACCCACCTGCCCACCAGCGGCTTGGCCAGCGCCCAGACATTGACCTCGGACTCCAGTTCGCGTGCCACACCCTCAATCACCACCATGGTTTTCTGCAGCAACAGCAGTTCCGGCTGCGTCTCCATCTTGAACCGCTCGGTTACAGCAAAGAGATAGAAGAGCAGCTCAGCCAGTGAGATATCTTTCAGCGGCCGGTTAAAAATCGGTTCGGCCACTTCACGCAGCGCATCCTCAAAGGCGGAGACATTGGTATCGGCCGGCACATAGCCCGCCTCCAGATGCACTTCAGCAGCTCGAAGGTAGTCACCCTGCAGGAAGGCAAGAAGCATCTCGGCAATATAACGCCGGCTCTGCATATCAAGTCGGCCGACAATACCGAAGTCGACCAGCTTAATTTCGCCCTCATCAGTGACAAAGATATTGCCCGGATGCAGATCGGCATGAAAATAACCATCAACGAAGACCATATGGAAAAAGAGTGTGGCTGTGCGTTCGCAGAGATGCATCAGATCGTGCCCTGCAGCAGTAAGATGATCCCGCTCATCAATCGGCACGCCATAGATTCGTTCGGTCACCAGCACCTCGGTTGTGGTGTGGTCCCATATCACCTTCGGCACACCCACACCATCGAGATCGGCGAGATTATCGGCAAAACGGCTGGCGTGTGCGGCCTCCGATCTCAGGTTCAGTTCACCCATGATGGTGGCGGCAAACTCATCCACCACACGTGGTGCTTTCAGGCGCTCATATTCAGGAAAATAGCGATCAAACAGATCGGCCAGCAGCCGTAGGATGGAGAGGTCTGCCTCAATGGTCTTCTGGATACGGGGCCTGCGCACTTTCACTGCTACCTGACTGCCATCATGTAACTTGGCGAAATGGACCTGTGCGATTGATGCGGCAGCGACTGGCTCCCGATCAAACTCAGCAAACTGGCCCGTTTCACCGGTCAGCGGTTTTTTGTATGCACGTTTCAGTACCGATTCAATAATCTCGATTTTTTCCGGCGGAACATCATCCTGCAGCTTCTTCAATTCAAGTGCTACATCAATCGGCAACAGATCCACACGAGTAGAGAGCATCTGTCCAAACTTGATAAAGGTGGGGCCTAACCGCTCCAGCACCCGCCTGATCTGAACACCGAGATCTTTTGGCAACTCATCACCGGTAAACAGCCGGATCATCCATGCATAGGGCCGGAACAATCTCAATCTGACAGCCATCGCCGCCATACCGTGCGTAGCCAGAATATGGCCGATCGCCAACAATCTTATATCACGTTTAATTCTGGCAGAGAGTCTCATATGTTAAAGGTTCCGATCCTCGGCACGATGTTCCGCCTTGGTCACGCGCCCTTTCAGGCGGCTGATTTTGCGATGCAGATCTTCCACACCGGCCTGCCATGCCTGCGAACGATCACCATCCGGCATATCGATCCCCTGAAGCCGCTCTTCCAGAATCTTCTGCGCACCTGCTGTCACCCGCTTCTCTGCCGCCACCAGTGCATGTGCAGCTGTCGCCACCCGGCTACCGAAGAAGTCACCAAATGCATCCCTGAGTTCACGTTCCCAATCAAGATCTGCGGCAGCCAACAGCTTCTTAAAGCGCAGCATCGCTTCCGAATCACCGGAGAGTTTCAACACCTGCTCAAACACCAGTTCATCGGGATCTTCATGAGCAAAGCAGAGGCGGGCAAATGCAGCCGTGGTGGCATCAAGCTTCACATCGACTTCGCCATCATGATTGGAGTGCACCCACGATCTGCCCTGCTTGAAACCGAGAAAAATAACCGCGCCCGTATCACGCACATGAATACGGAACACTTTTCCGTTCAGCGCCTCCAGCAGTGGCACCAGCGACTTATCACGCGAAAAGAAAAGCTCCAGCACCGTGGAGAGAATCACGCACTGCACCGGAACAGGAATCAGCCTCAGAGGAAGGAACATGACGCTCATGAATTCAACTCACTATTTATATATATAGAAGCCCCAGAACCGAAGCTCTCTCTCCGCCCATGGAGGCACCCCAGGGCGCCCTCTCTTGCGCAAGCACAATTCACCTTGTGCGGCGGCGCATAGCGCCGTGAGTCAGGTGAAGACCGCGCTCTTCGCATGACGTTCAAGGTTGCGGGCAGGAGGCTCTCAACCGCATCTAACATTTATACCCTCTATGTAACGCGACCACGCCCCCGGTCATGTTTTCGTGTTTGACCAGCTCAAATCCTGCCCAGTCGATCAGCTTGGCAAATCTTTTCTGATCAGGAAAACGGCGAATCGATTCCACCAGATACTGGTAGGAGTCGCGATCACCGGTGATCAGCTCACCCATCGCCGGAATCATGTTAAATGAGTAGGCATCGTAAACCACATCAAGCAGCGGCAGTACCGGCCTTGAGAACTCAAGACAGATAAACTGGCCGCCCGGCTTCAGTACCCGGTAGAACTCAGCCAATCCTGCCTCGATATCGACAAAGTTACGGATTCCAAATGCAATCGAGACCACATCAAACGAGTTATCGGCAAAAGCGAGTTTTGTACCATCTGACTGAATGCAGTCGGCCGTGCCTGAAAGGAGCCCCTCATCAATCACACGGCGTGCACCCTCAGCCAGCATCGGGCCATTCAGATCGGTCAAAATAACTCGACCGCTGCGGTTGCCGCGGCTATTCATCTTCTTCAGATGACCGATCGCAATATCACCACTGCCTGCCGCCACATCAAGTACTATGGAGTCAGACTTTGTCGCTGCAACAGACATCATGCGCCGCTTCCAGAGCCGGTGCATACCGCCGCTCATAGCGTCATTCATAATATCGTATTTGTTAGCCACCGATGAGAAGACACCCATCACCTTGCCTGCCTTCTCACTGCTATCGACTGTTTCAAAACCAAAATGTGTTTGGGAGCTCATGTGGTGAAGCGTATCAAAGAGCCCTAAAAAAGTAACCACTGTGTCACTTCCACACGCCTGCACATCCAACGCCACAGAGATGGTTAACGGGCCACAAATGCTCTGATTGGTGATTCTAAAGGCTTTGCATGCGCCATAAAACCGACACTTATCAGTGGATAAACTGTGGATAACTGTTGAATCAAAATACACTACTTATTGTGCATGCTAACTGCTTGACACCCTAGATATAGTGCTACAGTCTCGCCGCCAACACATTTCCAAAAGAGCAATTTGCACTAGCTGGAGGGAGAGTCCGTATGAGCGCAAACACCACTGCTACCAACACAATGTTGGAAGAGTCTACTGGTTACCCGGGAGAGAAAAGTCTTGAGAAGGTTGTTTCACTACAGCCTGCATCGGAAGACATCTGGGATAAAAAGTATCGCCTGAAAGATAAAGATGGCGCAGCCGTTGATGCCGACATCGAAGCGACCTATGAGCGTGTTGCCAGTGCACTGGCTGCGGTTGAAGATGAAGATAAGCAGGAGTTCTGGTTTAACCGCTTCACCTGGGCGCTGCAGCAGGGTGCGATCCCGGCCGGACGCATCATGTCCAATGCCGGTGCAGAGGCGCACAAGCCAGCCACATCCACCATCAACTGTACCGTATCCGGTGCTGTGCCCGATTCAATGGATGGTATTCTCTCCATGGTTCGTGAAGCAGGCCTGACCCTGAAAGCCGGTTGCGGAATCGGTTATGAGTTTTCCACCCTGCGTCCAAAGGGTGCATACGTATCCGGTGCAGGCGCTTACACCTCCGGCCCGCTCTCGTTTATGGATATCTTTGATAAGATGTGTTTTACCGTATCTTCGGCCGGTGGCCGTCGTGGTGCACAGATGGGCACCTTTGATATTAGCCACCCTGACGTGATCGACTTCATCCGTGCCAAGCGTGAAGATGGTCGCCTGCGTCAGTTCAACCTCTCCTGCCTGATCACCAAAGACTTCATGGAAGCGGTGAAAAACGATGGTGACTGGGATCTGATTTTTCCGGCTACCAATGAAGAGGCCGAAAGTTCGGAAGAGCGCATTGTATGGCGTCAGATGCCTCACTTCACCAGTAAAGCGATCCGCAACGACAAAGGCGAAGTTGCATGTAAAGTATACAAAACCATCAAGGCACAGCGCTTGTGGGATGTGATCATGTCATCCACCTACGACTACGCTGAGCCGGGCTTCATCCTGATCGATGAAGTGAACGAGAAAAACAACAACTGGTTCTGCGAAGATGTGCGTGCCACCAACCCATGTGGTGAGCAGCCGCTACCTCCATACGGAGCCTGTCTGTTGGGTTCGGTTAACCTGACCAAATTTGTACGCGATCCATTCACCGATAGCGCCCGCTTTGACTGGGAAGCTTACCGTGAAGTGATCTCGATCTTCACCCGCATGCTTGATAACGTGGTTGAGATCAATGGCCTGCCGCTGGAGAAACAGCGTGATGAGATTATGGGCAAACGCCGTCACGGCATGGGCTTCCTGGGTCTTGGCTCGGCCCTGACCATGATGAAAACCCCTTACGGCTCTCCAAAATCGCTCGAACTTACCGAGAAGATTTCCTATGAAATGGCACGCACCGGTTTTGCAGCAGGTATCGAGCTGGCTGAAGAGAAGGGCGCAGCTCCAATCATGAATCAGGATTTCGAAATCACCCCTGAAATGATGGCCAAGCAGCCGGCCATGGCT
>Ga0316187_10002382_pt1 | contig 16340 bp, 21 predicted proteins | sample CroRivburrow1_MG_FD_204927 | JGI IMG/M metagenome (GOLD analysis project Ga0316187, IMG submission 204927) | Coastal sediment microbial communities from Maine, United States - Cross River worm burrow 1 | ecosystem: Environmental > Aquatic > Marine > Coastal > Sediment | place: USA: Maine... | reverse complement strand
TGCGGGGAAAAAAGAACCCCGCGAGCGGGGTTCTTTGATCTGGTGTTGACGGCGGAATTTTTTAGCTTGCCGCCGTGACGTTGGCTGCCTGCAGGCCCTTGGGACCTTTTTCCACGTCGAACTCGACTGACTGTCCTTCCATCAGCGACTTGAAACCGCCGCCCTGGATGGCGGAGAAATGCACGAACACATCGGCGCTGCCATCAGACGGAGAGATAAAGCCGAACCCTTTGGATTCGTTGAACCACTTAACGGTACCTGTAGTCATGTAAATTACCTTTTAAAAATAAACACGTAATCAATTGCAGATCTCAAAAAAGCAAATTACAGGAGATACCGGGATGGAGCTTCTGAGTAGACTTAGAGGACGTGCAACCAATTTGTAATGCAGGCGAGGGTCTTACAAGACAGCGGTGTCTGATTGATCAATCGCCTGACAGACGACAGTATATACGAAAATCGGAGCATGGCACCCTGTTTTTCGCTGCGGCGATGGCCCTGGCTGGCCTGAGTGATCATGGCGAATACATCCGCTGCAGCCAACCCATAACGCCTGGAAAAGAATTGAGTCGCCCGGGCTGGCTGCTTAGTCATCTTGCTATTTCGCCTCCACCTGAATATCCACGCTCGCACCCTGGGTGATGGTATTGAATACGGGCGAGTAAGCCGTCAGTCTTTTCAGCCTTTCCATGTTGTTCACATCAGCCTTGACCTTGAAGTTGATACGAATGTTGGTAAAGCCCTTCGGCACATCGTTGGAAAGCCCAAGGAATCCACGCAGGTCGATGTCGCCTTCAAGCTCGGATTCCAGTTCCTCTATATGGATGCCCCGTACCGCGGCGTGAGCTACCATGCTGGTAGTTACGCAGGCAGCGAGTGCATTCAGCAGATGCTCGACCGGATTGGCGCCCTTATCGCTCCCCGCAAGAATGGGCGGTTCATCGGCGTGCAGTTCGAATTGCTGTTTATGGGCGATTTCCTGCCTGGCAGCGTAGAAACCGGTAATTGTAGTGCGATTATGGTTGCCGCCCAGCCAGGTGTTGCGAGCGCGGAACTTGCATTGCCCCAGATCAGGCTGCTGCTCGATGGCATGCACAGTCCCTTGCAGCGTCTCCATATGGATGCCATTGACAGTTACGCCGTTTGTGCCGGCCTGTACCTGCTTGCTTGTCACTTGATCAGTCATGGTCATTCTCCTTGCTGGTATGGGTTACTCGATGAGACGCTTGGGCTGCGTGACAGCGTGGAAGCGACTTGAGAAATACGATAGACCTTGACAGGCGGCCGCATAAGATGGATTTTTGACAATAACAGGGCATTTGTGCCATTAATTGGGGTCGCCGTGATGACAAACTCAAGTAAAGGCTGTGTGGAAGTTTTGATCGTAGCCGTACCGGAGACCGCCGGCTCAGCGCTGTACGGTATGCTGGATGTGCTTCTGGCCGCTGGAAATATCTGGCAGACCCTGGTGCGCGCAGAATCCGGGCAGGCGCTGTTCCGGGTTCGCATCATCGCGCCGACGGGGGAAGCGTTCACCTGCGGCAACGGGATTCCGGTCACCCCCGATTGCTCGGTCGCGGACGATCCCGGGGCCGGCATCGTGATATTGCCTGAGATCTGGCTGGGCCCGGACGAGGATATCCACGGGCGCTATGCGGAACTCACGGAATGGATACGCCGCAAGTACAAAGAAGGCTCCAGGCTTTACTCCGCCTGTTCCGGCGCAGTGATGCTGGCCGAGACCGGTTTACTTGATGGTTGTGAAGCCACCTCCCACTGGGGCTATCAGGATCTTTTCAGCAAGCGCTATCCGAAAGTTCGTTTCCGTCCGGAACCGAATATTGTCTTCGCCGATGCCGAGGGCCGGATCGCTACCGCGGGCGGAACGACCTCCTGGCACGACCTCGCCATACATATCATCTCGCGGCATGGCAGTCCGGGGGAGGCACTGCGTATTGCCAAGGTGTATCTGCTGAAATGGCACAGTGAAGGCCAGCTACCCTATGCGACGCTGGTGCGCAGGAATCCGCATGCGGATTCCGTGGTGCGGACCTGCGAGCAATGGCTTGGCGAACGTTTTCAGGAAAGCGACGCAATCAAACAGGTAGTCGAGTTGTCAAACATTCCGGAACGCACTTTGAAGCGGCGCTTCAAGACGGCTACCGGCGTCACGCTTATCGAGTACTTGCAGAACCTGCGCGTTGAAGAGGCCAAGCACCTGCTGGAATCCGGACAGATGCCGGTGGATGAAATCAGTGCGATGGTCAGTTACGAAGATCCGTCTTTCTTTCGCAGGTTATTCAAGCGTCGCACGGGTCTCACGCCCAGCCAATACCGTCGCATGTTCCAACCGGTACTTAGTGCTTAAGCTCAAACCTGTAGATGGAACGGGTTGCTACAGGGTGGCTATCTTCTCTAGCTGACCTTCCAGTTGCTTGATGGCAGTTTTCATATCCTCTGCCCTGGCTTTTTCCTTTTCAACCACAGCGGGGGGCGCTTTTCCCACAAAGTCAGGGTTGTCGAGTTTTTTGCCGGTGCGTTCCAGGTCAGCGCGCTTCCTGCCCAGTTCTTTTTCCAATCGTGCCAGTTCAGCCTCTTTATCAATCAGGCCGGCCATGGGAATCAGTAACCTCATCTCGCCGATCAGCGCAGTCGCGGATTCGGGACCTTCCTGTTCGCCCAGCCATTCGATGGACTCCACGCGTGCGAGCGACGTGACGTAGTGCCGGTTGTGTTCAAGGCGCTGCTGATCGGTAGCGCTGCCATTTTGCAGCAATACCGGTAGCGGCTTGCGCGGGTCAATGTTCATGCCGCTGCGGATTTTGCGTACCCCCAGTACGAATTCCTTCACCCAGCCCATTTCATCAACGGCACCCTGATTGATAGCGCTGTCGACCGGGTCCGGGTAGGCACAGTGCATGATAGTCTCGCCCCGCGCACCTGCCAGCGGGGCGACGCGCTGCCAGATTTCTTCGCTGATGAACGGGATGAGAGGGTGTGCCAGCCGCAGCACGCTCTCCAGTACACGCACCAGGGTCTGACGCGTACCGCGCTGGGCCGCCTCCGGGGCGCTGTCGTTGTTCAACACCGGCTTGGACAGTTCCAGGTACCAGTCACAGTACTCGTCCCAGATAAACGCATAGATGGCTTGCGCTGCGAGGTCGAGCCGATAGTTCGCAAAGTTGTCGATAACCTGTTGTTCGGTCTGTTGCAGCAGCGAAATAATCCAGCGGTCGGCGCTGGACAGTTCAATATCGCTACCTTGCTGTCCACAGTCCTGGCCCTCGGTGTTCATCAGCACGTAACGCGCTGCGTTCCACAGTTTGTTGCAGAAGTTGCGGTAGCCCTCGATACGGTTCAGGTCGAAGTTGATGTCACGGCCTGTGGAGGCCATGGCGGCAAAGGTAAAGCGCAATGCGTCGGTGCCGAACGAAGGGATGCCGTCGGGGAAATCCTTGCGTGTCTGTTTGGCGATTTTCCCCTTCAGGTGCGGTTGCATCATGCTGCCGGTGCGTTTCTCCACCAGCGCTTCCAGCTCGATACCATCGATCAGGTCGATGGGGTCGAGCACATTGCCCTTGGACTTGGACATCTTGTGGCCGTGTGCGTCGCGCACCAGGCCGTGAATGTAAACCTCTTTGAAAGGCACATGGTCCATGAACTTCAGACCCATCATGATCATGCGTGCGACCCAGAAGAAAATGATGTCAAAGCCGGTGACCAGCACGCTGGTGGGGTAGAAGGTCTTCAGGCGCTCGGTCTGTTGTGGCCAGCCCAGGGTGCTGAACGGCCACAGTGCGGAGCTGAACCAGGTGTCGAGCACATCCTCGTCCTGGTTCAATTCAACATCTGCGCCCAGGCCGTGTTGTTTGCGCACTTCGTTTTCGGTGCGCCCGACATACACATTGCCCTGTGCGTCATACCAGGCGGGGATACGGTGTCCCCACCAGATTTGCCGTGAAATGCACCAGTCCTGGATGTTGCGCATCCATTCAAAGTAGGTGTTCTTCCAGTTGTCCGGCACAAAACGGATATCACCGTCCTCGACGGCCTTGATGGCCGGGTCGGCCAGTGGTTGCACACGAACGTACCACTGGTCGGTAAGGAAGGGCTCGACCACCGAACCGGAACGGTCGCCGCGTGGCACCATCAGCTTGTGGTCCTCGATCTTTTCCAGCAGGTCCAGTGTATTCAGATCCTTGACAATCTGTTTGCGCGCCTCGAAGCGGTCCATGCCGATGTAAGGTTCGGGGATGAGGATGTCTTCTTCGGAATCATTTTCACGAATTGCGGCATCGCACGTGAAAACGTTGATCAGCCCACCGTGCGGTTGTTCGCTGATGGCGTTCTCGTCACGATGACGCAGCCAGACCTGGTAGTCGTTGAAGTCGTGTGCCGGGGTGATTTTTACACAGCCGGTGCCGAATTCCGGGTCAACATGTTCATCGGCAATAATCGGAATCTTGCGCCCGGTAAGGGGCAGTTCCACGAGCTCGCCCAGCAGATGCTTGTAGCGTTCATCGCCCGGGTGTACGGCAACCGCGCAATCACCGAGCAGGGTTTCGGGACGGGTGGTCGCTACCACCAGTTGACCGGTGCCATTGGTGAGCGGATAGCGCATATGCCACAGGTGACCATTTTCTTCCTGCGACAGTACCTCCAGGTCGGATATGGCGGTGTGCAGCACCGGGTCCCAGTTGACCAGCCGCTTGCCGCGGTAGATCAGGCCTTCCTCGTACAGGCGCACGAAGACTTCCTGCACCGCGTCCGACAGGCCTTCGTCCATGGTGAAGCGTTCGTGTTGCCAGTCCAGCGAGGAACCCATGCGGCGCAGCTGTCGGGTAATGTGTCCCCCGGAGGTTTTTTTCCATTCCCACACCCGCTCGATGAACGCGTCGCGGCCGAGGTCGTGGCGCGTCTTGCCCTCCGCTTCCAGCTGGCGCTCCACTACCATCTGGGTGGCGATACCGGCGTGGTCGCTGCCCGGCTGCCACAGGGTGTTGTCGCCGCGCATGCGATGAAAGCGCGTCAGCGCATCCATCAGCGTGTCCTGGAAGGCGTGTCCCATGTGCAGGTTGCCGGTGACATTCGGCGGCGGGATCATAATGCAGTAGGGCTCGCCCTCGCCATTCGGGGCGAAATAGCCCTGCGCTTCCCAGGTCTGGTACCAGCGTTGTTCGATGCTATGGGGATTGTAGGTTTTTTCCATAATAAGCGGTGATTATACCGTACAAATGCGCGTCGCCTGTTTCGATTTATTGCCCTTTGGACTGTTCGGCGAGTTTGGCGATCAGTCCCGGCAGCGCCAGTTGCAGCTGGGTGCGGATGTCCTGGGCGAGTCTGGGTGCGCTCTGTTCGGTTGCGTCCTGTATGAGCCTGGTGATTTCTTCTTTCAGGAACGTTTCAATTTTCCAGGCCACCATTTTTTGCAGGTCTTCGGTGATATCATCCAGTATGTGCTGGACAGCTTCGTCCTCGAGCAGGTGGTTGATCAGGTCGTGGTCAGTCAGATCTGCGCGCGGTGCCGCCGGTTCGCCGCCGAGTTCATCCAGTGTTACCGCATTCTCCAGTACCGGTACTCCGTTGTCGTCCAGCTTGATCGGGTCGGAATTCATCAGCTCTTGATCTCGTGCGTGCGCAGCGGGTAGCCGCGATCCTTGTAGAAACTGTAACGCTTGCGCCCCAGCAGGCGGACATCGGTGTTGCCATTAACAAGTTCTGCCACGCGTTCAAAACGGCTGAAGAACACGGGGACATCGGCGGCCAGGTTGATCAGTACCTGACTGCCGGCATCCGGTTCGGCATCGTGTGCCAGTTGTACCGGTGGTGGATCGTCCGGGCTATCCTGATAGATACCGTGTGGTACAAAACTGTTCTGCTGGAAGGTCCATAACAGCTTGTCCAGCTGCTGCGTCTGCTCGGCCGATTCAGTATGGATAAATATCCGGTTGCCGAGCCGGTAGGCCTTGTCGGCGAGTCGGCAGGCAAACTGTACCCGGCCCTGCGCCGAATCATCTTTCAGCAGGTAGAAATCAACTTCTGTCATACGCAGCGGTTCAGCAGAAACTGGGTAAGCAATTGCACCGGCCGACCGGTTGCACCTTTGGCGTGACCGGATTTCCAGGCGACACCGGCTATATCCAGATGCGCCCAGCGGTAGTTTTTGCTAAAGCGGGCGAGGAAACAGCCTGCCGTTATGGTTCCGGCGCCACGACCACCGATGTTGGCCATGTCCGCGAAGTTACTGGAAATCTGTTCGTCGTACTCGTCCCACAGCGGCAGCTGCCAGGCGCGGTCGCCGCTGGCCTGTCCGGCTTCCAGCAGTTCATCGGCGAGGTCCTGATCGTTACTCAGCAGACCGGTGGCGTGATGCCCCAGGGCAACGACGCAGGCGCCGGTCAGGGTGGCGATATCCACTACGACGTCCGGCTTGAACCGGTCCGCGTAGGTCAGCGCGTCACACAGAATCAGGCGCCCTTCAGCATCGGTATTCAGGACCTCAATCGTTTGTCCGCTCATGCTGGTCACTATATCGCCGGGCTTGCTGGCATCGCCATCGGGCAGGTTCTCGGTGGCTGGTACGATACCTACCAGGTTGATGCGAAGTTTCATCTCGGCAACCGCTGAAACAGTACCGAACACACTCGCGGCACCGCACATATCGAATTTCATTTCGTCCATTGCAGCACCGGGCTTGATGGAGATGCCCCCGGAGTCGAAGGTGACGCCTTTGCCGACCAGCACCACGGGTTTGGCGTTTTTGCTACCACCACTGTATTGCATCACGATGAGTTTGGCGGGCTGACGGCTGCCACGGGAAACCGACAGCAGGGCGCCCATGCCGAGTTTTTTCATTGCCGTTTCTTCAAGAATCTGCACCTTGAGTGCCGGATAGTCCTTTTTCAGAGCCCTGGCCTGGTCGGCGAGGTCACCTGGTGTGCACAGGTTGCCCGGCCGGTTACCCAGCGTACGCGCCAGCTCAATACCATTGGCGAGCGCGATGCCACGGTTCACCCCACGCCTGGCGTCGGCCAGGGTGGCGCGCTCGCTGACCGCTACCGTCAGTTTACGCAACGGGTGTTTGGGCGGCTTGGCATCACTTTTCAGCTCATCAAAGCGATACACTGCATCGCGTGTGGCTTCCACTGTGCGCTGTGTTTTCCAGGCCAGGTCACGGTCTTCCACGTCCAGCTCGGTGAGAAAGGACAGCGCTTCGGTTGCGCCGCCGGACTGCAGGGCTTTGGCGGCTGCTGCCACTATTTTGCCGAAGTCCTGCGGTGTCAGCTTGTTGCCCTTGCCACAACCCACCACCAGAATACGTGCCGCCTGCACGCGGCCTTGCGGGGAATGGATCAGGGTTGTTTTGCCACAGCCGGTATCGATATCAGCGCTTTTCAGCAGTTCGGCAAGCTGGCCCCGGCTGGCCTTGTTCAGCCGCTCGGCTGCGGGTGACAGGCGGCGCGGCGCTGAAATGCCGACCACCACGCAGGCGCTGCGCAATTTATCGGGGTCACCATTTTTAACATTGAAATTCATAGGCTGCTCCAGGTTTACTGACGTGCCGGTATGGTGGCAAGACCAAATTCCGGTTAGTGTACTGGATGCCTTACCGGCGCCCAAACTTTTTAATATAAAGCCATGTCATCGGTTATACGCCGTTATCTGAGTCTGGAGCTGTTGCAGTACTGGCTGGTCATCACCCTGGTGTTATGGCTGGTGCTGGTAGCGGCGCGTTTTTCCCTGTACCTGGGCCAGGCCGCCAGTGGTCAGCTGGCGGCGGGGATGGTGCTGTGGCTGCTGGCGCTGAAATCGGTCGGGTTTTTTGTCTTTCTACTGCCGCTGACGTTGTTTCTGGCCCTGCTGTGGTTACTCGGTCGGCTTAACCGGGACCATGAATCGCTGGCATTGGGGGCCAGCGGCGTGGGTACCTTGCATTTGTACCGGGCTTTCGCCTTGCCGGTGCTGGCTGCGACACTGCTGGTGGCAGCATTGACCTGGTACCTGGTGCCGCGCACAGCGGCGTTGGGTTACCAGCTGCGCAGCGAGGCAGAGCACAATCTGGACATGGACGCGCTGGCACCCGGCCGCTTTCATAAACTGCAAAAAGGGCGCTGGCTGGTTTATGCCCAGCGTTCCGGCCGTGAGACCGGAACGCTGGAAGACGTGTTTGTCCACGTCAGTGATTCTCAACGCGCGCAGGTGCTGGTAGCAAGACATGCCGGTGTTGAAACCACCGACGGCACTGATGAACGTTTCCTGGTGTTGCGCGACGGTTACCGCTACGACGGTAATCCCGGACAGGCTGACTATAGGGTGTTGCGTTACCAGGAATACGCACTGCACTTGCAGGCCGCTACTGCCAGTCAGGATAAAAAATGGGACGCGATCCCCATGCGGGCACTCTGGATGACCCCGGGTCCACAGGCCAGTGCCGAACTGCACAGGCGTTTGTCACGCCCTGTTACCATCCTGGTGCTGACGCTGATAGCAGTACCTCTGGCGCGCTTTCGGCCCGCCACCAGCCCTGTCTACCCGTTGTGGTTGGGTATGCTGGTATTTGCCCTGTATTTTAATCTGCTCGGCACTGGTCAGTTATGGATAGAGCAGGGCCGGGTACCGGGCTGGCTGGGCCTGTGGTGGGTGCACGGATTACTGCTCATGCCGCTGTTTGCCTGGGCATGCGCAAGGCGTGGCTGGCCGCGGCGGGTGCTGGCGTGAAGCAGCTGGATACCTACATTGGCAGAACCGTGCTGGCCGCGACCTTGCTGGCCTGGCTGGTAGTGGTCGTGCTGGAGGGCCTGTTCATCTTCCTGGGCGAAATTGGCGCTATCGGGCGCGGTGACTACACACTCGCCGATGCGCTGCTGTTTGTCCTGCTGACATTGCCGGTACGCGCGTATCAGTCGTTTCCCATGGCGGCATTGATCGGTTCCTTGCTGGGTCTGGGCAGTATGGCGGCACAATTTGAACTGAACGCCTTCCGGCTGGCGGGCTGTTCACCGGCGCGCCTGACGCGTTCTGTTTTGCAGGCAGGCGTAGTGATATTGCTCGCTGTTGTGGTTGTGGGCGAGGGCTGGGCGCCAGCCAGTCAGCAGCTGGCCAGGCAGTTGCGGACTTCGGCGATTTTCGACCAGGTGAGTATGCAGCGTGACGCTGGATTCTGGGTGCATAACGGGCGGCGCCTGATCCAGGTACGTCGCAGTGAAGCCGACGGCAGCCTGAGTGGGCTGGTTGTCTACGACATCGATACAACGCCCAGGCTGGTGTCCGCCAGTCGTGCGGCACGTGCGCGCTTTCAGCAGGGACAATGGCATCTCGAGGATATTCAGGGCAGCTATTTCAGTGATAGACGGGTTGATGTTCAACATACTCCGCAAAGCGTATGGCCCAGTCTGATTGAACCGCGGCTGGCGCAGTTGCTGACCCGGGATTCGCAAACACTGTCGCTTCCGGAGTTGAGCCAGTACATCGATTACCTGCAACAAAACGGTACCGATGTTGCGCTCTATCGCCTGAACTACTGGCAGCGCTGGGCGACACCGCTGGCGGCGATTGCCATGCTGTTTCTGGCCGTTGGTTTTGTGCTGGGGCCGGTAGGCAGCCTGAGTATGGGCCAGCGTATCCTGGTGGGTGTTGCAGTAGGGCTGGTATTCAAGTTGTTCAACGATATAACGGCACACGCCGGGCTGGTATACGGTGTGCCGTCCTGGCTGAGTGCTTTCGCACCTTCTGTCGTAGTGATCATTGCCGGTCTGTTACTGCTGCGCAGAACGAGCTGACAGTTTCAGGGTCTGCGCTTGAGCGGATTTTCCTGCAGCTGCACGATACAGGTTTCCGAGTAGCGGTCATGCCAGGTGAGCTTCTGCTTATCGACCAGCATCCACAGGTAGCCCAGTCCCGCCAGCAACCCGGCGGGCAGGGCGACCATAAAGCGTAACAGCACCTGTAACCAGGTAACCGGTCCCGGCCTCAGGCTGCGCAGCTGCAGGCGCCAGGCACGCATGCCGAGTGTCTGGCCGCCGTGCCTCCAGAACCAGCCGTAGAAAAAAAAGCTGACGAAAAGCAGGTAGGTGCTTACCAGCGGGTTGTTGGCCGGGATGGCTTCACCACCCGTGAACGGCAGTAGTATGGCCATGGCGATAAACCAGACTGCCAGCAGTAACAGCGAGTCATAGAACAGCGCTGCCAGGCGTCGCAGCAGACCGGCGGGTGTGGGTGGATTGTCGGTGTCCGGCATAGCTGTCACGGTTGTGGAATGTACCCGCACCTCTATCAGCGCTGCAACCGTGACAAGAACGGTATCCTGTGCTATGAAATGGCTTGGGGGAACTCAGACCAATAACAGAATAATCAGGAGCCGCTGGATGAGTGTCTATTCCGAACTGGTGCTAATGGAAGGCGTCATTGCCGCCGGTGAATACGCCTACCGGGGTGACCGCTACAATTTCAAGGGGCAGCTCAGTGACGAAATGGCGCGTATGGCATCGATCATGTGCCGCGCAACGACCCTGAGTACCCATATGCAATCCGATATCCTGTGCGCCAACAGCGACAACTGTCCGTTTGAATCGGCGCACGGCTGGGTAGTGCGAGGCCCGCAGTTCAGCGTGTGCGTTATGGCCAACGTATTCTGTTTCGTAAAGAACGAACCTGGCGTGTTGAACAGGATATTCAAACGTATGCGCGACAGGCTGATGGACGCAAACGAAATGGTATGAAAAATCCGGAGAGGGTGTATGAGTAATCTGGACAAGTTAATGAGCCTGGAGGGTGCTTCAGCCGCGTTCGAGTATTCGGACACCGGTGAGTTGACGGATCACAGGGTTGCAGATGGATCGAATCTTACGCCGGAGACGCTGGATCTGCTGGCGCATGTGTTCGTGGCCAACATTGCAATTGCCACCATGCAGGCGCGCGGTTGGGAGAACACAACCGGGCAGGGCGGCTTCTACCCGATACAGGGCTTTACACTGGTCGGGTTCGAGTGGTCTACAGTGGGTAACGGGCATCGAGGTGTGGTGCTGCGCAACGACGTGGCAGACCTCGAGGCTGCCTACGCAGCGCTGGAAGGCTGAGTAGCGGTTATGATCAGGAAACTTCTTGCGTTGGACGGTGTGCTGGTCATCTGCCAGTTCCGTGACGACGGTGCGCTGGTGGAAGGTTATGGCATCATGGGTGACGATATGATGGAGCGCCTGGCAAAGTTTGCCCACGACTACAAACGTATGGTGCAGGGCAATACCGATCAGTTTTCCATGTTTACCGGGCTTCCCGGCTGGGCTCCGCCACGTGGCTGGAATGTGCGCGGTGCGCAAAACACAGTCTGTAGCGTAGGCAACCTGGTCTGTTTTATCGATAATGCGGAAGCGTCGCTGAATGAAGTCATGTGCGAGCTGACTGACGCGTCACAGTATTAAAGCGTAAGTGACTGTCTGTTATTCCCGCGGCAGCGGGAGTCTGTTATGCGACAGACCGGCGGAAGTGCGATGAGCAACATGAACCATGCCGGCCAGGCTGGAGCGCAGGGCCCACAGGGTAATCGCTGTGACAGTGAAACCAAGCAGGGCTGCAGTAACAATTATCTTCAGCAAAAGTGAGGGGTTCATAACGACTCCTGTACTATTGTCAGGAAACTCAACAGGCTCTCTTTAGGATAACCAGCCCCAACATTTATCAACGGCACTGCATCAATATCGATGCTGCCGGCCACGACTGAGTCAACAGCCAGCAACCCGAATACAAACAGCAGCGCAAGGATTATGGTCATCTTATGTGCTTTCATAATCCGGCCTCCGACGACTTGTTTTTAACAGGTATACAAGCATATTGAATGCCGGTTTTTTTAATATGCGGAAAACTATGGACTATTTATTTTCCGGCGATATCCGGGGTGCGGTTTTGTAAAGAATACCGGACAATATTCTTGGATTCTTTACAGTTTTGAATCCGCCTGGAGCGCTGGGCAAGGTGCAGTTAAGAGGGCGTGAGAATGTGTGGCCGCTATAACCTGATTACAGATGCTGTTGCCCTGGTCGATTTCTTTGCTATTGAACAGACCCTGTTTGACGCGTCGCAGATCGAGCCACACTACAATATTGCACCCGGCCAGAACGTACCGGTGGTGCGTGACGGATCGAATGGACGTGAGCTTGTCCTGGCGCGCTGGGGCCTGGTTCCTCACTGGTCGAAAGAATCCAGAACAAGGTACTCCACCATCAATGCGCGCGCTGAGACGGTAGCCGAAAAACCCGTTTACCGTGATTCGTTCAAACGCAGGCGCTGCCTGATTCCTGCCACCGGGTTCTACGAGTGGAAACGGGACAGTGAACAGAAAATTCCCCATCATATACAGCTTGCCGAGGGTGGACTGTTCGCATTTGCCGGGCTCTGGGATCACTGGGAGAAACAGGGGGAAGGTTTCGACAGTTGCTCGATCATTGTGACAACTGCAAATGAAGCCGTGCAGCCGATCCATGAGCGGATGCCCGTCATTCTCAATCAAGCCTATTACAATGCCTGGTTAAATCCTGCGCACGGCAACCGTGCCCAGCTGCAGTCGATGCTTGTACCGTACGCTGGATCTATAGATGCCTACCCGGTCAGCAAGCGGGTCAACAGCCCGAAGCATGACGATGCTGTGTGTATCAAGCGCGTGGAAATCTAGATGGGTCAAACCCCTGACCATGGCAAATTTCATATTGCCGTTTGAATGCAAGCGCTTAGTCGACCCTCTCATGAAGAGTCTGCTGCTGATTCTTGCGCACTTGTTGACAACACTCGCCAGGCTCCTGGGACCTGGTGAGGCCAGGGGCATGGAAAAGCCTTCCAGCCACTGTGTCCGGTCCGGGCTGATTTTGACGTACAGACAAGCTGACGGAATCCGCCCTCACTTGGGTCGGCCGTTGTTTTAGGGCAAAATATAGCCAGTCCGATAACCGCAACCGACCAGGGAAAATGCAGCCAGAGCATGCATGCATGAATACCTTACGTTCTTCCTTTGGCTCCATCACCAAGAGCAACGGTCTGGATGCGCTGATTACGAAACTGGAGAACCGCAACAGCAAGGGGGAGATCAATCTGCCCGAGGCGGTTACCAAAAAAATGGATGAATCCGCCGCGGAAGACAGCAAAAAAGACCATCAATAGACAGTGATGCGTTCCCCGGCGGGTGTGAGCGTGAGCATATTGGCCTCCCTGCCAGATGTATTTTTTGGCTTATTTTCAGATATTATAGTTGTAATATCCGGGTAACCTGCTGATTTAATTGGCGCTCCCTAGGGGGATCGAACCCCTGTTACCGGCGTGAGAGGCCAGTGTCCTTACCGCTAGACGAAGGGAGCATTTTGGCGCTGTATGCGGGTCGGCAGGATGGTATTATACGCTCCAGTGATAAAGGGACAAGTGAAAATAACGTGATCAATCAAGACGATATCGAACCCGGTAGCGTCCAGCCCGTTATCATCCCCCGGCCCGAGCACAGCGTATCGCGGGCCAGCATCAGTTCCAGTGCTTTGAAAGTGTTGTACCGGCTGAAAAACGCCGGATTTCAGAGTTTCCTCGTTGGTGGTGGGGTGCGTGATCTGTTGCTGGGTCGTGAACCCAAGGATTTCGACGTCGGTACCAATGCGACCCCGGATGAAGTGCGCGGCCTGTTTCGCAACTGCCGCCTGATCGGGCGCCGGTTCCGGCTGGCACACGTGCGTTACGGGCGCGAGGTGATAGAGGTTGCCACCTTCCGTGCCCGTCACGAGGGCGAAGCGATTGACGACAGGGACAGCGCCCATTCGGACGAGGGCCGTATCCTGCGCGACAATGTGTATGGCGGTATCGAGGATGATGTCTGGCGGCGGGATTTTACGGTGAATGCGCTCTATTACGACATCAATGATTTTTCCGTCGTTGACTATGTCGGCGGTCTGGATGACCTGAAAGCCGGTGTCATGCGCGTGATCGGTGACCCCGAACAGCGTTACCGGGAAGACCCGGTGCGGATGCTGCGAGCCGTGCGTTTCGCTGCCAAGCTGGGCTTCAGGGTTCACCCGGACAGTGAAGCTATGATGCACACGCTCGGCTACCTGCTGGAAGACATTCCGCCGGCACGCCTGTTCGAGGAAGTGTTGAAACTGTTCATGGGTGGTTGTGCAGTAGCGACCTTTGAGCTTCTGCGTCATTATGACCTGTTTCGTTATCTGTTTCCGATGACCGATGAGGCATTGAGTCATGAGGAACAGGGCTTCCCTTTTACGCTGGTGCTGCGCGCGCTGGAAAATACCGACCAGCGTCTGGCCGAAGCCAAGCCGGTAACGCCGGCTTTTCTGTTCGCGACCTTGCTGTGGGAACCGATGCGCCTGCGGATGCAGGAATTTCTGGATCAGGGGTCGCCGCAGCTGGAAGCCGCACAGCTTGCCGGTAACCAGGTTGCCGCAGAGCAGGTGCAGGTGACCTCCCTGCCAAAACGTTTCAGTTTTCCGATGCGCGAGATCTGGATGCTGCAGTCGCGTTTTGAACGCCGGCGCGGCAAGGCACCGTACCGCTTGCTGGAGCATCCGCGCTTTCGTGCGGCCTATGACTTTATGTTGCTGCGCAGCGAAGTTGGCGAAGCGCCAAAGGAACTGGCTGACTGGTGGACTGACTTCCAGGTGTTGAATGCCAGTGAGCGCGAAAAGATGGTTGAGTCATCTCCAGCGAAGAAAAGGCGCCGGCGCAGACCTCGAAAGCGCAAACCTGCCGCGCAATCCGATGACTGAACGTGTGGCCTTTATTGGCCTGGGCAGCAACCTGGAGAACCCCGAGTCCCAGGTGAAGCGAGCGATTCAGGCATTGGACAGCTTGCCCGGATCCAGCGTGCAGGCTGTGTCGTCGCTGTACCGCAGCGCCCCTATGGGACCGCAGGATCAGTCGGACTATGTGAATGCTGTAGTGCAGCTGACGACCGACTTGTTGCCCGGGGATTTGCTGGACCAGTTGCAACGTGTAGAGCAGGGCCACGGACGCACAAGGGGACAGCATTGGGGTCCGCGCACCCTCGATCTGGATATCCTCTTGTACGCTGACGATGTGATCGCGACGGATCGTTTGCAGATTCCCCATCCGGGACTGGCGCTGCGTAATTTCGTGTTGTACCCACTGGCAGAGATTGATGAGTGTATAACGGTGCCCGGCCTGGGTAGTGTGAGTTTATTACTGGAACAATGTACGCGAGGTGAGCTGGTGCGCCTGGAAGAGACTGCCTGGCCTGTCGGTTAAAGACAAAGAGAACAAGCATGGAAAATCCTGGTTTTATTGTTGTTGAAGGGCCCATCGGTGTGGGCAAAACCAGTCTGGCGCGGCGCCTGGCCGAGACGTTCGGCAGCGAGCTTTTGCTGGAGGGCGCTACTGATAACCCGTTTCTGGAACGTTTTTACCGTAACCCGCGAGCCGCCGCGATGCAGACCCAGCTGTTTTTTCTGTTGCAGCGCGCCCAGCAGATGCAGGAACTTCGCCAGGGTGATATGTTCGAACCGGTGCGTGTTGCCGATTTCCTGATGGGCAAGGATCAGCTGTTTGCCAAACTCACGCTGGATAGCGAAGAGCTCAAGCTCTATGAGCAGGTGTATTCGCACCTGACCATCGACGTGCCCAAGCCTGACCTTGTAATTTACCTGCAGGCGCCGGTGGATGTGTTGACAAAGCGTATAGGCAAGCGCGGTATCGGTTATGAGCGTAGCATCGATGGTCAATATCTGAAGTCCCTGTGTGAAGCCTATGCGCGGTTCTTCCATTTTTATGATGAAGCGCCATTACTGATTGTGAACGCTGAAGGAATCAACCCCGTGGACAGTGAATCCGATTACCAGGCGTTGCTGGAGCAGCTGACACTGGTGAAAAGCGGGCGTCATTTTTTCAACCCGATGCCGGAGGCGTTGCGTATCGCCATGCCCGGGGAAAATTATGGCTGAGAAAAAACCCGTCACCAACACGACATTGCTGCGGCTGAAAGAGCGCGGTGAAAAGATCAGCTGTGTGACCAGTTATGACGCCAGCTTCACCTGTCTCCTGGAGGACGCCGGTGTCGAGGTGGTTCTGGTCGGCGATTCGCTGGGCATGGTGTTGCAGGGACACGACTCAACCTTGCCGGTAACAATGGACGACATGATCTATCACTCTTCCTGTGTCGCAAGGGCGGGGTGCAGCGCGTTACGCATTGTCGATATGCCTTTCATGAGTTACAGCGGCGTCGATCTGGCGCTGGACAATGCCGCGCGCCTGATGCGCGAAGGTGGCGCACAGATGGTAAAGCTGGAAGGCGGCGAACAGGTTTCCGGTATTGTCAGGGCCCTCACCGCGCAGGGTATCCCGGT
>Ga0316187_10002380_pt1 | contig 16343 bp, 12 predicted proteins | sample CroRivburrow1_MG_FD_204927 | JGI IMG/M metagenome (GOLD analysis project Ga0316187, IMG submission 204927) | Coastal sediment microbial communities from Maine, United States - Cross River worm burrow 1 | ecosystem: Environmental > Aquatic > Marine > Coastal > Sediment | place: USA: Maine... | reverse complement strand
CTTATTGTTGTTGTTCCAGATACTGCATTCTGTGCGCAGTTCTCTGAATTTCACGCTAAAGCACCTTAATAGTATTATTTAACTGGCTGTAATACAACACTTATTCAAAAAGCCAATTTCTAACAACTCAAATGATGAAAGAATTTTCCCTAGCCATGTGATCTGCTATTGGCAACCCGATGCAATCGTCTGCACTGCTTCAAAACAGCCAGTGTATTAGTGTATTGCCTGCTTAAGTGGCGCAGATAGTCTGATGGGCGCCCTATCCATCCCCGGTACTCTCTGCCGCGATGAGTTCCTGGATTTTGCCGAACTGGCGTATCCATACCTGGTCTGGCGGGTTGATGTCGCGCGGGAAATTATCGCGTGCACTTCGGGCGGCATCGACATCAGGGTAACTACCCTGGATGAGCACGTGAATAGGGCTTGAGCTGCGCTGGACAACGTAAATCGCAAAAGGGGCCAGGTTGTCATGGTCGCCGATCAGAGCTCTTAGTTTTTCGGTGGTGCTCAGTCCAATTACCTGGATGGTGTAGTGGTTGGGATCTTGCGAGAGAATCCATGCTTCATCGAGGATTGGAGCCTCTTCAAGGATTGGAGCCTCTTCAAGGATTGGAGCCTCAAAATCGTTGATTGCGATTGTGCTTGCTCTAACGAGGGCTTGCTCCGCCACCTCATAACCCTGGGCGGCAGCCTCGGAGAGATACATTTTGGCCATGGTAATGTCTTGTTCCGTACCCCAGCCGTTCAGAAAAAAAATGCCAAGGTTGTACTGACCATCTACATCGCCTTGCTTCGCGGCCATGCTGTACCACTCAAAGGCCGCATTCAAATCCCGCGGTACAGCAACGCCGTCGGTGTAGAGATAACCCAATTTCGTCTGGGCGCCCGCATGGTTCAAATGAGCGGCTTTGAGCAACCACTCGTAGGATTTGCGGAAATCCCGGGGCACGCCCTGCCCTTGCCAGTAAAGCATGGCGATGGAGTAATGGGCTTCGACATAGTCGAGCGGATCGACTGCGGTCGCTGGCCCTTCAGCTATGGCTGTCCATTTCTTCATCGCGGTTTGGTAATCGCCGATGGTGTAGGCATCGAGGCCGGTCTGGTAGTCGATATTGACACTGCTTGAAAACAGTAGAATAAATACCAAAAAAGATATTACGAGTGAATTCTCTCCTACAACTTTTCGAAGCCATTTCAGGAATAAATTTATTTGCGACATACCAAATCTCATTTATCAACTCCGGTTTGCAACAACCGGTGCCAGGTACCGTCCAGAACCTGGCAGGTCAGGACATCGTTGTTAATGGCCGGTGTCCAGGCCGATACGGTTGAGCAATAGCTCTACCTACTCGCTGATAGTGCGACCGTACACCACTATGGCGCCATGGTCGAGCGCGCTGTTGGTGAAGGCGCGACGGTGGCCTGGCCTGAAAAAACTGGTCCAGCTTTGTCGGTAGCAGCCATAAGCAGACTTGGGCGGTCTAGTTCTGTAATTGATTTAGATAAGAGAACTTCCCTGAACGTGGTTCTCAAAGGAGTTTGGTTCTCAATTCGGCCACAAGAAGTAATTCGCCCCATAGGAAATAGACAAAAAGAAACCCGCCGAAGCGGGTTCCTGTTATTGATTCAGACCAGTGTTGTACTTGGTCACTCCTGTTTTTCATTCAGCCCGTATTCCTTGTTGATCTCGTCATATGTAGGCTGAATCACATCACTCATGTCATACTTGCCGCCGGAGATCATGTCCGAATAGGGAATCCTGAGACTGGCATCGGGGGCCTGCGGCTTTTCGGTGGCCGGAGGCGGCCAGACATCTTCGTCAATAACGGCCATCCGCACCCGTATATCGTCCTTGGTGATGTTCCACACCATGTAGTCCTCCGAGAGACTCAGCGGACCGTCGTAGGTTGACCGGATGCCATCATAAATCGCCCCCGTGGTGTCGAAATCCTTAAAGAAGTGATAGGCCACGGCCATGCGCGGCTTGATGATCGACATCATTTTCCCGAATGCCGCGGGTGCTGTGTGGATCTGGGTGCCCACTGCCAGCGCACTTTGTGGCGTGAATTTAAACTTTTCAATCATGTCAGGCACGGCGATAAAACACTCGTGGATAGCCAGATCCGCATCTTGTGCGTATTTGGCAAACCACTTGTTCGGATAGGTATCGCCGCCGAATACGAACTTGAAACCGTTCCACTCGACAATGAAACTCACTGGGCCATCCAGCGAGTGAATCGCCGGGATGGAGCGAATCGTCACGCCATTTTCCTGATAGACAATTCCATTCACAGCCTTGTAGTCGAACTCGTTGGCTTCGATATGGTATCCACGTGGATCGGTGAGCCCTGCGCGGCCATCGATGTCCCAGGTGAGTGCCTTACGCAGGTGCTCCACCGCGTATTTCGTGCCCCTCTCAGGCGTGGCGCCACTCGGCCCCCAAACGCGCAAAGGCTTCTGGCGACCGGCAAGCGCACCGCCGATAAACAAGGCGTCCAGGTCGCCGAAGTGATCGGTATGCAGGTGGCTCAGAAAAACCTTATCGAGATAATTGTAGGGAATCTGCATGGCTGCGATTCTCTCCGCCGAGCCCGTCCCCAGATCAAAGAGAAGCTTGTCACCGTTCCCAAGTTCGAGTAACCAGCATGACGCCGCCTGCTTCGGACGGGCCGTGGGCATACCGGTACCACAGGCAATTAATCGCATCTCATCAGGTGCGAGGTCTTCACTGTTCGGCGTATAGAAATCACGAGCACGCGCCTTCACCGGTGAGTACTCAGCTGGGGTCTCGGCTGCAACAGCTGTGTCGATAAGCTGGACCCCCCGAGAATCAGGACTGTCAGAGTTTCCCCATTGATAGGTCGCCACCGCCATGAAGGCCAGCGACGCTGTAACAAGCACTTTATTCACGGCAACCATAATTCTTCTCCCGAAATCCAGACCAATACGCACGAAATTATCGTCCAGTATAATCGAGATTCACGGTCAAAGAGTGAACGACCGCTTCGTATATGAACTCCTCCTTGTTAGCGAGTGATTTCGTATCAGACATCAGACGCGTATGTATATTCGGCTTTTCAATGGAGACGCTATCTCCCAGCCCTCAATGTATGCACACTCCGGTTCCTCAACGGGTCGATGGACTCCAGGGCCTCAAAGCGGAACAGGTTTTACCGGAGCGGATATCTTCTATCTGATCCTGGTCTCTCGCTGAACTCCTCTTACTTGGCGGTCATTTAGGCCGCCAACGGATTACGTTGCTCGTGCACCCTGGATCAGCACGGCACGCAAGCGCTTGTTGGCGACTCGTTTGCTGACCCCCACCAGGTTGACTCTTCCACCACTGCTGAACTGCTTCGGCGTCAGGCCCAGATAGGCCGAGAACTGTCGGCCATACAGCAAATTGAGTGTGGGGCGATACAGGTCGGGTAACTCGATATCCCCCTCTTCCAGGATCTCCGGTAGTAACCGGTACAGGCTCGCAAAGCCTTGCGGGATGACGATGCCGAACTCCATCAGCAAACCACGAAGGTGGTTGGACAAAGAGACACGCTCATGCACCAACAACTCGCGTGATCGCTGGACCGCCTGCATCCCTTGCTGTTCGACCGTCTTAAGCGGGGCCAGTTTGACGTTCGGACGCCTGGCTCGTCGGCTCGTCTTTATGCTTCCGGTTTAAACTCCGCGCTATATCTCTTCCTTCGTGCCATAAAACACCTCCTGACGCATTATCGCGCCAAAGTCAGGTGTCCACGAAATCTATGCAAGACCAAACGGCCAGTAACAGAACAAACTCATATTTAGAAATAGATGCCGAATTGCGGCCAAATGGTCATCCTGCCAGCCGCTCTGCCAATTGTCGTAACAGTTTTGCGCCATCACCCTGCCAGGCAGCGCCATGCATGCACGCCAGTGTGCTCGGCGATGTACTTGCCAGCTTTTCCATTAAACTGCGCACATTACGTGTCTGGGAAAAGTAATCCAACTGCGCACGCATATCCTCGCTGGAGTCAAGGATGTCATCGCGGGTCAGTGGTTCATGCTGGTGTCCACCCTGGGTGAACAGATCGCCGCAGAATAGTGTGCTGGTCGTGGTATCGAACAAGTGACCGCACTCCCAGGCATGCGGAAGATGTGGCGTGTCGATCCAGCGGACCGTATGGCTACCCAGCACCAGATTCTCACCGTCGCCCAGGGCATGAGCCGGGCGCAGGGCAATGTCATCCACGCTCACCATTTTTGCAATTTGGCTGCACAATGGTTCGGCGCCCGGAGCAACCTCAAGGAAATCATTGAGAGAGCCGCACTCGTCTGCTTCAAAGTGGGAAAAACCAATGTAACGGAGTGACTGTACGGGCAGTACGGACTCGATCGCGGTGCGTATCAACGAAAACATTTTGCGAGGCCCCGTATGGTAAAGCAACGGGTCATCGTCCTTGATCAGGTATTGATTGAAGGTGAATCCTCCGGGAATTACCGGCGGTGGCACCGGCGTGCTGATTCGATAGATTCCTGTAGCGATTTCATCAATTCTGGTGTTGTCATGCATAACACTATAATCCCTCTCGGAAATGATCCGTCCGATCTCCGAACATGCCGCCGTAGAATACGACGCCCAACTCATCCAAGTCATGTGTTGCCTGGTAACTGTCACCAGGGCGAGTAAACCTGAGTATAGCAATGAATGTCATTTCACTCGTTACGCCGTGTTTTAAGGAAGTCTTGATCTGAGTTCGGCCAGTAGCGGCCATCGGGGAGCTTGGAAGACCAATTTCTGCTATCGCGGCAAATCGCTAGATCGGCAACCCCGCTTTGTGCAATCCTTCAATACGGCGCTCGAATATTTCGGGAGTCCTGTAGGGCAATATTCGCCGCCGCCGTTCCAGCGAAAAGTTCGGCGCGATTCTAATTACCTGCGCCCAGGCCTCGCGGCTCTCTTCGATTTTTCCGAGATGTCCGTAACACGAGGCCAGTAGCGCGTAAGTCGTCTCCGAGTTCTGATTGCGTTCCAGTCGCCGCCGCAGGGTGGCCACTGCAGCAACCAACTGCCCTGAGGCTGCCTGCGCTTCCGCCAGGAAATAAAGCGCGATCTCCGGATACAGCGGATCCAGCTGCATGCAAATATCAAGCGTGTTCAGAGCATCTTCGATATCCCCCATGTAGTACTGGAGGTTGGCCAGTTGCATGTGGCCGTCTGCATGGCTGGGCGCCAGGGCGAGGCAGCGCCGCACTGCAACCATCGACTCCTCGTGCTGCCGGTTCCACAGCAGGGCAAGCGAGAGGTACACTTGCGCGTAGGGATCCTGATCGTCCACCGCACATGCACGCCGCGCGATTTCCAGACCGGACTCGAGGGAGCGCTGCGGATCGTCGCCCCAACCCATGACGTAGTCTTCTACAAGCGTGAATGCGATACAGGCCATTGCAGACGAAAAGCCGGGGCTGATCGCGATAGCTCGTTCGAGCAGCTTGCGCGCTTCAATGCTTCCGTTCGCTGTGAGTAGAAACGCATGTTCGCGTCCCCGCAGGAACAAGTTTCGCGCTTCCAGGTCGACAGGGATTTTCCGGGTCAGCCGTGCCTCCATTTCCGGAGACAGCTTGATCCTGAGCGCCTCGATGATCTCGAGGGCAATCTCATCCTGTACGGCAAAGATGTCGGTCAGATCGCGATCGAATCGTTCGGCCCAGACGAGCGCGCCGGTCGTCGTTTCAGTAAGCTGAGAGACAACGCGGACGTGCTGGCCCACCTTGCGCACGCTACCCTCCAGCACATAGCGCGCACCAAGCTCCCGGCCAACCCGCCGCACGTCCACTGGGCCGCCTTTGTAGGTGAAGCTCGAGTTGCGAGCGATCACGCGCAGCTGCGAAAGCCTTGAGAGATCCGTAATGATGTCCTCGGCAATGCCATCTGAGAAATAGGCTTGCTCGGGTTCGGTGCTTAGATTGTCAAAAGCGAGCACGGCGACGGATGGCTCTGTGCTTGGCTCGACCACGACGTTCGCAGATTGCGGTGCCGGCTTCCCGTAAACGAAGGACACAGAGCGAATACCCTCCGGAGTTATATCGAATGCCCAGGCGAGCACGCAGGCGACCGGGAAGCCGATCAGGATCAATGTCGTAATGACTTTCAGGACCCAGCCCGGGGCGCCGAGATTCTCGAACACGACGCTGAGCACCTCCAATGCGACCCAACCGACGGCCGCGTAGGCTGCCCCCGCCTTGAGCACGCCGCGGTCACGCAGTTCCGCCCAAACCCCCCTGAGACTCATGTCCCGCCGGCCCCTGACCGAAACAATTTGGCGTTGTCTACTTTTAAAGGGCCGTTGCGGGTCGTAATGCGCCTGTCACCCAGGACGATCATGCCGATTATTCTACCCGCGCTACTCACTTTGCTCGAGCCCGAGCCGCTGATGCCAGGCTGCAAGCGACTCCTCGGGATAAACATCGAAGCGCTGATCGCATAACCGCCACCACCGGCCGTTTTTCGGCAGATGGAGCAATAGCACCGCGCAAAAGGATACGGGTGCCGTGACAGCAGCGTGAAGCGCACAGCGCCGCAATGACAGAATCCTTCGAGTTTCATATCACACCTTGCAGTCAGAAGTTGAGGCGGATAGGAACTATTAACCGCCTTTTCAGGCATTCAGACAAGTATCATCTGCCTTTTTCTGGACCCAGATGCCACCCAGGCATCCCCTGAACCACCTAAATCTTAGCCGGGATAGAGTTCGCCTATGGGTCGTTAGCAGCCAAAGTCACTCATCGACGGTGAACCTCTGCTGTTGAGTGCAAAGCAGAACCAAATTTGGTCCAGGATCTAAGCGCGTTTATAGCTGATTTTTGCCAGAAGCGGTTCGTTGTTTCGCACGAATCAGCTGTGGTTAGAAAAGAAAGGGCTCCTCAGTAAATCCCCGGAATCAACCGATAGTGCACGCGCCGTGCGTAGTCTCGATAGCCCGGCAACTCTCTCTTTAGAGTCTTGTCTTCAAGTGCGGTTCTGATCACCGCGATGATCAACGCCACCGCCGCCGGAATAAGTGTCCACACCGAGCCGAAGGCCAGCACAATGCCCAGCAATGGCGGAATATTCCCGGCATAGCCCGGATGGCGCACAATCCGGTATGGGCCACTGTCACAGACCACATGTTCTCTATCCGTCTCGATACGTACCGTGCTGAAGAAAAAGCGATTCTCTACAAATGCCCACGCAGCAAAAGTGTATCCGAGCGAGATCAAGATAAAGCCCAGCACGTTGAGCCAGAGCGGAAATACGGGTGACCAGCCATAGCGATGATCCAGCCCTGCCACAATGACCAGCGGGAAACTTATACTCAGCGCCATCAGTGGAGCGAGCACTTTGTCCCAAGTCTTCGAACTTTGGATCTTTTCAAGATCTTGTCGTTCGGCCAATAAACCCGGATGCCGCCGCTCCGCCCAAATACGCCCTCCTATGCCAGCGGCAACGATCAGCAGGGAAAAGATCCACGCCTGCCACCAACCGAAATTTCCTCCGCATGCCAAGAGAACCAATGGAATGAAGAGATACACCAAAACTAAACTGATCCATTGGCGAGGGGACGCTGTCTGAATCGCGTTGGCCTTCATGATCGATTCCTTCTACCGGAATAGCCTCGATCGACAACCTGGCGGACCGCTTCATCCTTAAATTCCGGGCTGTATCTTTGGTTACTCATATGACTTCCTCCTATGCTCGGATCTTAGCCCAGGAGTGTCATCGAGACCGGGTAAAGTTCAAGGAGCGGAATCAGGAAGTCAAAGCATACCCAGAACAGTCAGTAATCGCTGGCGATTATTTTCCATCACCTCGAAATAGTCCCCATGTTCCGGCCGGTTTCCAGCCGGATCGAAAACCACTGAAATTAACCCCTGCTGTGCCAACTTGTCGCTGACTTCAGGCAGCGGTTCCCCCTCCCAGATCATCAGCTTGGCCGGGTGGCCAGCGAGCAGTTTCTGGAAATCGATCCACTGTCGGAAATTGGGTACGGCATCCGGTTCCCAGTGCACGCTTCGGCCGTTGATTGAGTAGCGCGATTCCAGGTACTGGTAGACCGGATGGGAGAACACGACGGGTTGGTCGCCAAGTGCTGTGAACACCTGGTCCAGGTCAAGATCCAGTTGTTTCAATCTCCGCTGAAGCCTCGCCAGGCGGTCATTGAAGCCGGCCTCCTGCTCCGGTTTCAATTTTACCAAGGCTGCAGTGATGGCATGCGCCTGCCCGGCAGCAAGTTTCGGGTCGAGCCAGGTGGTAAAGGCGGTACCGACGTGCGAATGCTCTCCTTCCGGTCCGTGCTGGTGCACTGCGGCTTCCATCAACGGTAGTAAGCTGTCCGCCAGGCCCGCGGAGGTATCGACCAGGCGCTCCTCGTGCAGACTGACGAAGTTGAGCCAGTTCTCATAGCCGGCGCCGTTAAGCAGGACCAGGTTGGCTGCCTGCAATTCGGCCGTCTGGTCGCTGTTCGGCGCCCAGTAAGCCGGATCGCCCTCCATCTGAGGTAATCGGACATCCACCTCACTGCCGGCGATTTCGGTGGCGAAAAAGTAGATCGGGTAATTCGATGTGTAGACCACCGGCCTGTCATCTCCCCGGACAACACCAGTGGCCAGACAGCACTCCAGAACAGTAAGCAGTACGTAGAGCGAAGCGTTACGAATCATCTTGTCACCATCAGAAGGTCATCAGGGATAAAAGCAACTTAGTGGCCCAGGCGCGCACGGTCCAGGTCATCAGTGCGGCCAGCACCAGGCTGGCTGCAAACACAAATACGATCTCGGACGCCACCAGTAGCGCGATGAACGCCCGCGAGGCGCCCATGCGCCGCAACGTGAAGAATTCACCACGCCGCAGTTGCTGTGAAAGCAGAAACACCAGCACGATAACCGCCACGGTGGCCAGGCTGAGTATCAGCAGTCCAAGCACGACGTAGTTCTGAACGGTGAACACAGTTTCCAGCAGATCATCCAGTACGGCGCCGGGGACGGCCAACTGCTCACTGCTTTCCTTATTGTCCAGGTATCGTCCGCGCAGCAGCGTTCCGTTCTTCTCATCCGGCGGTACAGCGATCACGGCGGTCAACGGAAAGCCCCCGGTGTCACCGTGGAAATGGAATTCGCGCACATTCTGCGGTGTGATCTCGTTGTACTGCACCAACGAGGCGTTGGCCGTGATCGCCCCCTCCCCTCGGCTCAGCACGGCGTTGCCGGCGCTGGCCTCGGCCAGATCCTGGTGACCGTGACCCATGCCCTGGATCACCCAGGAGGTACGCACGTCAACAAAAACGGCCTCATCGTCCGGTGTGCCACTGGGCGCGAACACGCCCGCTACCTTCATCTTCAGCGGGTACACTCCGGCCAAGTCAAACACAGTTTCCGGGGAGGTCACCAGCGAATCGCCCGCGCCAATACCCAGTTTCCTTGCCACACCCGCACCTATCACGCATTCGCCGAGCAGGCCCAACAGGCGGCCTTCGGCCAGTTCCAGGTTGCGGAACTCAAAATAGTCCAGGCTGGTTCCGACAACCGGGAAGTCGCGGGCTCTGAAGCGCGCGTGCAAAGGGATGGCGATAACCAGCTCGGTATCGCGCACGTCCTTGAATACCTGGTAGGAAATTTCTGGCGGACTTTCGGCGTGAAAATAGAGGCTGCTAAGCACCAGTTCCAGCTGGCTGCCCTTCGCCCCGACTAACAACGGTGTCAGCGCGGCGCGCGCATTGAGGGCCTGCGCACTGTCCTCCACCAACAGGCGGGTGGCAGCCGGCAGAAACATCATCAGGGTAACCGAGGCCAGCAGCACCGCGGTCTTGAAACGGTGGTAAGCCAGGTAACGCCAGCCAAGCTGAAGGGCGCCGTTCATGCCTTATCCCAAGCCAGGTCGTTGAAATCGACAATACGTTCAAACGAATCAAGCAGGCTGCGGTCGTGCGTGACCATCAACAACGTACTGGCGTGCGCCCTGGCCTGCTCGATCAGCAGCTTGACCACGTTTTGCTTGTTGTCCTGGTCGAGGTTGCCGGTAGGTTCATCCGCCAGCAGCAGGCTTGGGCGATTTAGCAACGCCCGGCACACCGCAACGCGTTGGCGTTCGCCATGTGAGAGCCGTGACGGCCGGCGCGATTCCTTGCCGGCGAGCCCTACGGAGGCCAGCAGTTCGGATGCGCGTTGCCGCGCGTCTGCATCCAAAGGCGTAGAAGGGTCGATGTAGCGTGGCAGGAGCACGTTCTCCTTCACCGTCAGGTACTCGAGCAGTTCGAAGGCCTGGAACACCTGGCCTACCTGCCCCACCCGGTAGCGGCGCCGTTCCGTCTCGCCTAGTGCATTCACCCGGATATCGCCCACCCGGATATCGCCCACTGCCGGAAGCAGAGTGCCCGCAACGAGGTTCAGCAAGGTGCTCTTGCCGGAACCGGAAGGCCCCACGATGGCCACGCATTCACCAGGCTCCAGCCGCAGTTCACGGATTTGCAGCCGAAAGGTGGACTGCCCTCCGTACTCGAACTCCAGGCCGTGGATGTCGATTCCACTCATTGTCCGTCCCTCAGAGCCGTTCTTCCTGGAGAATATCCAGCGCGGTCACCTTCCAGGCACCGTCGATATCGGCCACCGTGATGTTGGCGAGGTAGGTATTGGTGCGCTGATGGATGTGCCCCCAATGGCCTACCGAACCAAAGACGTTCCAGCGGGCTTCCACGGTGAACTGTTCCGGTGAATTGTCCAGCAAACGGGATTCCTGCATCTCGATGTCCTTGACCTTGACTTGCGCGCCACCCTGGTTGGCCAGCACCAGGCCCTGGCGGGTTTCCAGGTAGACATCGGACAGCAGGTCGCCACCGACGCTGCGGGCCAGCACGTCATATACGGTTTCCTCGCCTCGGTAGTCGAATGCCCGGTACACATTGTGCAACAGACCGCCGACCAGTTCCTGCGTTCGTTCCGGGTTGAGCTGAACACTTCGCCAGGCCCATGCCGATCCGAGTGCAAGCAGCGTACACAGCGCGGTGACCAGCACCATTGGGGTGGCAGAGACCTGTCCGCGCCGGCGCATGAACATGATCAGGCAGCCCAGTGCCGCGGCGGCGAACAGCCACTGCCCCCAACGGGCCATCAGTTGGACCGGGGTCGGCGGCAGGCGGATTTCTGTCAGCGTGGGCAGATTGGGGTTCTTAAGGAAATTCTCCCACCTCAGCGTGCTAAAACCTTCCTCGAGAAAGGTCGGTAGCGGACCTGCCTGGTCCACCGTGGACGCCGGCACCAGGGGCATGCGCTCCGTGAACAGGTCCCACTCCATCTCCACAACCTGCGGCAGACCCTCCGTTGGGAAAACATAGATCACGCCCACTGTGGCGGGAAGCAAGTCGATGTCCTGGCCGTCTACCACTACGCTGCTGCGCAGGGTGCGGTCAAGGAAATTGATGCGGTCAATGACGCCCTCGACCGGTTGACCGTCGATGCTGACGGCGAATTTGTCGTCCAAGAATTCAACGATGCCACTTTTCACAGACTCCTGCATGTCGGGCGTGATGGTTTCCACGCCTTCCACGCCCACTTCGGCCCAGCGTTGCACGTCTTTTGGTCGAAGGATAATCTCCTTGCGTACCTCGAACGGCTCCACGTACAGGAACCCGGCCATCGCTGAAAAATATTGACGCCGCATGGAACGTGCTTCGAAAGAGCTGTACCAGGGGTCTTCCCAGTCCAGTTCGACCGTGACACCGTTGGTCAGGAAGCGGAAATCGTTTACGGCCACTCCCTTGTGGTACAGCACGAAGCCGATCGAAACCGGGCCGGTGCGGTTTGGGACACTGAGCGTCAACGTATCAGGACGTTCCTCGAAAGGGTAAACGAGGGTCGCCGCGATAACGACTTCTGACTCATCCTCGTCTGCCGGCAATGGGTCACCGGTCACAGCATCGCGCCGCACGCGTATTTCCGGGCCGATTTCCAGCATGCTGCCGTCCAGTCGATTGCCATCGGCAAGGATAAGCAGGTCCTGCCTGAAAAATTCGCTCACGCGTTCGGCCAACGGCTTCGGTGCATGGCCCATTCGTTCATACAATGCATCGGGCATCAGGTTTCGAAAGGCATTCACATCACCCGCGCCGATCTCGAGTTCAACGCGAACCTGGTCATCCTCCACCATGTACTCAGCGATGGTGTTGGCAAACATCGCCCGGGACACAACGATTGCGTCCGCCTTGACTGCCTGGCAGCCAATCGTTAATGCAATGCATACTGCAGCGACAGCGAGCCGGTTCATATTGTTGTAAAAGAACATGGATATGCAGGTGATCTTGTTCAAATTCATTCCCTTAACATCTTATGCCTGCAGCGAGTTTGACGAGAACGCATAGGTTACCAACTGAACGAGATTCCCGCATGGGAAATCCACGACCTCATGTCCCCGGCGACCGGTTGAAACCACAATTAGATAAGCGAACTTCCCTGGACGCATCTCTCAAGGGAGTCTGGGTCTCAGTTCGGCCAAATGCAGACGTCCGATGATGGTCATAAGCCGTCCTTACCCCGACCAGGTAATCCCATTATCCATCATAATACCGCCATGCAATTCACAACCGCCCAGTTGGATGAGGCCAATACATGGTAGTGCCGTCAGCGTCGACATTTCCCACAACTTCAGTCTGTGAGGCCCAACTCAGCGCGAACATCAGCCTGCAGCAGGGGTAGCGGCATGCCGCCCTTGGTCAACACCGCGTCGTGGAACGCACGGATGTCGAAGTCCTCTCCCAGGATATTTTGCGCTTCCTCGCGCAGCTCCAGGATCGTAAGCATGCCCACCATGTAGCCCAGCGCCTGTCCCGGCATCGCCACATAGCGTTCAATCTCCGACACCACTTCAGATCCTGAACCCTCCGCCGCTGCGCCTTTGGTGGACGCCATATAGTCAATAGCTTCCTCGCGGCTCCAGCCCTTGGCGTGCATACCCGTGTCGACGACCAGGCGAACAGCCCGATGTAGCTCGTCATAGAGTCTGCCGATATCAGCCAGTGGCTTGCCCTCGTACATGCCCATCTCCCAGGCGAGACGCTCCGCGTAGAGTCCCCAGCCCTCGGCAAAGGCGTTGGTATTGGTGTTGACTCGCTGAATTAGTGGCAGCTCTTCCCGCTCGAGACCGAGGGCAACCTGAAAATGGTGCCCAGGGACTGCCTCGTGATACGTAATCGTCGGGAGACCCCAGGTCGGTATCAGCTGGGTTGAACGTAAGTTCAGGTAGTAGATCCCGGGCGTGTCTCCTGCGGGGCTATTGTAGTAGCCCGCCGCGCTGGTGGCTTCACGAAATGCAGGAACCCGGCGAACCTCAACATCGGCGACTGGCAATACGCCGAAGTACTGGGGCGCCAGTGCGTTGATCTCTTCGATCATGGCGGTGACCTCAGCCAACGTGCGCTCCTTGTACTCCTCGGTATCCGGATACACCAGGTCAGGGTCATTGCTCATGGCCCAAAGGCGGTCCGGTACCGATCCCTCAGTCATGCCCTGGTCGCGCATAATCGCGTCCATTTCGGCGTGGATTCGCACGACATTATCGAGCCCAATCTGGTGAATGGCATCGGCGGTCAGCTCGGTGTCGGTATTCAATTGCATCATCGCCGTGTACAGTGCTGCACCGTTCGGCTGCTGCGCCAGCGATGCATCGTGCGTTGCCTTGCCACGTAATGACGCGACAGTGTCAGCCAGTGAGGCGTAGGCGGGATAGGTATGGGTCTTGAGTGCGTCGAGCGCGCGGTCCACCAGCCTCTCATGCCCATCAATGGCATTCGACCTCACCCGCGCCCGGAAGTCTTGGATGATCGGGTGTTCCTCGGGAGGCTGGGCGATGAGGTTGCGCAGCAGGGCCTCAGTCTTGTCGATGATAAAATCTGGCGGGATCGCCCCCTTGCTGGAATCGGCAATCATTTCTTCAGCCAGCCCTTCCAGCATGTCCTGGGAGGCTATCAATCGGCTAATAAAGGCTCCGGCCTCGTCGGCGCTTGTAAGCGGGTGATAGTTCTTCAGCAAACTGGTTAGCTCGATGTGAGGACCGTTCATCTGGGCTACCGCATAGGGTTCGAATACGGGGCCATAGATCGTTAGATAGGGTGTACCGTAATCCACCAGGTCCGTGATGTACTGGATCTGGCGGTACCTGAACAGTTGCACTTCAACCATTTGGGCCTGCAAATCGCTCAGTTCGCTCTGTTGCAGTGCTTCGAGTCGCTCCACGATTGAATTTACCAGTGCGAGCGTTGCGGATCTGGCCGCCAGACCTGTCTGGTCGAGGCGGTCAAGGTAGCGCCCGCCCGCGACTTTCTCGCTCACATCAAGTGCACTGGCACTGGTCGGTGATAACCGGAGCCAATCCCGGGTGATATCCGCCACGACTTGATCAAAAGCGACCTCGGCCACTTGCGACGGTTTGTCCGTGGCGGCCTCCTGACCAGCGGCAGCTTCAGGCGCGTTTTTAGTCGAGTCTGTGCCAGATCCGCAGGCGCAGAGCAGCAGGGTCAGGGCGAAGATTACGATTGGCTTCATCAAGCGTGATTCCTAAAGGGATGCAAAGTGGATCGGAAGTATAAACTACCGCGTATGTTGAGCTGGTCTCGAGTTATAAAGAATTGCTTGGATGCTGGCGATTCAGCGGCTTCCGAAACGGGTCGATAGCCGCTATAAGCCAGGCAAGGGTCTGCGGTTCCGCTGTCCGCCGCATGACGGAACTTCGCTGAAAAATGTACTGACTTCTCTTAACGACCCATAGCAGCCATTGGCATCAATTCATTCTGATTGACTGCAAGTGGCCAGGAGCGGAGATTGCAATAAGTCAATAATCACCCTCAGCAACAAGCCGTTCACAGGTTACTTCGGCGGGTTGCCATATGTCTGAGCGCGGATTATTTGTACAGACGATGGCGAGGAATCGCTTGCGTTTGTGTGAAAGAAGTGGCCATGGTAGCGTCGACATTGTTTGCGTGAATGGTGCGATGATGAAAACTGCCCTGGCCGTAACGGTTGCCGGAATGATCCTGATCACAGCAATGACGATGCCAGCATTTGCCGCTTCGAAGACCAACCGGGTTAGCATTCGCTACGTGCCTCCGAAAAATCCCGCGCACCAGGAAATTTACACGAAACTGAAGCAACGCGGTGCGCTCGAGAAGTTGCAGAAACTCCTCAGCCCGTTCCGACTTCCCAGAACATTGCGAATCTCGTTGACAGGGTGTGACGGAGAGGCTGATGCTTGGTATGAAGATGATGACATAACGATTTGCTACGAATACGTCGCCGAGTTGGTGAAGAACATGCCGCAGGAGACGACACCGAGTGGCGTTGCGCCGATCGACACGGTTATCGGCCCGATGTTCGAAGTCTCGCTGCACGAATTTGCGCATGCCCTGTTCGATATACTCGAGTTGCCGGTGTTCGGGCGCGAAGAAGACGCGGCCGATCAGGTGGCAGCCTATTCCTTACTTCAATTTGGCAAGTCCGAGTCGCGCCGGCTGATCGTGGGCACTGCGTACGCCTACAATATGGACGAAAAAAAAATTGACCAGTGTCGCTCGATGGAGGACTACGCCGACGAGCATGGAACGCCCGCACAGCGTTTCTACAATGTATTGTGCATAGCGTATGGATCCGATAGGAGGCTGTTCGGCTACATCGTGAACAAAGGCTTTTTGCCGAAGACTCGAGCCGAATACTGCGAAGAAGAATACGAACAGGTTCAGGACGCAGTTGATTTATTGATCGTCCCTCATATCGACCTTGATCTTGCAGACAAATTGATGGATAACGCATGGCTGCCAAAATCGGAGCAATAAAGCTTCAGTGAAGCGTCGGGGGTGCTTCGGGTTGACTGCTGCATTAGGCAAATAGGTTTAACCAATGGCCACTCCTGGCCGCTACCAGCTATTAGAGCGGTCAGGGTGCTGCCCAGAATTTGTTCCGCTCACCGCTCAACAACGGCTATAAGCACGATAAAGGGCCTGATAGCGGCTATCGACCCTTTTCAGAACTAACGGCTGATTAACAGCCGAGCGCTGCATCCGGCCAATAGGAGACTCCCTGGGTTTGGAAATTCGCCTGGAAAGGACTCTTCAGGCCCAATACTGCTCGTCACCTTCTGGCTACGAAATGCATATAGTAAATACTAAGAACCAGTGAGATTAGCGCCGGCAAGATACCAAAAAGCAGCGGACCCATCAGGCTGGGCTCACCCGGTGGAAAGACCCACCCTTCCGGATACTGTGCATTGTACTGAACAGTAGTTTGGTAAATCATCCAGTGAGAGCCTAAGTGACTTAATAAAGGGCCGACGAGTACTAGGCATACAA
>Ga0316187_10002376_pt1 | contig 16361 bp, 17 predicted proteins | sample CroRivburrow1_MG_FD_204927 | JGI IMG/M metagenome (GOLD analysis project Ga0316187, IMG submission 204927) | Coastal sediment microbial communities from Maine, United States - Cross River worm burrow 1 | ecosystem: Environmental > Aquatic > Marine > Coastal > Sediment | place: USA: Maine... | reverse complement strand
GGCGAAGCGCATCAGCGGCAGCCCGAGCAGTACCCCGCAGAAGATCCACAGCATGAAGCTGCCCTCCTGACCTCCCCAGAAAGTGGAAATCAGGTAGTGCAGAGGCAGGAGGTTGTCGGAGTAGGCCCAGACGTAATGGAGCCGGTAGTCGTGGGTAACGAGCAGATACATCAACAGCGCCGAGCCAACGACGATGGCGAATGTCATCAGAACGTAGCTCTGCCGCGCCGGGCCACGCCAGCGTTCAGGCTCCCGGATGGACAGCCAGTAGGTGATGGTCGAAGCAATACCGGCGAGCAACGCCGTCCACATCAGGATGGTTCCTGGAAGATACATGGGTCGTTCTCCTATTCGATCACGAGAGCAACGAGTTTGTCGGCCACCGCATAGGGCAGGCCGTTTTTAGGTCTCGGATCCGTACTCTCTGATGTCGTCTTCGAGCCCCTGATATTTGGAGGGGCACTTGACCAGCAGCTGCTCGGCGTAGAAAACGCCTTCGCGGTAGCTGCCGACAGCGACAATTTGGACTGCTTCCTCGAAGTTGCCGGGTTTGACGCCACTGTAGTGGACGGTCAAGGTATTTCCGCCTTCGTCCACCATGGCGAACTGCAGCTCTTCAGTGGCATCCAGGTACTTTGTGGAGTTCTCCACCAGACCACCTGCCACCTGGACCTTTCGGGCCGAGCGCGATGCTTCCTCGAAGCTGACGTAAGGCGTCAAATTCGATTTGAAGGAGGTCGTTCCGTAGGCCAGGAACGCCACCACCAACACGGCGCCCACTGCGTACCAGATGCGACGTTGGCGTCGTGGATCAGTCATTCAGTCCTCCAGACGGCTGATCTTACGATCGAGCCGGTATACGTAAGCGAAAAGGCCAACCCAAATCATCAGGGTGACCACCATGATTCCCATGAGATCCGTCATTTACAGCACCTCCTGACGGCGCCGTTGCCGGATCTCCTCGATCCGGCAGCCGATAGTATATAACCAAATGTACAAACCCGTAAATCCTACGAGCGAGGCCATCAATACCTGTGTGTAGCGCGAGTCGAACTCGTTGGAACCACGGGTGTTAATGATCGTATCCGGGTGCAGCGACCAGTAGATTCGCGGTACGACAAAGACCAAGAACGGCACCGTAACGAAGGCCAGGATCGCGTAAACGGCCGAAAGGCTGGCTCGCCGCTCGGGATCGTCGATCGCCCCGCGCAACGCCAAATACGCAGCATAGATCAGCAGCAGAATGGTGATCGAGGTCTGGCGCGGGTCCCAGTTCCAGTAGGCGTTCCACATGATGCGAGCGAAAACAGCGCCGGTAGTAGTGGCAAGTACAGCAAACAGGAGACCGAGGCCGGCGCTGACCGAGGCCCGGATATCGTCCTTCGGATCTCTCCTCTTCAGGTACATCACGGAGGTGATGCAGGAGACGAGGAAGGCGAGCACGGCGATCCACGCCATCGGGACGTGGAAGAAGACGATCCTCGACGACTCGCCGATGAAACCCTCGGCCGGGTGCACGTAAAAGAAGGCCGCCACGATCACCGCGGCGAGCCACACGAGCAACAACCACTTCAAAATTTCGGCAACCCGCATCCTTCAGGCAACCTCCAGCATCTTCAAACCCTCGCTGCAATCGGCACGAGCATACCCGATCTCAGTTACAAACAAACCGATGCCGCGAGGTATTGCATCAATCGGACCAAACAACCGGGAAAAGCATCGCCGAAACTATGGTCATGATGCCGCCCATCGAGAGCACTGCGCGAAGGGTGTTCGTCACAGTCTCTGCGGTGCCGTCGGCGGCGCCCGCAGTGCCCTGAATCAGAAAGATCAGCAACGGCAGCAGAAGTGGCAGGGAAAGGACCGAGAACAGGGCGCCGCGAGTCAGTGCGCGGGCGATGATCGCGGCGACAATGGTCGTGATGACCGCCAGCGCGTAGCCCCCGAAAACGAGGATGAGGACAAAACCGCCAATCAACTGAATCTCGTAGCCCATCAGGATACAAAAAAGCGGCACCAGAATCGCCATCAGGAAATAGATGAGAATCAGGTTGAATCCGAGCTTGCCCAACCACACGGCCGTTGGTGACGCCGCCAGACGCAGTAACGGCGCGGTGTGGCTCTCCTCCTCCTTGACAAAGGATCGGTCGAGGCCAGCCAGCGCGGCGAAGAAAATGACGATCCACAGCAGGACCGCGAGCAGGAACGGACGGTCCTCGGCGCTGATCCGGTAGGGACCCACTGTGTAGGAGACGGCTGCAAGGACCGTCAACGCGAAGAGGCCGAGGGCGTTGAGCGCGACCCGGGTGCGAAACTCCGTCCGCAGATCCTTGGCGGCAACCGCCAGCGCCTCAACCAGCAAGCGTGACATGGTTCTGTCCCCACTTCATTTCGTCTCGATCGTTGGTCGCCAGCACCACGGTCTTGCCGACCGCGGCAAGCCCATGAACATACTCTCCAAGCCAGCCTTTGCCCGCCGGATCGAGATTCGACCCGGGTTCGTCGAGGAAGAGCACCGCGGGGTCGTGGAGAAGCGCCTGTGCGATCTTGAGCCGCTGCGCCATGCCCGTGGAGTAGCCGCGGACCGGCGTTCGGCGGCCCGATTCGAGGCCCACCAGCTCGAGGCATTCGTGGCACCGCTGGTCGGCCCCACCCATGCCACGAACACGAGCAAAGAAACGCAGGTTCTCCATCGCGTCGAGTTCCTCGTAGACCGACATCGCCGGCGCCACCACCCCGAGATGACGTCGCCACTCCTCGCGCACCGTTTCGTCGCCATTCAGGACATGGCTGACCGCTCCACGGGTCGGCCGAAGCAACCCACAGAGGATTGCCAGGAGGGTCGATTTCCCGGACCCGTTGGGGCCGGTGATCACCAACACCTCGCCCGGTACGGCTTCGCCCGAGACCGAGCGGAAAACCACCCGCAGGTCGTAGCGCTTGGCCACATCGGTAAACGAGATTCGGACGCCGTCTGCCATCGCCTGAAGATACCACTCCCACCCCTCCCCCCGATGCTCGATCCTGGATCCTCGATAACGAATGTTCGCCTCCGTCATCGGGAGGGTGGGCGGATCGAGCATCTAGCATCGAGTATCCAGTATCGGGCGGGAGGGTGGGAACGGGAATGGTTATAATCCCCGCCAATGTTTCGCTTCGAAAGCGGACGGAGGCCCGGATGTATCAATACGACGCCATGCTCGATTTCACCATCGCCGTTGTCATCGGCCTGTTGTTTGGATCGTTCGTCGAGTACACCGTTCACCGGCTCATGCACAAGGGCAAGTTTCTGGGCAAGCGTCACGCGAAACACCACCGCAACTTCGAGGCCCAGGGGTGGTGGGGCGAGTTCACCGATTACTCGCTGCCCGGGCTGCTGATCGCCTGGGCAGGATTTCTGGTTTCAATTCCCGTCGGAATCGGGTTTGCAGTAGGAACCGTCGGTTACGCTGCGTTCGCGGCCTACGCCCACCAGGTCCAGCACGAAAAACCCGACCTCGCATTCTGGCTCGGGGCGCCGATTCACTACCTCCACCACCGTGAAAACATGTGGCACCACAACTTCGGGATCGGGGTGAGCATCTGGGACCGCATGCTCGGCACCTACAGGGCTGCTGACTGGCGACCCGACCGCCGTTTGCGGGACTACCCTCTCAGCGAATTCGCGAATATCCGCTGGCGTTAGACGACTCTCTCAAAAAAGGCAAAACGGACCACTCCGTTCCCGTTCCCGATTGAACGCAGATGGCTCCTTGGATCGTCGGGTACGGGTACGGGCACGGGTACGGGTACGGGTACGGATCAGGTGAGATCCTACTGATGATGTGTGCGCTATCATTCACACCGAAGGAGACGCTCATGATGCGTTCGGTGATCACCGGAACCGGTATGTACATCCCCGAGGCCAGCGTCGACAACCACGCCCTCGCCAAGATCATGGACACTACGGACGAATGGATCCAGGTACGGACGGGTATTGCCAAACGGCAGTATGCAGCGCCCGACCAGGCGACCTCCGACCTCGCTGTCCCGGCCTGTCAGCAGGCGATCGAAAGCGCCGGCCTGAAACCTGAAGACATCGACTATCTGGTTTTCGCGACCATGACGCCGGATTATTTCTTCCCCGGCTCGGCGCCGTTCCTCCAGCGCAAGCTCGGGCTCGCGCACGTACCGTGCCTCGACATTCGCCAGCAGTGCGCCGGTTTCGTCTACGCCCTGCAGCTCGCCGACGCACTGATCCGGTCCGGCCAATACCGCCGGGTCCTTGTGGTCGGGGGAGAAACTCACGCGTCGCTGGTGCCGTGGAGCGAAAAGTCGTGGCGGATAGCGTTGGGCCACGAGGACGGCGAGGTTTCGGCCGAGGAGTACGAGCTCAACACCGCGACTCGAGACCGGGTGGTGCTTTTCGGCGATGGTGCGGGCGCGGTCGTCGTCGAGGCCCGTGAAGACGGCGACAGCGGCGTCGTCGACTGCCTCCTCCACACCAACGGCGACGAGGCCGAACGGTTGTGGACCAAGGCGGCGGGCAGCGCCTTCCGGCCCTACATCCGCCAGGACATGATCGATTCGGGCGACGTGACGCCGATCGTCGAAGGCCGCAAGGTCTACGCGCTCGCCGTAACCTTTATGCCGAAGGTGACCCTCGAGATCCTCGAGAAAAACGGCTTGACCCTCGACGATCTTGATCTGGTGATCTTCCACCAGGCCAATCTGCGCATCAACGAGGGGGTGCAGAAGCGTCTCGGGCTGCCAGACGAAAAGGTCTTCAACAACATCCAGAACTACGGCAACACAACCGCCGGTACGATTCCGATCGCGTATCACGAGGCGCTCGAGCAGGGTCTGGCCAAGCCCGGCGACCTGGTGGCCTTTGTGGGGCTCGGAAGTGGGCTCAATTGGGGCGCGGTTCTCTATAGGGTTTGATCCACCCGCCCACCCAATTCACCACCAAGGCACCAAGAACACCAAGGGATATCTAGCCCATCACATCGCGAATCCGAAATTGAGTGAGGTTTGCCCGAGTTTCCGGCCATCTCATTCCGATCAGCAAGGAAACACCTCGAAAAACCTTTGGTGGCATTTTGGTGGCCGTGGTGTCTTGGTGGTTCAAATATGATCGGGCACGGATACGGAGACGGGTTTGACTTCGAAACCTATCAAAAAACTCAACTTATGCTACTCTGTGCACGCGGTGGGATGACCTGGCCGGACCGACCTGGCCTCTCCCCCGCCGATTAAACGAATAGGAGACGTCGTGACACGACGCATGCTCATTAACGCCCAGCGCCCCGAAGAGGTGCGCATCGCGGTCGTTTCGGATAAAAAGCTCGACCAATACGAAGTTTCGGCCACCGAGTCGGGGCTTTATCGTGGAAATATTTACCGTGGCGCAGTCGCCACCCTTCAACCGTCGTTGGACGCCGCCTTTGTCGCCTTCGGCGCAGATCGAGACGGCCTCCTGCGGGCCGACGACGTGGTGTCTTCGGCTTTTCACAAAAAGCTGGAAAAGGCCGGCAAACACCCGCGCATCGATCAAATACTCGAACGGGGCAAGCCGATCCTGGTCCAGGTCGTGCGCGACGGCGTCGGCCGCAAGGGGGCGCTGGTCACCACCAATGTCAGCATCGCCGGACGGTATCTCGTCCTGATGCCATACGACGACGTCCGCGGCATCTCGCGTAAGGCGGAGGACGAAGATCGACAGGCGATCAAGGACAGGGTCGCAAAGCTGGAGCTGCCGGAAGGATTTGGCGTCATACTCCGCACCAACGCCCTCGATCAGCCCCAAAAGACTCTCAACCGCGATCTCAACGCCCTGCTCCGGCTGTGGAAGAAGATCCGACAGGAGGCGATGGCCAGCAAAGGCCCGCGGCTCCTTTACTCGGATCAGGATCTGATTGTTCAGGCGCTCCGCGACTCTTTCGACAGCTCGATCTCTGAAATCCTGGTCGATGACGATGAAGCCTATGCCAAGGCCCAGGGCTATATGCGGACCTTCATGCCGAGATCCGGCAAGCGCCTCGTCCGCTACACCGACCGGATGCCGCTCTTCAGCCGCTTCGACCTCGAAGAGCAGATTGACCGCATCTATCAGCGTAAGGTCGAACTGCCCTGCGGCGGTTCGATTGTCATCGACGGCACCGAGGCGCTGACCGCGATCGATGTCAACTCCGGCCGCGCGACCCGCGGCGGCAGCCAGGAGGAAACCGCCTACAAGACGAACCTCGAGGCTGCGCGCGAGGTGGCGCGGCAACTCCGGCTGCGCGATATCGGTGGTCTGGTGGTGGTCGACTTCATCGACATGCGCGCATCCAAGCACCGGCGCGAGATCGAAAAGACGATGCGCGATGCGATGAAAGACGACAAGGCCCGGACAAACGCCAGCAGGCTGTCTGAGAACGGACTGTTGGAGATCAACCGTCAGCGTCTGAAAAAGGCCCTGCAACTCCGAACCCACCGCCCATGTCCGACCTGCAGTGGTGCGGGGACGATCGCCAGCCCCGAGCTCGTCGGCCTCAACATCCTGCGTCGCATTGAAACCCGCGCGGTCACGGGCCGCCTCGGTGGAGTTCGAGTCGAGCTCCACCCGGAGCTGGCTGATGCCCTGCAGAACGAAAGCCGACAGGAGCTCGCGGCCCTCGAACGGGAATTCGACATCGAAATCGAGATCATCGCGGCTTCCGGCCTCCACCGTGCCGAAGAGCACATCGATTGGCGAGAGCGAAGCAAGGGTGAAGAGCGGGTACCGACCCCGGCGGTCAGCGCCGCCGATCTCGCTGAAGGGGTGAGCGGAGGGAATCGACCTCGAGCTGAAAAGCCGCAACCGGACGAGACCGAGACGGCCGCCAACGATGCCGAGGATCCGAAGCCCCCTGCCGCGAAAGAGAAATCACGACGCCGGCGCCGTGGTGGCCGCAAACACAAGAAGGCCAAAGCTGTCGACAAGGCCGGCGAACCGAACGACTCTGCGCCCTCCGAACGGAACGGATCGGAGACCGAGACCGAAGCCTCTGCCGGCGCAGATGACGCCGGCACGAAGCCGGCGACCAAGAAGCGACGGCGGCGACCGCGACGATCGCGGAAAAAGGCGGCAACCCCCGCAGCGCCTGCCGAGGCGCCAGCCGAGGAAATGCCAGCTGGTTCGGATCCGTTTTCGTACTGAAGCCAGTTAAGAGTTAAGGGTTAAGAGTAAAGTCGCCTTCCGAATAGCAGGGCGTAGCTGAGAATGTCTCAACCCTTAACTCTTTACTCTTCACCTCGTTTCGCGAACGCGAAACGGGTCACTCCTCGTCAACGTGTGCAAAGACCTTGGTGTCAACACCCATCTCGTCGCCAATGAATTCCAGCGCTTCTCGGAGATCGTCGACTTCGAGCTGGGGTGGGACCTTGACCACCGCTGACATCGTGAAGAGTGGGGATCCGCTCATGGGGGCCGCAACGACCTCGGTCGTCACTGTCTCGAGGTTGAGGCCCTGTTCCGCGAGGTAGCTCGAGATTTGATGGATGATCCCCATGTGATCGGCACCGAGGACCGTGATGGCGCAGGGAGTCGCCGAATCTTCCTCGGGCTCCGAAACCTCGCTGAGCCGGGTGTGGACATCGAACGAGGCATAGTGGAACTCGGAAAGGGCTTCACGTAAGCCTTCGACCCTCTCCTCCGGCGCAGTCACGAACATGAGCATCGCGAAGTCCCCTCCGAGCCGCATCATGCGGCTGGATTCCACGTTGCTGTCGAATCGGAGGAGAAGCTCGGTCATTTTCTCGACGATGCCGACGCAATCTCGCCCGGAGGCGGTCAGAACGAGCTGTTTACGGTTCGAAGCAGGCACCCGACCATATTACCGCGGATGCCTGATACCAGAAACCAGATGCTGGATGCTGGACGCCACCCATAAGTCGGTTTTCAACCGGGGTGGGTGGGTGGAAAAAAAGCGTGACCGGTTGCCCGGTCACGCCGTCTTCCCGTTGAGGAGGAGTGAGTCGAGTCGTAGCCCTGGGGCTAGCCTGTCAACGGGTAATGAGCTTGATCGATCCGCTGAAACTCTCGAGCGAAATGCTCGGTCCGCCGGTGCCGGTATTGAAGTACAGCTCCTTGCCGGGCGTGTACTTGCTGGTGCGGCGAGGCTCCGGTCCGACGTGGTTCTCGATCGACCCCGAAAACGTGGAAAGATCGAAGGAGGCGACCAGCGTCGAGTCGATGACCAGCGTGATAACTCCGCTCATCGTTTCAATATCGAGACTGCCGTCCGGGCCCGGGATGGCGTGGCATGTGATATCGCCCGAGACACTCTCGAGGTCACCGTCATCGATGACACCGCCGTGAATCATGATCTTGCCGCTGACATTTTCGACATCGATGGAGCCTCCGGCCGCACGGATCTCGATCAGACCGCTGACCGACGACACGTCGCTATCGGACGGTGCGGACGCGACTGAGATGCTGCCACTCACGGTCTCGACATCGAGCGCGGCCGGCATGGTTGCGACGTCGACGTTGCCGCTCACCGATTCGAGATCGAGCTCACCGGTAACGCCCTCAACCGAGATCGAGGCGCTCACCGTATCGACCGACAACATAGTCCCTTTGGGCACGCTGATTGTCAGATCTGTGTCCACTTGCTGCTTGCCGTGGTAGTGCTCGTCGTATTCGACCTCGATGTAGACGCCGTCCTCGTCACCATCGATTTCGAGGCTCTCGACCCCGTCACCCAGCGTCCCGGTGACCTTCACCTCGCCCTCACTCCCCACCACGATGGTCACGGTGCCCGACAGGACATCGATATCGACCTCTGCGCCCGGACTGACGGGGTAGGTCTCACTCACCGGCTGTGCGGCCCAGGCTGTTCCAACCGCCATCAAGAAAGCCATTGCAACAACTGTGTTCTTCACGATTCTGTTCATATCAACCTCCACTCCCGGTTCCCCGGGCATTTCGTTCAAACTTCAGCCGGCATGCGGACGGCGCGCTGCAGCAGATCGATCTGTCGCCGATAGGCACCGGCCAGCTGCTTCATCAAAAACTCGTTTCCCGGGTCCTCGCCGAGGGCCTCGGCAATCCTGTCCATCGCCTGATCGATGAGCAGGAGATTCTCCATCACAAGATCCAAGGTGTCGGCAGAGAGCTCGTGTTTCCTCGCCTCGAGGGCGTCCAGGAGCACGGTGCGGGTGTCCAGATAGTTGTTCACTCCCAAACCCTCGAAGGAGGCGAGCAGCACCGCGGACGGTCCGCTTTCGACCGCCGCCGGGGGCTCCGCAGTCACCACGACCGCCTGCGATCGCCCGATGAAGTACGCCGTCACCACCGACGAGACGACGACCACCGCTGCGGCGGCGGCGAGAAGGGCGCGGCGTCCGAAGCGGCCTCGAGCCACCTTTGCCTCGGAGATCCGGGCCTCGATTCCGGGCCACAGGTTGCGCGGAGGCTCGAGGGAGCGTGGCAGAGCCGCGGCGAGATCTCTCAGCTCGCGGATGCTCGCCAACTCGCCTGTGCACGAGGGACAGTCGGCGAGGTGGGCCTGAAGGTCCTCCGCCTCTGCGGCTTCGAGCCGACCATCCAGAAAATCGTCAATACGGTTGGTCCATTCGTGACAGTTCATGATGCCAATGCCTTTCGCAACAACTTTCGAGCCCGGTGCAGCTGGGCCTTCGAGGTCCCCTCTGCGACACCGGTGAGGCGGGCGATCTCTTTGTGGCGGTATCCTTCGACGTCGTGCAGAACGAATACCAAACGTGCCCCTTCCGGGAGGGCGGCGATCGATCGTTCGAGGTCCAGCGCCTGCCCGGGGGAGGGCTCGGAGGTCGACAGATCGACGGGCAGATCGTCTCCGGCGGGCCTGACGCGGGACTCTCGTCGAGCCGTGCTTCGCCGGTCACCGAGCACTACGTTGACGGTGACACGGTGGAGCCAGGTGGAGAAAGCGCTGTCGCCCCGAAAAGACCCGAGCTTCTGCCAGGCACGGACAAATGCCTCCTGCGCCAGCTCCTCAGCGAGGGACGGATCTCGACACATCCTCAGACAGAGGAGATAGACCCTGTTGGCATTTTCACGATAAAGCTCTTCAAATGCAGCAACATCGCCGCTCGCGGCCCGAACGACGAGGTTCTCGCGGATTTCGGGTGAGCCGACTACTCGCATGACCGCCCTGGGCGGCGCCGGTTTCGAGACGGGGAAAGTTGCAGCTGTTTCCACATCCATTGAGATGCCGGTGCCCGTCGAATGGTTGGTATATCAGCGCAAGAAGTCAATAACCCACTCGATCGGGAATCTCCGCGCGGTGAGGGCGGTTGGATTCTGCGAGCGGACGAGAAGGGCGGCAGCTGATGGTCGATTCTGAAGCGACAACCCGGGGCATCAAGGTCACCGTTCGCTCGAGCTACGTTCCAGAGCGTTCGCTGCCTGCGCAGGGTCGTTGGTTCTTCTCCTATCGGATCCGAATCGCCAACCGGGGTTCGGCACCGGTTCAGCTCCTCAACCGGCACTGGGTGATCACTGACGCGCACGGGGAAATCGAGGAAGTACGGGGCCCCGGAGTGATCGGCGAACAGCCCGTGATGGCGCCGGGAGAGTCCCACGAGTACACCTCGTTCTGCCCGCTCGCCACACCCTTCGGCACCATGGAGGGCAGCTACGAGATGGTGACCGAGGATGGCGAACGATTTTGGGTGAAGATCGGACAGTTCACCCTCAGCCAGCCGTTGGCGGTCAACTGACCCGCATATCCCGCCAGCGATCCTCGAAAAACGTCTCATCACGATGCGCTCCACGCGCTGATCACAGAGTCCACATCATCCGCCTCGATCCACTGAATCGGCGTCCCGCGCCGCTCCATCCCACGAAACCAGGTCTGCTGTCGTTTTGCGAAACGGCCGATCGCGGTCTCGAGATCTGAGATCATTTCATTGCGCGACTTCTTCCCCTGAAGATACGCAGAGACTTCGCGGTACTCGAGGCCCAGGTCGTCGAGACGGTCTGGGCCAAGACCGCGATCCAGAAGACCCTGCACCTCTTCGATCATGCCCTCTTCGAACCGCTCCCGCAATCGCAGACCGATGCGGCGTCGAAGCTCTTCCCGCGCGACTTCGATTCCGAAGACCGAAAACTCCAGGGAAACGCCTGGGGATTCGCCGTAGGGCACCGCGTGCCTCTCGCGAAACTCCGCGATTTCGAAAGCCCGGATGACTCTCCGCTTGATCGTCACATCCGTTTCTACGGCAAGATCCGGCCACCGTTGCTTCAGCTCGGCCACCAGGTGCTCGAGGTCTCGATCTTCGAGGCGCGCACGCAGCTCGGCATTGTTCGGTACATCGGCGAGCCGATAGTCGCGGACCACGGCTTCGACATACAGACCGCTGCCACCGACCATGATGACCGGTACGGCGCGGTCGGCAAACGGCGCGCGCGATGACAGATCGCGCAGCACGCGGTAGCAATCCTGCTGAAAGCGAAAGAGGGTGTAGACATCCTTGGGATCGGAAACGTCGATCAAATGATAGGGGACGGGCGGTTCGACCTCGGCGTACTCCGCCAGGTCCTTGCCGGTGCCGATGTCGAGGCCGCGGTAAACCTGACGCGAGTCCGCGGACACAATCTCCGAGCCCAGGCGATGAGCAACCTCGACCCCGAGACGGGTCTTGCCGCATGCAGTCGGACCGACAATCGCCACCACGTGGAGAGTCATTTTTCGAACCGCTCCCGCAATCTCCGGTCCATCGCCTCGACTTCAGCGCGGCTGTCCCCGGCGAGCAGCACCCCGAGGCGCCGCAACTTCTTGCCCGCAACGTCGAGCGGTGAGGTGACGAGGACTCCCCGTCGGTCCCCAGAATCGAAGGCATCAACGCCCAGAGCCGTCTCGAGTTCGAGGTAGTTGGACGGAAGGCGCAGCTTTCGCGCCGCGAAGAGCCGCCAGTACACCACCCGGTCAGCACCCCAGGACCGCCACAGGCGAAGAATCGGCGCCGAAACCTGGAGGCGGGCGTTGAGGTCCGCCAGCGGTCGCAGCCGCCGATCGCCCCCTTCCAACCAGACAAAATGGTCGAGGCAGACGGGCCCGAAATAGCCCTCCCGAGCGAGCCGCTCTGCGATCTTCAGCGCGACATCGGTCACGGATGGAAGCCACGGCTCGATGGCTTCAGAACCATGGTCGAAGATGGACCCGATGTAGGCCCCGTCGGCGGTATTGACGACCTCGTATGCGTACAGGCCCTTCACTGTGCCAGCGGGGTCGAGCTCGAAGACCGTCGCGATGTCGAGCGCCCTGTTCCGCCATTTTTCGACCAGCACACAGGCGTCCTCGGCGAGCATGCGGCGCAGGACCTCGCGGTCCGATTGGCTGAGTGAGGACGAACGAAGGCGACGGTTGCCGAGACCGGCGTTGCCATGCTCCGATTTGAGCAACAACTCCTCTTCCTGTGGCCGAGATGCAATACAGGCCTCGATCTCTCCCGGCGCATCGAAGACCCCGAGGACCTCGTCACCTCCGAATAGCTCCCGCTCGACCTTCGCCGCGAACCGCCTGCCGTTAACCCGTTTGACGACATCGAGGGGTGGACGGGAAGCCGGCCGGGTGTAGGAGCTGTTGATTTGCACAGCTTTTTCGTTCCACCCGAACGGTACGAACTGCGCATCGGGTGCCAGCCCAGGCAAAACACTGGTCACGGGCCGTGAGAGCCCGGCTCTCTCGAGATAGGCCAGAAAATCCTCGCCGGGCGCCGCGTCGACCAGCACCGAGTCACCGGCGGTGCCGAAGAGCAACAGATGGTGGGGCATCTCGGATGCCTGCTGCCCCCTACCATCGACAGTCTCCGCACTTCTGTTCGGACGCAGGCTGAGGTCGAAGTCCGCGTTGACAAAATACTCCCGCATCGAGCCAAGGGTACACCTCGAACAAGGCCTCTTATGTACAATGACGCCAGGAATTCGAAAAACGGCAGGAGCGGGGGGCGGAGTGATCGGTCGGACGGTATCCCACTACAGGATCCTCGAACGACTCGGCGGCGGCGGCATGGGAGTCGTCTACCGCGCCCAGGACATCCGTCTCGACCGCACCGTCGCCCTCAAATTCCTGCCCATGGAATGGTGCCAGGAATCGCTGCTCCGTGAGCGCTTCACCCGCGAGGCTCGCGCAGCCTCGACCCTCGACCACCCCCACATCTGCACCGTCTTCGATATCGGTGAGACACCGGAGGGCCAACTCTTCATCGCCATGGCCTACTGCCCGGGCGAGACCCTCAAGGAGAGGATCCTGCGCGGCCCGATGCCGATTGATGAGGCGATCGGCATCGCAATCCAGATCGGTGAGGCACTCGAAGCGGCTCACGCGGGTGGAACCGTTCACCGCGACATCAAACCGGCCAATATCCTGATCACCGACCGTGACCAGGTCAAGATCGTGGATTTCGGCCTCGCCAAGCTCGCCGGCGAGGCGACGGTCACCCGACAGGGGTCGGTGATCGGCACCCCGGCCTATATGTCACCTGAGCAAGCAACCGGAGACGAGGCCGACGGTCGCAGCGATCTGTGGGCCCTGGGCGCCGTTCTCTACGAGATGGTGACGGGCCGGAGAGCGTTTGCGGCCGACCACGAGCAGGCGATTCTCCTCGCCATCACCACCTCAGATCCGACTCCGATAGACAATTTGCGCTCAGAGGTACCAGCCGAGGTGCAACGCATCATTCGGCGATGCCTCAAACGCAACCCGCGGGAGCGCTACCAGACATCCGGCGAGCTGGGCGCTGATCTCAAGCGTTTCCGGGGTGATCCGACACCCGCCGAGATCGTGACCCAGACCCTGCCGTCAGCTCCGAGAGCTCGGCGGCGATGGTCCCTTAAACACCGTGTGTTGCCGGTGGTGGCGGCGCTCGCCGCGGTCGTCCTCGTGGCCACCCTCTATCCAACCCTCAACCGATCGGAGACTCGTCATCTCCTGGTGCTGCCATTCAACTGCCCGGGAACGGACAGCGAAACAGACCTCCTGTGTGCGGGTCTCCTCGACACCGTCACGGCAAAACTGACGGAAATGCGGCGATTCGGATCATCCCTGTCCGTCGTGCCGGTCAGCGAGGTGCGGGGCCGACGAGTCATCAGCGCAGACATGGCCCACCGAATCTTCGGCGTCGATCTGGTGGTGACCGGTTCGGTCCTCCGGGAAGAAGCCAGCATTCGCATCCCAATCGAGCTGGTCGACGCAACCCAGCTCAGACAGATTCGATCGCGGACCATCACCGCCGACAACACGACTGATTTCGTGCTCCAGGACCGGGTCGTTGCGGCCCTTGAAGAGATGCTCGATCTCGAGTTCGGAGCGGCGGAACGCCAGGCTCTCACCGTCGGCGGCACCAGCAACGCAGAGGCTGCCGGACTTTTCCTCGAAGCTCGAGGTCACGCCGGGAAGACCCCCACCGAGGTCCATCTCACTCGAGCCATGAGCCTCTACCGAGAGGCCCTCGAAATCGACCCCGAGTACGCCGACGCGATGGTCCAACTCGCCGACGCGTGTGACCAGCGGTACCAGCTCAAGGAAGATTCGATCTGGCTCGAACACGGTGCGAGATATGCACAACGAGCGGTTGCGCTCGCGCCCGACCTCCCAGCGGCCCAATTCGCCGCCGGACGATTCGATCTTCAGGTTTCCATGTACGAGAGCGCCATCGAGCATCTGCAAAGAGCGATCGCACTCGACCCTCTGCGACTCGATGCCTATATGTACCTCGCTCAAGCCTACGAGGCGGTCGGAGAGCCCGACCTCGCCGACACCGCGGTGGAGCGCGCGATTCGGACTGGACCGGAGGACTGGCAGACTTATTACGACCTCGGCAAGTTCTTCTATGATCGCCACGAGTGGGAGCAGGCGGCCGGCTACTTCCGAGAGGTGGTGAGACTCCTTCCGGAGAGCAGCGTCGGATACACGGGTTTGGGCAGCGCCCTCTTCTACCTCGGCAACCGCGAACAGGCTCGGGAGGCTCTCGAGCGTGGCATCGCCATCGGCAGCGGTTACGAGGGGTACAACAACCTCGGCACCCTCGAGTTCTATGACGGGAGATTCGCCGAGGCGGCCGAGCTCTACAAACGCGCGCTCGAGATGGATGACAGCGACAACATGGTGTGGCTCGGCCTCGCTGAGGCCCGAAAATTCGGAGGCAGCGCGCCGGAGAGGATTCGCGAGGCCTATCAACAGGCCACCGATCTGGTGTCGCGTCGCCTCGAGACCGAGCCTGGTGATCTCGGTCTGCTCATCAAACTGGCGGGGCTCAAACTTCAGCTAGATCAGCGAGCAGAGGCCGAGGAGATCATCGAAAGCCTGCGCATGGAAGAGGTAACTGCCCCCAACATGATGTTCTCCCTCGCCGAGATCTTCGAGGTCCTCGGCCAACGCGATGAAGCATTGGCGTGGATCGAGCGCAGCCTGAAGGCGGGCTTCCCGCTCGATGTGATCGAGGATTACGCCGCCTTTGCCGCCCTGTGTGCCGATTCTCGTTTCGGTCTTCTGGCCGAGACCTTTGCTGAGCCGCGATCAGATGACGGTGCTGAGACTTCAGAGGAGGGGGAAAAATAGGGGCGTTCCGAAAAATGGACTCGTGAGTCGACACCCGGGTTCTCCGGGGCTGGAGGAGGATATGAGCAATCCGTTCAGATATGCGATCGTTGTGGCCGCGGTTCTGCTGGCGGTGCTGGTTGCCGCACCGGCATGTCAGTGCCAAAGCGAAGAACCGACGAAACACGAAATCTTTGTTGAATCGGATAAAGACGGCGATCCCTACCAGTGGATGCCGATCAAGACCATCACAGTGCAAAGCGGCGACACGATCCGAATCACCGTGAAGGAAGACGCTGCCTGGTTCCTCATTCCGGATGATCGGTTCACCCTGCTCGAGGGAGGCTGCGAATGGGTGGCCAGCAAATCCTTTACCGCGTTCAAAGTGAAGGAGGGATTTGCAGTCCTGAGGTTGGACGAGTGTGACTCCGGCGCCGAGGCTGCAGATGAATTGCATTATTCGGTTCTGGTGCTGAACGCGAACGGCAAGTGGGACTACGTCCACGGCAATAATCCACCGCCGGGGATGATCGTGCCTCCACGTAAGCGATAATCCGCGGACTATAGGGCCTCGAGCCCACGCTGAACGGCAGGGCGCTCGGCGATGGTCTGCAGCCATCGCTGAACGTTGGGATGATCGGCGATGTCCAGACCGAAGCGCTGGTGGTTCCGTATCCACGGGTAGCTGGCGATATCAGCGATCGAGTAGTCGCCGGCGAGAAACTCGGCTTCGGCAAGGCGTCGATCGACAACACCGTAAAGGCGTTCAGCCTCGTTGATGGATCTTTCGACCGCGTGCGGCACCGGCTCCGGCGCCCGGTTCAGGTAGTA
>Ga0316187_10002373_pt1 | contig 16381 bp, 13 predicted proteins | sample CroRivburrow1_MG_FD_204927 | JGI IMG/M metagenome (GOLD analysis project Ga0316187, IMG submission 204927) | Coastal sediment microbial communities from Maine, United States - Cross River worm burrow 1 | ecosystem: Environmental > Aquatic > Marine > Coastal > Sediment | place: USA: Maine... | reverse complement strand
CACGTTACCTGCGGGATCGCTAACTTCCTTGCCAACCCATATCTGGCGCCAGTCGTCCCGGTCGATCTGATCTCCAAGCCCCGGCGTTTCGCCATGGGCGTAGAAACGAAGTCCTGTAATCGTCACCCCATCATTCTCGAGTGCCAGGTATCCGTACATGGTTGCCCATAATCCGGAGCCGTACACCGGCAGGATGATTTGTTCGATGCTGGATCCGTCGCGAACCATGTACACAGGTGCATATCGTGCGCGGCGCTTGATATTGGCGATGTCCAGATCAGCCGGTATCGCGACACCTAACTCCGGATCACCGGCTGCGGCATTGGCGTCAAACGTGACCGGATCAATCGAGTCGATGTAATCGCCCGTCTCCAGATCGACCATGCGAGCGTCGATTGTTGAAAATAATTCACTGATGTCGGCGCCTGGTTCCATCAGTGATGCAACCTCGAGAATTATGCGCTGTCGAAACAGCTCTTCATTGCGTTCCTGCTGCGGCTTCAACAACACAGCCGTACTCGCGACAAGAACAGAGCAAACCAGGCTGAGTCCGATTGCGACAATCAGCGTGTTGCTGACGCTGTCACGTTCGAACGGTTTCTTGCCGCCCGGATTTTCGGTAGCGGTATCAGACATAGCGCTTCTGCCTTTTGCGTATGTTTGCTCGCACGACAAAGTAGTCGATCACCGGCGCAAAAATATTCGCGAACAGGATCGCCAGCATGATGCCTTCCGGAAATGCCGGATTCACAACACGAATCAACCAGGTCATGAAGCCGATCAACAAACCGAACACCCATTTGCCGGTATTGGTCTGCGCCGCGCTAACAGGATCTGTGGTCATGAACACGGCGCCAAACGCGAAACCGCCGATCACAACGTGCCACTGCCAGGGAATAGACATCATCGGATTTGAACTGCCTGCATCGGAAAACAGCAGCGTCGGAATAATCAGCCCCGCAAATGTCGCAAGCATGATGCGCCAGGACGCGATCCCGGTGTATATCAGAAACGCCGCGCCAAACAGGCAGGCGATTGTGGACGTTTCACCGATTGACCCCTGCATCTGGCCGTAAAACGCCTGGCTCCAGGTCAGCCCGCTTTGCACGATGCCGGACATGCCGTCGATCGCCGCGCTGCCAAGTGCGGTCGCGCCGCTAAAGCCATCAACCGCGGTCCAGACGGCGTCACCCGAAACCTGCACAGGGTACGCGAAATACAGGAAGGCCCGGCCAACCAGTGCCGGGTTCAGGAAATTCTTGCCGGTGCCGCCGAATACCTCTTTACCAATCACGACGCCGAAACTGATACCAATCGCGACTTGCCACAAAGGAATCGTCGCCGGCAGGATCAATGCGTAAAGCATGGAGGTAACGAAAAATCCTTCGTTGATTTCGTGATTGCGAACGCCCGCAAACAGGACTTCCCAGAATCCACCGGCTGCCATCGTCACTGCGTATATAGGCAGAAAATACAGCAGGCCGTGAACCATCGTGTCGTAAATACTGTTCGCGCTATAGCCAGCACCCAGCAACGCCAGGACTGAACCGCGCCAGCCATCAATGGCTTCGATGCCCATCGCGGCCATTGCCGTGTTCGCCTGGAAACCGGTGTTCCACATGCCGACCAGGGCGCAAGGGGTTACGGCAAATACCACCATGATCATGACGCGCTTCAGGTCGATTGCGTCACGGATGTGTGGTGCGCCGCGACTGACATCCGGCGGCGAATAAAACAGGGTATCCACCATCTCGAAGATCGCGTGAAAACGTTGGTATCGACCGCCCTTGGTGAACAATGGCTCCATGCGGTCAAGCAATCCGCGAAAACGCCCCATCAGCCATTCACCTCTATTTCATACAGATTCAGCCGCAGGTGTCGCCCGTACTGGTATTTTCCGTTGCAGACGAAGGTGCACAACGCCAGGTCTTCTTCGTCCAACTCAAGGCAACCGAGCTCTCGTGCACCGTCGGTATCCCTGACCAGCAAGGCCTTCAGCAGCGGCGTCGGCAGGAGGTCGAGCGGCAAAACGCGCTCAAAGCTGCCGATCGACACCATGGCGCGCGGGCTGCCGTTTTGCGTGGTCGTTAAAGGGAAATTGTTTCGCCCGAGCAGGTGCGCTGCGTACGCCCGAGTAGCCGAGTATTTATTCGTTCCTGGTCGCAGGTATGACAGGAACTCTCTTGGGCTTCCCTCCTGAAGCACGCAAACCTGGTTGTGATATCGACCCAGATAAGCAGCCCAGCCCGACGCTCGGTGACCGGACAACACCGGACCTGAAACCACCCGTACAGCATCGCCCGTCTTTTCTCCGTGCATCAGGTCGCTGGTGCTCGCACCCACGCGCGTTTCCACCAGTCGTGGATTCCGAACCATCGGGCCACCAATGGAGACCACCCTCTCCACGGGTAACCTGCCCGTCGTAAACAGGCGGCCAAAGTCAATAACATCCTGGTAACCAATATGCCAGACGCATTTTTTCTCGTTGACGGGATCGAGGAAGTGAATATGCGTGCCGACAAGCCCGGCAGGATGTGGCCCGGAGAATTCGGCATGCCGATATTTATCATCGTCCGGAACAGCTACGCCGGAATTCGGCGCTGTGCAGACGTAAACCGGTCCGTCGGTTAGCGCCGCGAGTATTTGAAGGCCCTCGCTAAATGCTTCGCTGCTGCGCGCGATGATAATGGCCGGATCCGCTGCCAGTGCATTGCTGTCCATCGCCGTGACGAATATCGATGCGGGCTCAGAGCCAGGTACCGGAATTTTGCTGTACGGACGCGTACGAAATGCCGCCCACATTCCGGAAGCGAGCAGATTGTCACTGACCTGCTGGCGACTCAATTTTGACAGTTGATTAGCTGGCCATTGATCGAATGTCTCGGCATCGTCACCTTCCAGATCGACGACCACGGATTGCAGTACACGTCGCTCACCTCGATTTATGGCCGTGACAACGCCGCTCCCGGGCGATGTGAATACGACACCCGGATTCTGCTTATCGCTGAACAGGACCTGCCCAAGCCGCACCCGCTCACCTTCGCGGACTTCCATGCGCGGTTTGAGGTCAATCGTATCGGGCCCGAGCAATGCAACGGATCGAATTTCGTTGCCCGCACTGATCGTTTGTTCCGGTGGGCCCGCAAGCGGAATATTAAGGCCTTTTTTTATTTTTATGTGCATTCTTCTTCTGGGGGTAACAGCTTTACGTCATCAAGCAGCAGACTGCCAAATGACAAAAATCATGCAGGCAATCAGCCACACCGATCCGATGGTGTGAATGGCCAGGGTCGATTCAATGGCATTGGTCATGCGTCCACGATCGTCAGCACCGGATTGAATCGCCTTCGCAGCCCTCGCCGCGAGCGCCAGGAGCACTAGCGGAACCACTGGCGCGAGCATCGGCAATCCGTCATGCAAAACCAGAAGCACAACACTGATCGGCGCTACCAGTTGAATCACCATGTAAAGCGATGCAGTGCCGCCGAGACCGAGCCGAACCGGCAGTGTTCGCTTTCCGGTTGCGCCATCTGCCTGAATATCCGGCACCTCGTTGATCAACAGGATCGCTGCGACCCAGGCACTCACGGGAATTGAAAAAAGCAACAGTTCTACATTGATAACGGCGCCCTGTAACCACGCCGCACCCACTACAGGCAACACACCGAATGCCACCGCGACGGCGGTTTCACCCAGTCCCATCGCGCTGAGCCGTACCGGCCCAATCGAGTAGAGGACGCCGAGCGCCATACCGGCCAGTCCGAGGTACAGGACGAACATGCCTTTCAAAACGATGAGCAGGACACCGGCTATCGCGGCAACCAGGAGTATGCCCGCACCGAGCCGCGCCATGCTTGAAGAATTCAGAATGCCGGTCTGGATAAACCGAGACCCGCCGGTGTAGGGATAAATTCTGCCGTCATTCTGGCGATCGGTACCACCTTCGTCGTCGCCAACGTCGTTGATCACGTTGCAGCCGGCGTGCACACAAACGGTGGCCAGCAGTGCCAACAGGAAAACGACGCCGTCGAAGCTGCCGGCGGCGGCTATTCCCCAGCCGGTTCCAACCAGCACCGGCAATACGGACGCGGGGAAAAATTTCGGTCGTGTCGCATGAAACAGTCGCTTGGCGACTCTGCCTGGTGAATCACCCGCGAACTCGTCTGCCGTCGGATTCAAAGGCGCAGCGGATTCAGTGGACATTGCACGCTCCGGTCAATGGCTCGCCAAACGTCATTCGGTGAACCTGTTCATTATTTTAGGCATCGTTATACCGTGTTTACCCGAGTTTGCAACGCGGGATGTACGTATTGATTCGTAACGTCATTATTGAGGATATATCATTCTCAGATATCATTCTGACAAAAGCTGAACGACCAGCGGCTGTTTTCTGACTTGAAGCCTCCGCGGAAGAGGGAAATACTGACTGACATGGACCCACTCGCCACAAACGAGACGCATTCTGCGGCGACGCGGCCACAGTCGCGCAGCCCGATGCCGGCTCGTCTCGACCTCATGCAAAGCTTGTCCGGCCTGTTCCTCGGACTATTCATGTGGGGCCACATGTTTCTTGTGGCATCGATTTTGCTCGGCAAGAATGCGATGTATGCGATTACACGATTTTTCGAGGGCTACTATTTTTTCGGCAAGTCCTACCCCGCGCTGGTCACGGCAATCGTCGCTTTCGTACTTGTCGTATTCGTACTCCACGCCTTGCTGGCGATGCGAAAGTTTCCGGGTAACTATCGCGAGTACCGGTTGATGCGGCAACACAAGCGAGACTTGAGGCATACGGACACCAGTTTGTGGTTCGTGCAGGCTTACACCGGATTCGCATTATTTTTCCTCGGGTCCGTACATCTCTACATCATGCTGACGAACGCGGACAACATCGGCCCGTATGCTTCCGCTGATCGAGTCTGGAGCCAGTACATGTGGCCGTTGTACCTGTTGCTGTTGCTGGCCGTTGAGTTTCATGGCGGTATCGGGCTCTATCGGCTTGCAGTCAAGTGGGGCTGGTTCGAAGGCAGCGACCCGGCACGCAGTCGCATGTGGCTGCAACGATTTAAATGGGCACTCACGATCTTCCTTGTCACGCTGGGTCTGTTGACACTCGCAGCCTACATCAAGATCGGCATTGAACATGCCGACCGGGTCGGCGAACGTTTCGAGCCACTGGCGGCGATTTCAATGCCTTTTCTTAACTGGCCGCTATCATGAAAATTATATACACCGACGTACTCGTGATTGGCGGCGGCCTGGCAGGCTTGCGTACCGCGATCGGTGCGAAGCGCCGGGGACACGACGCGATTATTCTCAGCCTTGTCCCACCCAAACGCTCGCATTCTGCGGCTGCACAAGGTGGTATGCAGGCGAGCCTGGCCAACAGTGCCAAGGGCGACGGTGACAACGAAGACGTGCACTTTGAAGACACCGTTCGCGGCAGCGACTGGGGCGCGGACCAGGACGTCGTGCGAATGTTCGTCAATACGGCGCCAAAAGCGATCCGGGAGCTCGCGAACTGGGGCGTTCCCTGGAATCGAGTCAGGCGCGGCGACCACGATGTCATCATCAATGGAAAAAAAGTAACGCTGACCGAAGAGGACGATTCGCACGGCATGATTACGGCGCGCGATTTCGGCGGCACCAAGAAATGGCGCACCTGCTATGTGTCCGATGGCACCGGTCATTCGATGTTGTACAACATGAGCGATCAAGCGATCGCCCGCAACATCCCCGTCCATGAACGCGTTGAAGCAGTACGACTGATTCATGATGGCGCACGTTGTTGCGGCGCTGTTGTGCGTAACCTGATCACCGGTGAACTCATCAGCTACATCGCCAGGGCGACCTGCCTCGCAACCGGCGGATTCGGACGGATTTATCGCTCGACGACAAATGCGGTGATCAACGAGGGCATGGGCGCGGCCATTGCACTTGAGACCGGCGCGGCGGCCCTCGGCAATATGGAAGCTGTGCAATTTCACCCGACGGCCATATTCCCGGCTGGCATCCTGGTCACCGAGGGATGCCGGGGCGATGGCGGACTGCTGCTGGATGCAGACCAGCATCGATTCATGCCGGACTACGAGCCGGAAAAACGCGAGCTTGCTTCGCGCGATGTCGTGTCGCGGCGCATGGAAGAACACATCGCCAAAGGAAAAGCGGTCCAGACGCGATTTGGTCGACACTTGTGGCTGGACATTCGCTTGCTGGGACGCGCTCATATCGAGAAAAACCTGCGTGAAGTAAACGAAATATGTCGTTACTTCCTCGGAATCGATCCGGCGGAAGAACTGATTCCAGTTCGTCCGGCACAGCATTACTCGATGGGCGGTGTGCGCACCGACCACACAGGTCAGAGCCCCACGTTGAAGGGTTTATTCGCCTGCGGCGAAGCGGCCTGCTGGGACATGCATGGCTTCAATCGTCTGGGTGGAAACTCGGTGGCGGAAACTGTCGTTGCCGGAATGATCGTGGGCGAATACATCGCCGATTTCTGCGACAGTCCGGAAAGCGAAATCACAATATCAACAGCGGTGGCCCGCGGATTCTGGGAAGAGGAACGCACACACATTGACGGTCTTCTTTCGGGCGGTGGCGACGAAAGTTCGGTCGCCATTCTGGCCGAAATGCAAAATGTCATGACGGATAAGGTCGGTATTTTTCGAGACGGCGAAACCCTGGCGCAAGCAGTCGACGAACTTACCGAATTGCGGAAACGAGCCCGGAACATCGGCGTGAAAACTCAGTCACTTGGCGCGAACCCGGAGCTGGTGGCAGCGTACCGGGTCAGGCGAATGCTCAAACTCGCGATCTGTGTCGCGTATGGCGCTCTCCAGCGAACCGAAAGTCGCGGCGCACATTTCCGCAATGATTTTTCGGAACGCAATGATCGCGACTGGTTGAAACGAACACTGGCTACCTGGCCGGACAACGACAGCACTCTGCCTGATCTCGATTACGAGGCACTCGATATCATGCGAATGGAATTGCCACCAGGTTCGAGGGGATACGGCGGCGCCGACCACATCAATCATCCGGATAGTGCAAAACGTCAGGCAGAAGTCGACTCGATCAGATCAAACGCGGATAACGAAGACCGATTTGCGGCACAGGCGGCGATACTGCCATTCGATCATCTGTTGCCAAAGATCCTGCGCGGTCGCAATGCGCGGCCCGGAGAGCCTGTCCAATGAATAATCCGCGGCAACTGAAAATAAACATACTGCGTTACAACCCGCAATTGCCTGACAACAAGCCGCGCATGCAGCAGTACGAAATCGACGAAGCTGAGAACATGACCTTGTTTATCGTCCTGAACGAACTGCGCGAGCAACAGGACCCGTCGCTACAATTTGATTTCGTATGTCGGGCCGGTATCTGCGGAAGCTGCGCAATGCTGGTGAATGGCCAGCCCGGGCTGGCATGTCGCACCCTGACCACCAGTCTCGACAGCGAAATAACACTGGCGCCACTGCCGGTATTTGAATTGATCGCAGATCTTTCAGTGAACACCGGCAAGTGGATGCGCACCATGAGCGAACGTATGGAAGCGTGGATTCACGGTGACGAGGAAGAACGCGATATCCGGCAAATGGAAGCGCCGATGGACCCGGACGAAGCCGACGCTATTTATGAGCTCGAGCGCTGTATCGAATGTGGTTGTTGCGTTGCCGCTTGCGGCACCGCACGCATGCGTGACGATTTCGTCGGCGCGGTTGCCATAAACAAGCTTGCTCGTTTTCGCCTGGATCCGCGAGACAAGCGAACTGACCAGGATTTCTACGAACTCATTGGCACGGACGAAGGGGTGTTCGGTTGCATGTCCTTGCTCGCCTGCAATGATTTCTGCCCGAAAGAGCTGCCGCTGCAAACACAGATTGCGTTTCTGCGACGGAAAATGCTCAAGTCCGGCTTACAGCGCCGCGACTGAAAACCACCTGCAGTCTAATCGGGCGGGTGCGATGTAATTCGTCGCTCCACTTCGCCGATCAGCGATTCAATATGCTGGTCGGCCTCTGTATCAACCACAATACAATGCCGCGTTTCGTCGGTTCCGGGTAACTCCACCCGTGACTGTTGCCGGAGCATCACCTCAATGCCTGCCTCCGAGGCGCCGCCACCCTGTTTTTCCCTGCCCTGAAGCCTGTGCTTCAGCTCGGTCTCGCTGGCGACGAACCGTGCAATCACGAACGGCAATTTGCGGCGCGCCGCCAGGGCCATAAACGGCGCTCGCCTTGCCCGTTCGATAAAAGTGGCATCGACGATTACGGGTTGTCCTGCGTCGAGCAACAGTTCTGCAAGCTCGACGAGTCGTTGGAAAACCCGGTCGCTGGATTCCTTGCTGTAGAGATCGTCGGTGAGTCCCGCTTCCTCGCTATCTGCATCCGGAGCGAGTCCGAACATTCGCTTCCGCTCGACATCGGACCGCAATTCAATAGCGGAGAAATCTGCAGCAACTACTTCAGCTATGGTTGACTTGCCGCTCCCCGACACGCCCATCGTGATGCACAGGAACCCGGGCAGACGTCTCCGACCGGCTGCAGCGAGTGCGAAATAACGCCTGAAATCGGCCATGCCGGTTTCCCGGGATGACTCCGAGCGGGATGAAATCAGGCTGATCTTCGCGCGCACCATCGACAGATAGCAGTCGTAGAAACTGTGCAGTGCCAATCCCGCATAGTCACCGGTATGTTCAAGCCAGCGGTTTAACACCCGGTTCGCGTGGCCGGGCAAAGAGCGGCTTTCAAGGTCCATGACCAGGAAGCCGATTTCGCACTGGATATCGACGATACGAAACGCAGCGTTGAATTCGATGCAATCGAATGGCAGGACCTTGTCATCAAGCAGGACAATGTTTCCCAGGTGCAGATCGCCGTGACACTCGCGTACAAACCCGTCGCGCAGGCGATCCCACATCCGGCTTTCCAGACGCTGGTAGTCTGCGAGCGACGATTGCTCGAGATCCCAAAGAAAGCTTCGGTCTTCCCCTTTTGGCAGTTCGTCATCGATTTGTGCAAAATTCTGGCGCAGCGCCGCGAGGATAGCGGTTGGTGTGCCCGGCTGACGCTCGTCGCCGGCGTCGTCAATTTGAATTGGCGCCAGCGAATTATGGAATGATGCAACGGTGCGCCCAAGTTCGCGACAACGAGCGAACGTGAGGCGGCCCTCCGCCGCTGCCACGCTGGCCAGTTTGCGCTGCGAAAACCGACGCATGCAAACGGCATAATCGATTACGTCACCGTCGCCGCCGATCACCGGCCCGTCCGCTGACGACGTAATTGCTGTCACGCCCAGGTAAAGTGCCGGCGCTATCCGCCGATTGAGCCTGAGTTCTTCCTCACAGCAATCGCGCCGCAGAGCCAACGTTGAAAAGTCGAGGAACTCCAGTTCGACCGGTTTCTTGATTTTGTAGGCGAAGTCGCCGGCGAGCACAACCCAGGAAATATGTGTCTCAATAAGATCAAGGTCTGCTGCCGGATGCGAAAAGGCATCGTCACGAAGCAGCGCCCTGACTTCAAGTTCGTCCATGCTGCTATTAACGCAGCATAAGGTCGGGTGAGCAATCCTTTATTGATAAACCGGATAACGGCTGCACAACTCTAAAACCTGATTTTTAACACGTTCTATCGTAGCCGCATTCCCCATGTCATCGAGAATGTCACAGATCCAGCCGGTCAGCTCGCGAGTCTCAGCATCGCCGAAACCCCGCGTCGTTATGGCCGGTGTCCCCAATCGCAAACCGCTGGTCACGAATGGCGAGCGCGGATCGTTTGGCACCGTGTTTTTGTTGACTGTGATGTTGGCACTACCCAGCGCCGCGTCCGCATCTTTTCCCGTGATGTCCTTATCCAGCAGGCTTAGTAATACCAGGTGATTGTCCGTGCCGCCCGAAACGACTTGGTAACCGCGTTCAATAAATACGTCGCTCATCGCCCGGGCGTTATCAACCACGTTCTGCTGGTACACCTTGAAGTCCGGCTGAAGTGCTTCTTTGAACGCAACGGCTTTCGCCGCGATGACATGCATCAATGGTCCACCCTGCGTACCGGGAAACACCAGTGAATTGAATTTCTTCTCGAGCTCTTCATTGTGCCGCGCGAGGATCAGGCCACCGCGCGGACCACGAAGAGTCTTGTGCGTGGTCGTGGTGACAACATCGGCAAATGGTACCGGGTTCGGGTAGTGGCCGGTCGCGACCAGTCCGGCGACGTGCGCCATGTCGACCATCAGGTAAGCGCCACAGCTGTCGGCGATATCACGAAATCGCTGCCAGTCGAGCACCCTTGAATGCGCCGAGAATCCGGCGATGATCATCTTCGGCTTATGCTCGTCGGCCAGCGCCTGCACCTGGTCGTAATCCAGCTCGCCGGTCTCGGCGACCACGCCGTATTGGATCGCATTGAAGAACTTGCCGGAAAAATTAACCGGCGACCCGTGCGTCAAGTGTCCGCCGTCCGACAGGCTCATGCCAAGAATCGTGTCGCCGGGCGTCAGCAAGGCAAAGCAGGCTGCCGCATTCGCCTGCGAACCGGAATGAGGCTGCACATTGGCGTAGTCCGCGCCGAACAGCTTCTTCGCACGATCAATCGCCAGTTGCTCAGCTACGTCCACGTACTCACAGCCACCGTAATAGCGCTTGCCTGGATAGCCCTCTGCGTATTTATTGGTCAGAACAGAACCCTGGGCAGCCATGACCCGCGGGCTGGCGTAGTTTTCCGATGCAATCAGCTCAATGTGCTCTTCCTGACGTCGTTCTTCGTCGGTTATAGCGGCTTGCAATTCAGGGTCGAATTCTTCGATCGTCGATGCGTCAGCGAACATCGTGGCGTGTCTCCGGGGCTCAAAAGGGAAGCGATTGTATAGCAGCTTCGAAGGGCTCTGCTACTATTCCGGCTGCTCATCAAAATAAAAATGAAACTGGGAAATCAATATGAAAGCGATCGTCCGCATTACCGGACTGGTTTTGGTCCTGTCTCTGGCCTCACTCACGACGTCAGCTGTGGCTTCGGCCGAAGATGCGGGGGCCGAGCAGAAGGCCATTCTGGTCACCGGTGCCAGCACGGGCATCGGCCGAATGATCGCCGAGGTGCTCGCCGAGAACGGCTATTTTGTCTACGCCGGCGCACGCAAGCAGCGGGATCTGGATGCCTTGAATGAAATTGAAAACATACAGGCGATCCGTTTGGACGTGACGAAGCAGGATGAGATCGATGCGGCTGTACAAACGGTTCGGGACGGCGGCCGGGGTCTTTACGGACTCGTTAATAACGCGGGCGTCAGCGGCAGTGGCGGACCGTTGATCGAATACGACGTTGAAGAATTCCAGTGGCTGTTTGATGTGAATGTGTATGGCGTCCACCGCGTCACCAATGCATTTGCGCCACTGATCATCGAGGCCAAAGGCCGGATAACGACGGTCGGGTCCATCGGCGGAATCGTATCAGGCAGCTATTGGGGCCCGTACAGCATGAGCAAACATGTGATCGAGGCGTATACGGATGCGCTGGCCCCTGAACTGGAGCAGTTCGACGTCCAGGTGAGCGTCATCGAGCCGGGACGCTATAACTCTGAATTCAGCAAAAGCGCGATTGCACTCTACGGAGAACTAACTGACGCGCAAAAGGCATCACCCTATGCCGAGTATTACAGGAGCAGGTTAGAAAGCACGGGCGACAGAAGCATGTACAAGGATCCGCATGAAGTCGCAGCCGCTGCAATGCATGCATTGTTCGACGACAATCCCAAACATCGATACATGGTCGTGCCCAATCTCGAAGAGGCCGAGTGGACGATCAGTTCTGCCATTCAGGAGATGGTCCAACTGAACGAGCGGCAGGAGTATACCTACAGCCGAGAAGAACTCATTGGGATGCTTGACGAGGCAATGAATCCCCCTGAGGAATAAGTCAGGCAGCTTCTGTGAAGGACCGCACTACTCGCGTCCATGCGCGTGCCACATTGTCACGGTTGTAACCGCCACCGCCGGTGGCGACGATGCGCCCCTTGCCGTGCTTGCCAGCAAGTGCGCACAATCGCGTGGCCGCTTTGGCGTGCGCTTCCTCGGTGAAGCAAAGATGCGTGATCGGATCGCCCTCAAGGCTGTCCGCACCACACTGGAAGATAATAAATTCCGGCTTTTGATACTCGAGGTAGGCCTCGACTCGCTCCCAGGCCACGTCGAAGTCGCTGTCGACCGCACCCGGTTTCATCGGGATATTCAGCTTCGTTCCCCGGGCTTTGCCCTTGCCCGTTTCCGTTTCCGCCCCTGTTCCGGGATACAGGTACCGGCCATCTTCGTGCAGGTCCGCAAAAATAAGGTTTGGGTCCTCTTCGAAGCCGTAAAAAACACCGTTGCCGTGGTGCGCATCGATGTCAACGTACGCGATGCGCGAGAGGCCATGGCGACTGCGCAGGTACTCAATGGCGATACCGCAATCGTTGAACACGCAGAAACCAGCCGCGCTGTCGCGAGCCGCATGATGCAGCCCGGCAATTGGCACGAATGCGCGCTTGGCGTCACCGGCCATAATCGCGTCCACCGCTGCCAGGGTGGTACCGACAACGTCTGAGGCAATGTCGTAGATGCCCACAACCGCCGGGGTGTCGCCTCCGTCAAGATAGCCGCGGCCGTCCTGCGACATGCGTGAGACCTTATTGATGTAATCGGGCGTGTGAAAAAGCGCCAGCTCGTCGACGGTCGCGCGACGTGTATCCCTGTACTCGAGGCTGTCGCCCAGGTCAGCATCGCTGAGCGCCTTGTGGAATACATCGTGACGATCGACACCGAACGGGTGTTCGTCACCAAACCCGTAGCGGGCTAACGCATCGCCTTTGTAGACAAATACCGGTTGGGTGCTCACCAAGTTTCGGCCTTTGAAGCTTTCTATTTGCGCAGCATACCGGATAATGCGCCCATCTTTTGATCAACACAGAAATAACGAACTACATGGCTCAGTATATCTACACAATGAATCGCGTAGCCAAGATGGTGCCGCCGAAACGTTTCATCATTCACGACATTTCCCTCAGTTTTTTCCCGGGTGCCAAGATCGGTGTACTTGGGCTGAACGGTTCCGGTAAATCAACATTACTTCGCATCATGGCGGGGATCGACAAGGATTTTGATGGCGAGGCGCGCCCGCAACCGGGCATCAACATCGGTTACCTGCCCCAGGAGCCGGAGCTTGACGAGTCCAAGGATGTTCGCGGCAACGTCGAAGACGGAGTTGCCGAGACCAAGGCCCTGCTCGACCGGTTCAATGAAATAAGCGACAAGTTTGCCGAACCCATGGACGATGAGGAAATGACGGCGTTGCTCGAAGAACAGGGCAAGCTCCAGGATGCCATCGAATCCGCCGGCGCCTGGGAACTCGATCGCAAACTCGACATCGCTGCCGATGCGTTGCGCCTGCCCCCCTGGAACGCAGACGTAAGCAATTTATCGGGCGGCGAGAAAAGACGCGTTGCGTTGTGCCGGCTGCTTTTGTCCGAGCCGGACATGCTGCTGCTGGACGAGCCAACAAACCACCTGGATGCGGAATCCGTGGCGTGGCTGGAGAGATTCCTGGAAGAGTATCCGGGCACAGTCATCGCGGTAACGCATGATCGCTACTTCCTCGACAACGTTGCCGGATGGATCCTCGAACTCGACCGCGGGCATGGCATCCCGTGGGAAGGCAACTATTCATCCTGGCTGGATCAGAAACAGGATCGCCTCTCGAAGGAAGAGTCCACCGAAAAAGCGCGACAGAAAGCGATGAAGTCGGAGCTGGAGTGGGTGCGCTCAAACCCTAAAGGACGACAGGCGAAATCAAAGGCGCGGCTTAAACAATTTGAGGAACTTTCATCTCCCAGTTACCAGAAGCGCAACGAGACCAACGAAATCTACATCCCGCCAGGACCTCGGCTTGGTGATCTCGTGGTCGAAGTTACGGACTTGCGCAAGGGATTTGGCGACAAACTGCTGATGGACGGGCTGAGTTTCACCCTGCCACCGGGCGGCATTGTCGGCATCATCGGTCCAAACGGTGCGGGTAAGACGACATTGTTCCGCATGATCACCGGCACTGAACAACCCGATTCGGGAAATATTCGAATTGGCGATAGCGTGCAGCTCGCGAGTGTCGATCAGTCTCGCGACAGCCTGGACGACAACAAAACGATCTGGGAAGAAATATCCGGCGGTCAGGACGTGATCCAGGTCGGCAAGTATGAAACGCCGTCGCGCGCCTACGTCGGTCGCTTCAACTTTCGCGGTGGCGAGCAGCAGAAAAAGATCGGCTTGCTGTCCGGTGGAGAGCGTAACCGTGTTCATCTCGCGAAAATGCTGCGTGCCGGTGGCAACCTGTTATTGCTCGATGAGCCCACCAACGACCTGGATGTCGAGACCTTGCGTGCGCTTGAAGAAGCGTTGCTTGAATTCCCGGGCTCTGCCGTGGTTATCTCGCATGATCGATGGTTTCTCGATCGGATCGCCACGCACATTCTCGCATTCGAAGGCGATAGCCAGGTGACCTGGTTCGCGGGCAACTACGCGGATTACGAGGAAGATCGCAAGCGGCGACTGGGCGCGGACGCTGCACAGCCACACCGCATCAAGTACAAGCGACTGGACAGCTGATGGAAATACTGATCGCAAGTGCCGTAATTTTCGGGTTACTTTCGATCTATTTTCTTGCGCGAACCTTTTACTGTGTCCGTCGTGGTCGCCTTATCCGTGCCGGCGGCTCAGGCCTGAGCTGGCTCGCATCGCTCGCGATTGCAGCGGTCGCCGTGCTCCTGTTGTTCAGCTATTACAGCTATCAACGATTAACCGCGGAGACCGTTATTTCAACAATTGAATTTCGCAGCGTCGCGCCGGACGCCTATCGGGCTCGCCTGATGGTTCGAGGCGAAACAGACCGGCTGTTTGAGTTACGTGGTGATGAGTGGCAATTGGATGCCCGTATCGTAAACTGGACCCCGCCCGCAACGATTTTGGGCCTGGAACCGATATATCGCCTGGAACGACTCAGTGGCCGCTACTCGGAAATTGAGCGCGAGCAATCGGAGCCACGCACGGTTCACGCGCTTACCGAGCCACAAAAAATCGATGTCTGGTCGGTCGCGCATCGCTTCCCGATATTGCTGCCCGGCGTTGACGCCTACTACGGCACTGCGACCTACGTACCGATGGTCGATGGCGCACGCTTTGAGATCAGCCTGACGCGGGACGCCATTGTCGCGAGGCCGATCAATAATAAAGCACGCGAAGCGGTCGGAAATTGGGAAACCCGAACGCCGTAATTGGGTCCAAGATTATGTCCAACAATGGGTGGTGCATAGCAAACTGACGATATACTGACGGGGCACAAAGGGAACAATCATAAGTGCCCGGTGCCGGAGCGAAATGCCAATAACATTGGAGCGAACAAAAGGGTTAGTACAGGGGACCGAAGAGCAATTCGGTCTCGAATGCCCCTATTGCGGCGTTTATGCGCATGTCAGCGCACAGTCCGTGCCCAAAGCTGACGACCTGTTGAAGACCCGGCCGAAGCACGTCGGCCTTGTTTATCAATGCGACGCCTGCCACGCGCCCATTTTCCTGCGCTTCGCGGTGAAACAATTCCTGGAAGACTCGGTCGAGCTTTACCAGAACTTTGTCGAGCTTGAGCGTCCGAAAGAACGTTTTGCATTTTCCTATCTGCCGAAGCACACGGAAGTCCTGTTTCGCGAAGCACTGTCCTGTTATTCGAATAACAGTTTCAACGCGTTCGCCTCCATGTGTCGCCGCTCTGCGAAGAGCGCTTTCCGGGCACTGGGCGAAGGCGGAAAATTACACGCTTTCGATGATGCAATGACGGCCCAGGACATTGCACAGATCGATGACGATACTTTTGAGCCGATCAAGAAAATATTGTTCGATACCGCGGATGAAGAATCATTGCCGGTGCTGAATCGCGCGCAAGCGGGTGTGTTGCTGGAAGTGTTGAAAGATATGTTCTACCAATCCTTCGTGCGACGAGGAAAGCTCACGCGGGCGATCAAGGTTCGCCGGCTATTCGTGCAGGATGGCAACGGCGGTCTGCGACCAACTGCGTAACACTCGCTCGCTCCCACGGTAGTCGATTAGCCTAACGTCACTCTGGCGTTTCTGAACATTCGCATCCATGCGCCATCATCACCCCAGTTTTCCGGGTGCCAGGAATTTTGTGTGGTTCTCGCGACGCGTTCCGGGTGCGGCATCATGATGGTGATGCGGCCATCGTCTGTAGTAAGGCCACAGACTCCGTCAGCTGAGCCATTGGGGTTGGCCGGGTATTTATCCGCAACATTGCCGTAGTTATCGACGTATCGCAGCGCGACATGAGCTGCCTTTTCTGATTGTAAATTTGCA
>Ga0316187_10002372_pt1 | contig 16385 bp, 17 predicted proteins | sample CroRivburrow1_MG_FD_204927 | JGI IMG/M metagenome (GOLD analysis project Ga0316187, IMG submission 204927) | Coastal sediment microbial communities from Maine, United States - Cross River worm burrow 1 | ecosystem: Environmental > Aquatic > Marine > Coastal > Sediment | place: USA: Maine... | reverse complement strand
ATCGCTACGGTATCCTGACCTACGACAACTGGAACATCATGCACATGTGCCTGACCGGCGATCAGAACCCGTTCGAGCCCATGGACGAGGCGGGGCTGGAAACCTTCAAGGGCACCGCGGCGGCCATTTTTGGCGGCGCAAAGCTGCTGACAGACGATCTGGTGGCCATGAACACGGCCCTGATCAACGGCGAGATCGACGCCTACTTCACCGGCGGCACCTACACCGCTTCACCGGCCCGTTTCGATGGCCAGACCAATATCCGGGCGATTACGCCCAACAGCGGCCCGGTGGACGGCAAAGGCGGTGTGGTGTGGATCGAGTTGACCTCTGCGGTCAACAATCCCGATCCGTCCAATCTGGCGGAGGATTTCCTCGAGTTCGTCCAGGCCCCGGACATCGCCAAGGCAGTCAGCTTCGCCGAGGGGACTTACAATCCGGTCAGCCAGATGGGCGACAAGACGGTGTTCTCGAAGTTCGATGCCGACGAACTGGATGCCATTCAGTGGGATAGCCTGGGTGAGGAAATGGCCCGCTCGCTGGATTACCAGGTCATCAGTTCTTACGATGCGCTGAACGAGCTGTATAACGCCGCCAAGCGCGGCTAAGCGACCCGTACGACTCATCCGGCCCGGTGTGAGATCCGGGCCGGATGGGCGGTGCTTCACCCTTTTTTAGACTGAGTCCCTATGCAGCCGGAACCGATACTTCGCATCGAGAAGCTGGTGAAGCGTTTTGGCCAGTTCACCGCCCTGCACGGCGTCGACCTGGATATTCAGGAAGGTGAGTTTCTCACCATCGTCGGCCCGTCCGGCAGCGGCAAGTCGACCCTGATCCGGCTGCTGGTGGGCATCGAGGAGCCCACCAGCGGTCATATTTCGCTGCGCGGTAAGCGCATCGAGACGCTCCCGGCGAACCACCGACCGACCTGCATGGTGTTTCAGTCCCTGGCCCTGTTTCCCCATCGTTCGGTGGGAGAGAACATCGAGTTTCCACTGAAGATTCGCGGTGACGCGGCGGGTCCACGCAGGGAGCGGGCGCTGGCGTTGATGGACCTGCTGCATCTGCCTCAGAATTTTTACGACAAGCGCATCAATCAATGCTCCGGCGGGGAGCGGCAGCGGGTGGCATTGGCCCGCGCCCTGGCCTTTGACCCGGAGATCCTGTTTTTCGACGAACCCCTGTCGGCGCTGGATTTCCGCCTGCGCAAGAAGCTGGAGAAAGAACTCAAGGATTTGCATGCGCGCACCGGCAAGACCTTTGTCTACATCACCCACAGCCTGGAGGAGGCCATGGTGATGTCCGACCGCATCGCCATCATGCGCCAGGGCGGTTTCGAGCAGATCGCCGTGGCCGACGAGATTTACGCCAAACCGGTCAGCCGCTTCGTGGCCGAGTTCATGGGCGAGGTCAATCTGTTCGACGTGGAATCCACCGGCGGGGGCGGACTCCGGGGCCCGGGGCTGGAGGTTCAGGTGACGGGCGATCAGTTGCTGCCGGATCTGCGTGTGCCCGAGGGCGGGCATGGCGCGCTGATGGTGCGTCCCGAGGCGGTGCGCTTTCTGGGTCCTGGCGAGGCCGCGGACTTCGCGCTGGACGGCGTCATGCGCGCCGAGTACGCCCTGGGATCGCGCACCCAGTACAACGTGGAGGCCGCCGACGGCCGTGAGATCGCGGTGGAAAAACTGCGCGAGGATCGGTTCGCCGGCCGCTCCGGCGACCCGGTGCGGCTCGGCTGGGATCAGGGACACTGCCACATGATCGTGGAGGATTAGAGCCTGTTAACACTATGTGGATACCCATCGACAGAGCCCCATTTTTTGCAGGACCAGGCGCAGTGAACGCTGGGCGTCCGCATAGTGTTGACAGGCCCTAGTCCCGATGGAACGGCACGATCGAACCATGGGCCTGTTGAGTGCGTTGCCTATGCTGCTGGTTCTGGTGCTGAGCTTTGCCGCGCCGCTGCTGGTGGTGTTCGCCTTCTCCGTCATGCCGCCAAAAGTGTTCGATCTGGCGCATATGCCGGATTTTTCCGCCTACGGCGTGCTGCTCAGTCAGGGCTACCACCGTTCACTTGCCTGGGCGCTGGGTACCGCGCTGGCATCCACCATAATACTGTTTCTGATTTGCTGGCCATTGGCCTATGCCATGGCCAAGGTGTTCAACCGCTTTACCCTGGTGATCACCGTCGCCGTGGTCATCACCCTGTTTGTGTCGGAGAACATCCGTCTGTTCGGCTGGGTGCTCACCCTGATGAAAGGGGGGCTGATCGAGGGACACCTGCGCGCCTGGACCGGGATGAGCTTCGAAGGCGCCCTGTACAACGTACCGATCATCATTTTCGGCCTGGTCTATGTCTATTTCCCTTTTATGTTGTTTCCCCTGGTGCAGGGGATCAGCATGGTTCCGGACGATGCCCGGCAGGCGGCGTCGGACCTGGGCGCCTCGAAATGGCAGGTGTTCTGGGAGATCGATTTGCCCCTGTCGGCCCCCGGCATTGTGGTGGGCTGTTTGTTGAGTTTTGTGCTGGCGGCGGGTGCCATGGCCGAGTCGAAGTTGTTGGGCGGCCAGGCCGTTATCGTCATCGCCGATGAGATCGAAACCGCCTTCACCTATGGGCAGAACTGGCCTCTGGGTTCGGCCCTGTCCATCGTGCTGATTCTGATCATCGGTTCCCTGGCGGTGTTCGCCGTGAGCCGGGTGGATCTGGACAGCATCATGGGCCGGAGGCGCTGATGCAGACCGGGCGCGCCGCACGTATCGCTCTGTATCTGTATGGCGGCCTGGCCATCGCGTTTCTGTATCTGCCCCTGGTGTCGGTGGGGTTTGCCTCCGTATCCAAGGCGCGCTATCTGACCTTTCCCATCAAGCGCTACACCACGCAGTGGTACGGCAAGGCGCTGGAAAGCCAGACCGTCAACGATTTGCTGTGGACCTCGCTGACCATCGCCGGCATTGTCACCGTGGTCTCCATGGTGGTGGGTTTTTTCGGCGCCCTGGCGTTCGCCCGCTATCATTGGCGCTTCCGCGGTGTGTTTCAGAAGCTCATTCTGTTGCCCATCTTCTTCCCTCAGGCGGTGCTGGGTCTCGCCCTGCTGATGTGGTTCAACTTCGTCGGCTGGATTCCCGATTGGAAGTCTGCGGTGGTGGCCCACCTGGTGTGGATTTCACCGATCGCGACCCTGGTCATCGCCATCCGGGCCTACAGTTTCGACCCGGCCCTGGAGGAAGCGGCCCGGGATCTGGGGGCATCCACCTGGACCATTCTCAAGGAGGTGACCGGCCCTCTGCTGATGCCTGGCGTGGTATCGGCGGGCCTTTTTGCGTTTCTGTTGAGCTGGGGTAATTTCCCCCTGTCCCTGTTCACCACCGGCGCGGATTCGACCCTGCCCGAGTGGCTTTACGCCAAGATGGTGTCGGGGTATTCGCCGCTGGTGCCGACGGTGGGAATTTTGTCCATCGCCACGTCAATGGTGTTGTTGATCATCGCCTACCTGATTTCGCGCGTGCTGGCTTCGCGTCGGAAGCGGCGCCAGCCGGCAGATGAGTAAAGACATTGGAGGAGACCATATGCTGACTTCCATAAGGAATCGTTCGGTCATCGTGACCGGTGGATCGAAGGGCATCGGCAAGGGCATTGCGACCGTGTTCGCCGCCCAGGGTGCGCAGGTCATGATTGCCGCCCGGGGCGAGGCCGACGGCGAGGCCGCCGCGGAGGCCATGCGCAGCGCCGGCGGACGGGTCGAGTTTTGTGCCTGCGATGTGTCCGATTGGGACTCGGTTCGCAACATGATGGATCACACGGTGGAACGTTTCGGCGGCCTGCACGTGGTCTGCGCCAACGCGGGTGCATTCCCGCAGACCAAAATGGTGGATATGGATCCCGCCGAATGGGATCAGGTGATGGCCACCAATCTGAGAAGCGCTTTTCTGTGCGTGAAGGCCTCCATCCCCCATTTTGAAAAAGCCGGCGGCGGGCGGATCGTGCTCACCTCATCCATCACCGGGCCGGTGACCGGTTATCCGGGCTGGGCTCATTACGGTGCGTCCAAGGCAGGACAGCTCGGCTTTCTCAAGACCGCGTGTATGGAGCTGGCGCGGTACAAGGTCACCATCAATGCGGTCATGCCCGGCAACATCTACACCGAGGGGCTGCAGGACCTGGGGCAGGAGTATCTGGACACCATGGCCGCCTCGATTCCCCTGAAGCGACTGGGAGACGTGGCGGACATCGGCAATGCCGCGCTGTTTTTCGCCTCCGACGAAGCGGGTTACATCACTGGCCAGACCATCATCGTCGATGGCGGACAGATCATTCCCGAATCGCTGGAGTCGATCCAGGAAATCTGACGCGATTGGAAGCGAGGAAACCCCATGTCGGAAAACGACCTGGCACATGATGTTCTGAATGAGCGTCTGACCGTACTGGCCAACCGTTCGCTGCACCTGTGGGATTTGCCCGCCGGCGCAGCGGCCCGCCTGATCAACGTGTCTGAGAACGCCACTTTTCTGGTAGAGGCGCCCGATCGTTCCAGGTCGATCTTGCGTATCCACCGCCAGGACTACCACACCCGTAACGCCATCGAATGCGAACACGCCTGGGCCAAGGCGCTGAACCAGGACGGCGGTGTCAGAACGCCCGATATCCTGCCCGGGCGAGATGGCAGCACCATTCAGATCGGCGCCCTGGGTGATCTGCCGGGCGAGCGCCACATGGTTTTGTTCGAGTTCGTGGAAGGCCATGAACCGGACGAGAGCGCGGACCTGGTGCCCGCATTCGAGGAACTGGGTGAGATTGCCGCCCGCACCCACAATCATTCCGTCGCCTGGACGCGGCCACCGGGCTTTGAGCGTCTGATCTGGAATCTGGATACCGTATTCGGGCCCGAGGCCATCTGGGGCGATTGGCGTGCCGCACCCAACGTGACCCCCGAGATCAAGGCCCTGCTCCAGCGCTGTGAGGATCGGGTCACCACCCGGTTGACGGCATTCGGCACCGGGCCCGAGCGCTTCGGCCTGATTCACGCCGACATGCGTCTGGCCAATCTGATCATCAGCGACGGGGCGACGCGGCTGATCGACTTCGACGATTGCGGGCTCGGCTGGTTCATGTATGACTTTGCTGCCGGCATCAGTTTCATGGAAGACCACCCGCAGGTGCCCGCCCTCAAGCAGGCCTGGGTGCGGGGTTATCGCACGGCACGTGCGCTCAGCGAGGCGGACGAGGCGGAGATCGACACCTTCGTGATGTTGCGGCGCCTGGCCCTGCTGGCCTGGATCGGGTCCCATATCGAGGTCGATACGGCGCGGGAACTGGCCCCGGATTTCGCCCGCGTCAGCGCCGAGCTGGCGGATGCGTTTCTGTCCGCCCAGGGCTGATCGGTCGGGCGGCGCCCTGGGGGCGGGGCTCGGCCTGTCAATTCCCTGCCGATTGCTGTCAAGTAATCGACCCACACCTGTGCGAACCTCGGTTTTGCAGCATGAGGCGACACGATGAGCCAAGCTAAACGCGAGTTCCTGGATCGATCCAAAGCCTTCTGGAACCCAGGTAAGACCCAGGATTGGCAGGACATGGGCGTCGATCTGGTGATCGATCGGCGCGAGGGCTATTACCTCTACGACATGGACGGTCGGCGCCTGATCGATCTGCATCTGAACGGCGGCACCTACAATCTCGGCCACCGCAATGCCGAGTTGGTGGAAGCCTTGCGGGCGGGCGCGGAACGCTTCGACATGGGCAATCATCACTTTCCGGCCCTGGCGCGCACCGCGCTGGCCGAAGCCCTGGCGGCCTGCGCGCCTTCTCCTGAGATGGTCTACACCGCCTACGGTTCCGGCGGCGGCGAGGCGATCGATATCGCCCTCAAGACCGCACGGCATGCAACCCAGAAACGTAAGATCGTATCCATCGTCAAGGCCTACCACGGACACACCGGCCTGGCGGTGAAGACCGGCGACGAGCGGTTCTCCAAGCTGTTTCTGTCCGAGGATACCCAGGGTGAGTTCGTCCAGGTTCCATTCAACGATCTCAATGCCATGGAGGATGCGTTGCGTGGCCGGGACGTGGCGGCGGTGATCATGGAGACCATACCCGCCACCTACGGGTTTCCCATGCCCAACGAAGGCTATCTGCCCGCGGTGAAACGTCTGACCGAGCGCTATGACGCGCTTTACATCGCGGATGAAGTCCAAACCGGGTTGATGCGCTGCGGCGAACTGTGGGCCTGCACCAAGTACGGCATCGAGCCGGACATCATGGTCACCGGCAAGGGCATCGGCGGTGGCATGTATCCCATCGCCTGCGTTCTGATCACCGAACGCTGCGGCGGTTGGCTCAAGGAGGATGGGTTCGGGCACATCTCCACCGGGGGCGGTGCCGAATTGGGCTGCATCGTCGCCATGAAAGTGCTGGAAATGGTCCAACGCCCGGAGGTTCGCACCATGGTGCGCAACATCTCGGACTACATGCGGGCCGGTCTTGAGCAGATCATGGCGGAATACCCGGATTTCTTCATCGGCATACGCCAGCACGGCGTCGTCATGGGTTTGGAGTTCAACCACGAACAGGGCGCCAAGCCGGTGATGAAACACCTGTATGACAACGGCGTATGGGCGATTTTTTCCACCCTCGATCCGCGCGTGCTCCAGTTCAAGCCCGGCTTGCTGATGACCCAGGCCGACTGCGAGGAGGTATTACGCCGGGTGGAGATCGGAGTGGGCCTGGCCCGGGACGAGTTGATGGGTGCTCGCCGGAGGCACGGCTGATGGAACCGCAGGTCCGGACCTTGGTGGACATCTCCGGCAGCGCGGCGGCGCTCAAGGGGCGCGCGGATCTGGTGCTGGAGCGGGCGCGCTGGGCGGCGGAGATTTTCCAGCGCTACGATCGGGATCTGACCATGGCCATCGTTGACGCGGTGGCCACCGCCGCCCATGACAACGCCGGTCGCTATGCCGAGTGGGCGGTCAAGGAGACCGGCTTCGGCGTGGTCGAACACAAGCGTCACAAAAACGAAATGACCGCCTTTCCGCTGGTGGATTTCTACCGGGACCAGGATTTCGTCAATCCGCGCATCGACGAGCCCCGCAAGATGGTGGAGATCCCCCGGCCGGCCGGGGTGATCATGGCGCTGACACCGTCCACCAACCCCATCGCGACCATCAACTACAAGATTCTGATTTCGCTGATGACGCGCAACGCCATCGTCATCAGTCCGCATCCGGCGGCACGGGAATGCAGTGTCGATGCGGCCCATGCGCTGGCCCAGGCGGCGGTGGCGGCCGGCGCGCCGGACGGCGTAATCCAGATCATCGAGGATCCGAGCATTCCCCTGGTCGAACAGTTCATGGGCTCGCCCAAGACGGCTCTGATCCTGGCCACCGGGGGTTCCGCCATGGTGCGCTCGGCCTACTCGTCGTCCAGCCCCGCCATCGGGGTCGGGCCGGGCAATGCACCGGTGTTTGTGGATTCCACCGCCGATTTGAACAAGGCGGCAAAGCGGATCGTGGAGTCCAAGTCGTTCGACAACTCGGCACTGTGCACCAACGAGAGTGTGCTGATCACCCTGGCGGAGACCGACGCGCGTCTGCGTCAATGCTTCAAACAGGCCAGGGCCCATGTGTGCGACGACGACGATGTGGCGCGATTGCGTCGGTATCTGTTTCACGATCGGGGCTTCAACATCGAATGCATCGGCCGGGATGCGGTCTGGATCGCCCAGGAGTGCGGCATCCGCGTTCCCGACGGCACCCTGATACTGTTGGCCCCGGTTGGCCATATCGGTGTCGAAGAACCCCTGTCGAGGGAGAAGCTGTGCCCGGTATTGGCCTATCACACCGTCAACAGCCGGCGTCAGGCGATTGCCCAGGCGAGAGCGGTGCTGCGTCTTGCCGGTGCCGGTCACTCCGCGGCGGTCCACACCGGCGATGAGCAAGTCGCCATGCAGTTCGCCGCCGCCGTGGAGGCCTATCGGGTGGTGGTCAACGCACCGTGCACCCAGGGCGCGGCGGGCTTTCAGACCGCCCTGGCGCCCACCTTTACCATCGGTACCGGGTTCTTCGGGCGCAGTTCGGTGGGTGAGAACATCGGGCCTCAGCATCTGGTCCAGTGGACCCGGCTGGCCTATAACTCGGATGCGTCCGAACCGTTTGGAAACTACCACGGCGTGTCCACCGGATTCTCCGGGCCGCTGCCAGAGGCGCCGGCCGATGGGGTTCCGGGATCCAATGGCTACCGGAACTCAAGCACCAACCCACGCCCAAGTCAGGATACGGTCCCCGGCGTCACCCGGGACGAGCTGCGACGCATGATTGCGGAGGAACTCCGCGCCGTGCTCGGGAAGTAGGCGGGCACATGGCCGAGCTCCGATCCTTTATCTTTATCGACCAGCTGCAGCCGCAGACCCTGGCCTATCTGTCCACCTGGATGCGCGGCTCGTTGCCCCGCCGGAACATGGCGGCGCAGATCATCGAGGTCGCGCCGGGGCTGGATATCGAAGCGCTGACCGACGTCGCCCTCAAGGGCGCCAACATCAGCGTGGGCCTGCTTGTGGTCGAACGTCAGTACGGCTATCTGGAATTCCATTCCAGTTCCACGGCCGAAGTGAAAGCCGGGGCGCAGGCCGTGCTGGACGTGCTGGGTGCCCGCGTGGAGGACGCAACGGCGCCGCAGATTCTGGGGTCCAAACTGGTGACCAGGGTGGACCATCAACACGCGTTTCTGATCAACCGGAACAAACTCGGCTCCATGGTGCTGGGGGGCGAGTCGCTGTATCTGCTGGAGTGCCGGCCGGCGTCCTATGCAATTCTGGCCTGCAACGAGGCCGAGAAAGAGGCCAACATCAAGGTGATCGACTACCGGATGATCGGCGCCAACGGCCGGCTTTACCTCGCCGGGGACGAGGCGGAGATGCGCAATGCGCGCAGCGTGGCCGAGTCCGTCCTGGGTGGCGGGGGCATGGGTTAGCCATGAGCGATGACCTGCGCCGGATGATTCGGAGCATCCTGATGGAGGAACTCGGCAGCCGGGGGCTCGCCGTACCCGAGCCGTCGCAGCCGCAGACCCGTGAACAGCGGGTGTCGATCCGGACCGACCGGGAACTGGCGGCGTTTGTTCGCCGGTTGTTGGACATGACCCGGGATGCACGGGTGCGGGCCGAGATCGAGTCCGGCGCGCTGACGTTCCGGCTCGGCGGTGATGCTGGACCCGATGGTCATTCGCATCGACCCGCCGCCGCTGCGGCGCCGGTCACCTTCGACAAAGGTCCGGTCAGCGAAAAGCAGATTCGCGCTCTGGAAGACACCGTGCGGGTGATTCGACTCCGTAACAACGTGCGGCTCACACCGCTGGCGAAAGATGCTGTGCGTCAGGCCGGCATCAAGATCGAAAGGGTAAACACATGATTCGCGGCCGTGTAACAGGTCGGGTTTGGTCGACCAAGCGCATCGAAACCATGCCCGGCGGCGCGCTGCTGGAGGTGTCGCTGGAGGGGGGCGGCAGCGTGATCGCGCTGGACCCGCTGGGCTGCGCCGAGGGCGAGGCGGTGCTGATCACCCAAGGATCGGTGGCGGCGGCCTATTTCACCAAGATCAAGGCGCCGATCGATGCCTTGATTATCGGTTCCATTGACGAACAGGGCTGACCCGAGGGCAGCCGAAACCACGCCGACCTGCGGGTCTGCGCAGCAGGAGTAATCACAATGTCGAATCAGGCGATTGGAATGATCGAAACCCGTGGCTATGTTGCCGCTCTGGCGTGTGCCGACGCCATGGTCAAGGCGGCCAACGTCGAGATCGTTGCCCGCAACGAAGTGGGGGGTGGCCTGGTCTCGGTCGTTATCCGTGGCGACGTGGGGGCGGTCAAAGCCGCTACCGAGGCGGGCACCGAGGCGGCCAGCCAAGTCGGTGAGGTGGTGGCGGTGCATGTGATCCCGCGACCGCATCCGGACCTGGCGCAGCATTTCAGCGCTGTCAGCAGCAAGTGATTGCGCCGGGTGTGATGGGGGATTGAGATGACCGAGTTGAGGGTCTACCTTCCGATCCACGATCTGCAGCCCCAGTTCGCCGCCTATCTCAGCACACCCTTACGGGGCCGCGGCTACCCGCCGTTCGAGGGTCAGCACAGCCTCATCATCGAGGTTTCGCCCGCGCTTGCCATCCATCGCATCTCGGATCTCGCCCTCAAGGTGGCGCCGGACATGGAACCCGGTATTTTGTTTACCGAGCGGCAGTACGGCCTGTTGGAGTTGCACGCGGCGGAGCGTGAACCACTCGATCGGGCCGGTCTTGCCGTTTTAAAAGGGATCGGGGCGAAAGCCTCGGATCAGCTGGCGCCGACTATATTGTTTCAGGACATTATCGAAGACCTGTCCGACCAGCACGCCATTATCCTCAACCGTGCCCGGTCGGCCTCGATGCTGGTACCCGGTTCCTCGCTCCTCTTGTTCGAGATGAGCCCTGCGCTGTTCGCCTGCGTCGCGGCCAATGAGGCGGAGCGGGCCGCGCCCAACGCGGTGCTCAACGACGTGCAGATGATGGGGGTCTCCGGCCGGGTTTTCATGTCCGGAGACACGCAGGATCTGCTCAAGGCGAAGGCGGCGATTGAAAAAACCCTCAAGGCGGTAAAAGGCAGAAGATTGTGAGCAATTGGAAATATGCCCACCGGTCCTTCTACTACGAGCATGCTGAGGCGCCGGACGACCCGGTATTGTCCCCGGCTGACACCGCGTTGCTGGTGATCGATATCCAGAACACCTATCTGGAGATACCCGAAGATCCGGACGAGGCCGAACGCTGGGCGCCGTTTCATGAGCGCATGAACCAGACGGTTATCCCGAATACGGCCGAGCTGACCGCCCTATGCCGCCGTCTGGGTATCGAAGTTGTCTTTGCCCGAATCGCCTGTTTGACCGAGGATGGCAGAGACCGGTCCCTGAGCCAGAAAAAGCCCGGGTTCAACTATCTGCTGTTGCCCAAGGAGCGGGAGGACAGCCAGCTCGTGCCTGAATTGACACCACAGGGCGACGAGATCGTGGTGCTCAAGACCACCGACAGCGCCCTCACCGGGACCAACCTTCGGCTGATTCTGCATAACATGGGGATTCGCAAGGTGGTTGTTGCCGGTATTTTCACCGATCAGTGCGTCAGCAGCACCGTGCGCAGTCTCGCCGACGAAAGCTTCGAGGTGCTGGTGGTGGAGGATTGCTGCGCGGCGGCCACCATGAGTTTGCATCGCAACGAGCTGGAAGTGATCAACATGATTTACTGCCACGTGGTGCAGTCCGAAGACCTTCCGGGATTTATCGACATCTGAATCCCACCGGCCACCCCGCCCGGGGTGACCGGCCAGAGCCTAGGAGTGTGCGCGGTAGAAATGAATGAGGCGAGGTGCAGTCCAGTTTGAGAACGATTTCGGGATCGTCCGAGAAACATAGCCGTCGCTATGTGACGAGGAGGATCGCGGAATCGGGCCGAAATGGCTGTGCCGCAGACCGTTCCCTTTCTACCGCGCAGACTCCTAGTTGGTAATGATCTCCGGTCCCATCAATGTGGTGGGTAGCCAGGTGGAGATAACTGGTATGTAGGTCACCAGGATCAGGAAAATGAACATGATCCCCACCCAGGGCAGGGCCGCCTTCACCGTATCCATAACAGCCAGCTTGGCCACCCCAGCGGTGACAAACAGGTTGAGACCCACCGGCGGGGTGATCATGCCGATCTCCATGTTGACCACCATGATGATGCCCAGATGGATTGGATCGATGCCCAGGGCGATGGCGATAGGAAACACCAGCGGCGCGACAATTACCAGCAGGCCCGAGGGCTCCATGAACTGCCCACCGATGAGCAGGATAATGTTGACCACGATCAGGAACATGATCGGCCCGAAACCCGCCGAAAGCATGGCCTCCGTGATCATCTGCGGGATCCGTTCCTCGGTGAGCACGTGTTTCAGGATCAAGGCATTGGCGATGATGAACAGCAGCATGATCGTGAGCTTGCCAGCTTCGAACAGGGTGCGCTTGGTGTCCCGATGCCACAGAACGGACAGCACCCGCACAACCAGCATCGGTCCGCCGGGTCCGGGCGTCTTGAACGGCCCCATGTCCCTGTAGACAAAATTGGCGATGACGAAGGCATAAACGGCGGACACCGCCGCGGCCTCGGTTGGGGTGAAAATGCCGCCGTAGATGCCGCCCAGGATGATCAGGATCAGCAGCAGCCCCCAAATGGCATCCCGCGCGGCGGCGCCCACTTCGCCCCATCCGGCCCAGGGCTGCGAGGGCAGTCCCTTGACTCGCGCCCAGATGTATATCCCCGTCATCAGCATCAGCCCGGCCAGTAAACCGGGCAGGACGCCGGCCAGGAACATACGGCCCACGGATACTTCCACCGCCGCGGCATATACCACCATGACAATGGAGGGTGGGATCAGAATGCCCAGGGTGCCGGCATTACAGATCACGCCGGCGGCAAACTCCTTCGTGTAGCCGACCTTTACCATGCCAGCGATGACGATGGTTCCGATTGCGACCACGGTGGCCGGTGAAGAGCCGGACAGGGCAGCGAACATCATGCAGGCGAATACCGACGCGATCGCCAGACCGCCCTGGAAATGCCCCACCACTGCAATGGCGAAACGGATCAGTCGCCGTGCCACCCCGCCGGTCGACATGAAAGTGGACGCGAGCACGAAGAACGGAATGGCCAGCAAGGTGTAGTGGCCGTGGAAGGCGTTGAACAGGGTTTGCGCTACCGACGCCAGGGAGCCATCGGAATGCATCAGCAGGAACAGCATACTGGAAAGACCCAGGGCGATGGCGATGGGCACACCGATGAACAGCAGCCCGATGATCATCAGGAACAGGAGTGTAACGGCCATAGCTCAGACCCCCTTGCCGGGCGTGGATTCCACGTCCGGTCCGCCGGGTTCGTCGAGGCCCTCGATTTCGTCGATTTCCTCGTGGCTGGCAATGATCATGTCGACCCGACCCTGCAGCACGTCCCAGCCGACCTGCAGGTAGCGCAGGGTCAGCAGCGCCATGCTCAGGGGGAGAATGAAGTAGGGGATGAAGCGAGGCATTTTTTCGTAGCGCTCGCCTTCGTTCAGGGCGTCGGCCAGGAACTGTAGAAATTCCGGCATGGGCACGTCGTCGGTTTCCAGAAAGGCGCGGGTGGTCACAAAGGCGTACCAGTAGTCCCAACTGCCTTTGAGCAGCAGCAGGCTGAAGGTCAGACAGGCCGCTACGGCGATCAGCGCCAACGTTTTTCGGACGCCCGGCGAGACCATTCCGAGCACGACGTCAACGCCGATGTGGATGTGTTTCTTGACCGCATAGGAGGCGCCCAGAAGTACCAGCCAGGCAAACAGGAAGACGGTGACTTCCAGTGCCCACAGGATATTCGAGTTGAACACGTATCGTGCCACCACGTTGGCAAACGTGATCAGCGTCATCACCCCCAGCAGGATGGCAATGAGGGTTTCTTCGAAAGCGTCTACTGCACGGCCGATTCGGCCGCTGGCGTGTTGGGTCATGATCGGCTCCTCCAGTGGACGCACCAAAATGGGGCGCACCAAGACGGGGCGCCAAAAAGCGGACGGCGTGGCCTTGAAACCCCGCCGCCCGCTGCGCTAAAGCCTAGCTGTCGTTGGCCTTTTGCGCGGCCTCGATCATGTCCGCGCCGACGTCGCCTTCAAACTGTGCCCAGACCGGCTTCAGAGCCTCAACCCAGGCGGCGCGTTGCTCCGGCGTCAGGGTGCGCACCACGCCCCCGGCTTCGATGATCTTTTCCTTGTTGGACTCGTTGACCTCGGAGGATGCCGCATTACGCGACTCAGTGACTTCCGTCAGAATCTGCGAAAACTGGTCACGCACGTCTGGATCCAGACCGTCCCACCATTCTGTGGACGTCACAACCAGGTAGTCGATGATGCCGTGATTGGTTTCGCTGATGCCGTCCTGTACTTCGAAAAACTTCTTGCCGTAAATGTTCGACCAGGTGTTTTCCTGGCCGTCGATGACGCCGGTCTGCAGACCGCCATAGACTTCGCTGAAGGACATTTTCTGTGGGTTCGCCCCGAGTTCCTCAAACTGGGCGACCAGTACGTCGGATGCCTGCACGCGGAATTTCAGACCCGCGGCATCCTCGGGCAGCATCAAAGGCTTGTTGGCCGACATCTGCTTCATGCCGTTGTGCCAGAATGCGAGACCCTTGAGGCCCCGTCGCTCCATTGCGCCCTTCATCTTCTGACCGTCTTCCGAGTTCTGGAAACGGTCCACGGCGTTTATGTCGACGAACAGGAACGGCAGATCGAACAACCTGTACTTTTTGGTGAACTTCTCAAATTTGGACAAGGACGGCGCGGCCAGCTGGACGTCGTTGTTGAGCAGCGCCTCCAACACCTTGTTGTCGTCATACAGGGTTGAGTTCGGGAACACCTCCATACAGGCCTTGCCGTTCATCTCGGTGTTGACCCGGTCGGCCAGTTCGTTGGCGGCGATGCCCTTTGGGTGTTTATCGGTGTTGGTCACATGGCTGAACTTGATGACCACCTCGCCGGGGTCGCATTCTTCCGCTGCCATGGCTGTGGTTGCATGGACCAACAGAGCCGCGCTTGCCGCGGCTGCGATGAGCGTTTTACGCATTGGATTGTTTCTCCTCATATCTTGGTTATTGTGACGTCAGTTACCCGCAATACCTTAGACATTCGTCAAAGGACTCGCCACCCTGCGTTGTACGGGTATCGTTTTCACGCGCATCCGATGCCTCATGCCGGATGCTTGGGTCGAAAGACTCGGTTCATGGCTGCGGGGCGGTAAACCACAGACCGGTTCAGGGGAGATAGCATGGGCGGTGCCAACACCGGCCTCTGCTTCAGAACGCGTTATAAAGCAAAGGCTTACTGCCAACATACCGACTCGCCTATCGCCTGGATACCTAAATAGTGTGCGGCTAACCGCACACATGATAAACCGGTATTGTGTGGTTTTCCGCACACGTGCGTTAAGGATTGGCGCACGGTCTTTGCCCCCTGTCTTGATTCGGGTGCCGACCCTTCTCTACCGATATAAAGCCGGGGCACCCAACTGTTCGTGGATCTGATTGCAGACCTCACTGGACAGCCCACAGCCCTGTGCCAGCTGGTGCAGATACTGCGCCTCGGGGTTGCTGTCCAGATCGATCGCCATCAGCGAGACGGCATACACCTGTTGCTCCATACCCCGTGGAATGCTGCGGGCGAAAGCGGCGGCATCCAGTGGGCTGGCCAGTTCCTGGCGCACAAAGTCGATCTCGTCCTGGGTAATGTCACCCAGCTTACTGAGGATTTTCTCCTGTTCGGTTTTGTCCACGTGGCCGTCCGCCTTGGCGGCGTTGATCATCGCCTGGATCAAGAGGGTTGCCTCATGCTCGGCCTGCTCCCGATTCATGTCCTGGGGCAGGTTCCCGGGCAGGTCGAAGCGAGCGGGTTGGGCGCCGCCGCCGGAGCTGGGCTGCCCAAACGATTGCATGGCCATGCCAATGAGCGCGCCGAGGCCGCCGGCCTGCCCGCTTCCGCCCAGCTGTCCCAGCAAATCCCCCATCCCGCCCGCGCCTCGGGTCTGAGCCTGGCCGCCCCCGCCGCCTCCGCCGCCCCCAAGCACGCTGCCCAGCAAATCCCCCAGGCCGCCGCCCTGGGACCCCTGGCCGCCGCCTCCGGAAAGCGCGCCGAGTACCGATCCCAGAATGTTCGATCCGGAACCTCTGGATACGGCGCCGCTGTTCAGCAGGCTGCCCAAGATTTTCATTGCGTCGATGTTTGCCACGGGATCTCCTCCGGTACTCTATCTGGGTGGATTTCTATCTATGGATCAAAAGCGCCCACAGACCACAAGCATTGGCCTGAATGGCGCGTTCGGCAAGGGGAGATTGCGGCTGGTCAGGAATGGGAGCCCCCCCGTTGCTGCTTGGGGTGCCGACGAAACCACTGGAAAAAGCCGGATTTGCTGCACTAAGCTGCTGGAGTGCTGCTTAAAGGAAAGCAATATGGCTGAGCTGCCCGGTGTCCCGTCCCATGCGTTCGTTGCATCTCAGCAAGGCGCTAGTGTCCCGTCCCACAAGTTCGTTGCATATCAGCAAGGCGAGAAGCGCCCAGGCGCTAGGCGGGCGGGCGCAGGACTAGCCTGCGCTCATTCAAGCGCGCCCAACACCGCGGATGGGCGGCTTATCGCCTTGCCCGTCGGGAGCGCCCCAGATACGCCACTGCGGCGTTGCAGCTGCTTGACAGAGCTGGCTATGCCTTCGCACCTGCGCCTTGCATTGGCGTATCTGGGACGCTCTGAAACGCTACGAACTTATGGGACGGGACACTAGGCGGGCGCTTTGAAACTCTACGAACTCATGGGACGGGG
>Ga0316187_10002371_pt1 | contig 16388 bp, 12 predicted proteins | sample CroRivburrow1_MG_FD_204927 | JGI IMG/M metagenome (GOLD analysis project Ga0316187, IMG submission 204927) | Coastal sediment microbial communities from Maine, United States - Cross River worm burrow 1 | ecosystem: Environmental > Aquatic > Marine > Coastal > Sediment | place: USA: Maine... | reverse complement strand
CACCTGCTGCCAGGCACCGCCTTTGTTTATGACGATAGCTTCAGCCCGGACATTCCCGATGGCGTGCTTGCCTACCCTATCCCGATGACAACAGCCTCGAAAAACCTCGGCTTTAAAAAAGCCAAGAACATGGTGGCACTCGGAGCCATCTCTGAACTATTCAATATACCCGCCAAGCCTTTAAAGGATGTACTTAGCGATAAGTTCAGAACCAAGGGTGAAGAGGTTCTGCACTCCAACCTCGCTGCTTTTGATAAGGGTGTGGAGCTTGCGACATGCATGGAAAAGGTCGATAAACTGCAGCTTCCCAAAGGTACAGAATCAAAAGATGTTATTATGATCTCCGGTAATGAGGCCATAGGTCTTGGCGCGCTGATTGGCGGCCTGAATTTCTTTTCAGCATACCCCATCACTCCGGCCAGCGAAATCGCCAAATACCTAGCCATGCACTTGCCCAAAACCGGCGGTTCACTGATTCAGGCTGAGGATGAAATCGCCTCCATCTCGCAAGTGATAGGTGCATCCTTCGCCGGCAAAAAGGCCATGACTGCTACCAGCGGCCCGGGCATCGCCCTGATGAGCGAAATGCTGGGGTTTGCCTTCATGAGCGAGACACCGACCGTTGTTGTGGATGTACAGCGCGGTGGGCCATCTACAGGGCTACCCACCAAACATGAGCAATCAGATCTTCTTGCCGCTATCTACGGCAGCCACGGTGATACTGTCCGTATTGTGCTCTCCGTCGAAAATGTCGCCGACTGCATCAGCATGACAGTAGATGCGATGAATATTGCAGAGAGTTATCAGTCCCCGGTTATTCTGCTCTCCGAGTCTTCACTGGCCTTCTCCAGCCAGACCATCCCTACCCCTGATCCAAATACCATTGAGGTGGTTCAGCGCAAACGCTGGGATGGCGAGGGTGAATACCAGCGGTATGAGATGACTGCAGACTTTATCTCGCCGATGGCCGATCCCGGCACCCCGTGCGCCCTCCATATCGCCACGGGGCTGGAACACAAAGCAGACGGCAGACCTGCCTTTACGCAGGATAATCACGAGGTGATGTCCAACAAGCGCTTTGATAAGCTTAAATCGCTGCCTGATCACTATCACCCGGTTGAGATTGATGGCGATCTCAAAACAAAAGCCGATATCGGTATTATCGCATGGGGCAGCACCATTGGAGTGGTACGCGAAGCTATCGTCCGCCTCAGGGAGGAAGGCATCAGCGTAAAGGGATTTTATCCCAAACTCCTCTGGCCGATGCAGGTGGATCAGTTCGAAACCTTCGCAAAGAGGTGCAACACGATTCTCGTCGTTGAGGTCAACCATCAGGGGCAACTGGCTCATCTTATCCGTGCGGAAACCTCTCTGAATCCCGTTTCACACACCATTTGCGGAGGCATGCCCTTTACACCGGCTAATATCGAGGCAACGGTCAGGGAGCTGCTATGAGTGAAATCATGAAAGCCAAAGACTATCAGTCAGGCATCCATCCGGTCTGGTGTGCTGGCTGCGGCAACTATGGTGCGCTCGCCGCCGTCTACCGCGCGCTGGCTGAGTTACAGATAGACCCCGCCCATCTCGTCAACATCTCTGGCATAGGTTGCAGCTCGCGCATGCCCTACTTCCTCAAGGCATTTAAAATGCACACTCTGCACGGGCGCGCGGGCCCTGTGGCCACAGGCCTGCAACTGGCACGGCCGGATCTGAAGGTGCTGGTTACCGGCGGCGATGGTGATGGCTTCTCCATAGGTGGTGGACACATGCCACATCTGGGGCGCACCAACGTTAACCTCACCTATGTGCTGATGGACAATCACATCTATGGGCTGACCAAGGGGCAGGCTTCACCCACATCCAGGCGTGAGATGAAGGCGTACACCACCCCCTATGGCGGTATTGAGGCACCGATGTGGCCACTACTCTACATGCTCACCTACGGTGCCACCTATGTGGGACAGGCCTTTGCCGGCAATGCAAAGATGTGCGCTGAACTGATCAAGGGCGGACTTGAGCACAAAGGCATGGCCTATATTCACATCCTCAGCCAGTGCCCCAGCTTCAATAAGATGGATACTGCTGACTACTTCAAATCCATCATCAAGGATATTCCAGAAAAACATGACATCACCGACCTGCGCAAGGCGATGCGTCTGGTCTACAAATTCAGGGAGCAGGAGAAAGAGCCGGTAGGACTGCTGTATAAAACCCAGCGCCCGACGCTGGATGATATCATGGCGGACCTGGTCAAACAGGCTGGTGGTTCAAAGGATTATGATATCCGCAAGATCATCGACCTTTCGCGACCATAACAGCGAAACAGGTTTAATTATTAAGCAACGGAATTGAAGATTAGACTGTTTTCAGAACTCTTGCAGAGACCTAGAGCGTGCGGGCGAGCTGGATTCCTAACCATGTCAGCGTGAGGCAAACAACCACCTGACCAATCACATTGCCGAAGGCGAGTGCCAGGGCCCCCTCCTGCAAAAGGCGAATCGACTCCAGTGAATAGGTAGAGAAGGTAGTAAAGGCACCAAGGAAGCCGACGGTGAGCGCCAAACGCACCAACTCGCTGACTGTGGAACGTTCAATCAACCAGACGAAGAGAAAACCAAGCAGGAAGCTACCAATCGCATTTACCGCAAAGGTGCCCCATGGGAAGGGCCCGCCAGCCAGCCTCTGGATACCGGACGCCATCAACCAGCGCATCACTGCCCCACTTGCCCCTCCGATAGCCACTGCGATCAACTGACCCGTCACGATCTGTCTCCCCTGCCCTTTCTCTCATTCAACCAAATCATGCGCTCTTTAAGCGTACGTTCAAAACCGCGATCCACCGGCATATATAACTCGGCGTTTACACCATCGGGAAGATGCTGCTGATTCACCACGCCGTCCACTGCATTGTGTGCATACTGGTAACCGGCGCCGTGACCAAGCTCCTTCATCAACTTTGTCGGGGCATTTTTCAGATGGGTCGGCACATCCGTCTGCTGCGTCTCTTTCGCCAGCTTTCTCGCACTCTTCTCGGCCATATAGGCCGCATTACTCTTTGGAGCGAGCGCCAGATAGATCGCCGCCTCAAAAAGCCCCTGTTCACCCTCTGGTGAGCCCAGAATCTCATACATGCGATGCGCATCGAGCGTTACATTCAACGCTTTGGGATCGGCCAAACCAATATCCTCGGTAGCCATGCGAATCAGCCTGCGGGCGATGTACAGCGGCTGCTCTCCCGCTTCCAGCATGCGCGCCAGCCAGTAGACAGAAGCATCGGCATCGGAGTCGCGTATACACTTGTGCAGTGCGGAGATCAGATCGTAATGGGCATCGCCATCACGATCATAACGGGCGGCACGCCTGAGGCTCTGGGCCTTCACCGCCTGCTTGCTCCAGCGTTTAGACCTGTCCGACTCAAACAGTGCATTGAGAGCATTAATTGCATAACGGGCATCACCATCACTTCCTGATGCCAGCCAACTCACCGCATCGGAATCAACAGCAAACGCCGGGCTCTCCTGCTGCAGGAATGCCATAGCACGAAACAGGATCGATTCGATATCAGTTGGCTCCAGCGCATTGAGCACAATCATCCGGCAACGTGAAAGCAGTGCGTTATTCAGTGTAAATGAGGGGTTCTCGGTGGTGGCACCGACCAGCACCAGCGTGCCGTCCTCAATATAGGGAAGCAGCACATCCTGCTGTGCCTTGTTAAAGCGGTGTATCTCATCAAGAAAGAGCAGCCATGTTTGGCCCTGCTCTTTGGCCTGCCGCACCACCTGCTGCACCTCGCCCTTGCCTGCCGAAACGGCAGAGAGTTGCATGAATGGAAGGCCTGCAGCATCAGCCATCATCGTTGCCAACGTGGTTTTACCCACTCCAGGCGGCCCCCAGAAGATGCAGGAGATACATCTACCCTCAGCCATCATCGCTGCAAACCATGAATCAGGGCGGGTCAACTCATCTTGCCCTGCTACCTCGTCAAGCGATTTGGGCCGCATGCGGTGCGCCAGCGGTATGGCCATCTCATTACCTGTATCCCTGGCCATGGCCTCGGGTTGAAGAAATGAAACCTGTTCTGCCACCCGTTTGTGTCTTAGTCGAAGGTTTTGCTGACGGAAAGAATCATCGCCTGCTTGCGATCACGATAGGTTCCCGCATAGGTGCCAGTCGCGGTTTTTTTGGTGTAAAATGTATAGCTGTAAGCCAGATCCATATGTATGTCTGCCAGATCTCCGCCCATACCAAGCGAAACACGGTGGCCGTCCTGATCTGCTATAATCGGGTTATAACCAGCAGCCTTGTTTGCACCCTGATCATAAGCATATCCAAAACGAAACTGGCTATTTGGACGCCAGGTCCATGTCAGACCGGCCATCGCAGTAATGGTGTCGCGAAGATTCAGGGGGTTTAACTGAGGTGTGGCGCCAGTAACATTCATATCCTTCAGTGTTGACCAGCGGGTCCACTTCACATCTGTTTCAAAGCGCCAAACATCGGCAAAATCACGGGCAATGGCAACCGTCACCTCATCGGGCAACTTAATGGCAAGCTTCTGGTTAACCGATCCGGAGACAGTGATCTTGGCTCCGGAACGATAGGTCAAACCGAGGCTCCATGCCGGAGCCGGTTTCCACATCAATGATGCGTGACCACCGATGGTGGTGAAGTTGTTAGCGTTAAAACTATTGGCAGCCTGGGCAAAAGTGGCACGGGTGAGATACCAGTCGAGACCTGCAGCAACCGCGAGGCTACTGCTGATGGCATAGACACCATCAAAGCTGGCATGATCCACGGTCAGCTCAGTCGAGTCAGCAGCACCACCAAAGGTAGCACCCCATTTATTGTTAATCTGGTAGAGCGGAGCAAAACCAAAACCTGCGCCCCACTTGCTATCCAGCGGTGCCCACGTTGCAAAGATATGGCCACTGGTGGGTTCGCTCCCTTCATTCGGGGCAATACCGCCCGGAATTTTCACCGACGAATCACGGTAAAAAAGGTTGATTCCACCGGTAATCGATATGCCCGGCAGCCAGGCAATGCCTGCTGGGTTATAGATGACGGCGGATGCATCACTTGCCGTTGCAGCAAAAGCATCGGCCACACCTGCTGCGGTAGCGGAATGACTGTTCTGGACGAAACCGCCAGCGTAGGCACAAGCGCTACCCATCGTTACTCCGGCGATCAGACATATTACTTTTTTCATTGAGAATCCTTATTCACTGTATGCTGTGCGCAGATCTAATAAATCCACACCCTCTGGCGGCGCAAAACTAAATAGATTTACCGAAGGTGCAACGTAGGAGCACTCGGATAACTTCATCCGGTTGCTGTTACCGAGCATATCCTTGCGCTCAATAGCGATCAGGTCACCCTGTTTATTGAAACCCAGCCAGATGGCAGCAGAGTCGCCAATGCGCACCTGATAATATCGGATTTCAAACTCACTATCCTGCTTCTGGTTTAAAATCTCCACATCCTTCACCGATACACGCCCATCAAGAAGTTTCATCACAGCAGGATCGACCTGATCGAGGTCATTCAGGCGCTCGGCCTGCAGCAGGTCTGGCTCATAGTGCCAGATGACCGAACCGTCTCCGACATAGAGTTGCTCATAAGGCTGATGATAGGACCAGCGAAAGCGCTTGGGTTTAAGCACAGCTACCTCACCGGAAAAGTGCTGACTGCCGCCATCACTGAAAACCATCCGTTGATCAAACTGGCACTGAAAACCCGCCAGTCCGGAAAGGCGGTTGATGCTACTAGTGAAAAAAACGTCCGACGATTGCTGATGCGCACCAGCCTGCTCAAGCGGCTTCAGCTTGGCGGCATGCGACGGTAAAACAAACAGAAACAGGGCAAAGGAGAAAATCGCCAATGATGGAAGAGTCAACCGATTCACTCTATGACACCGCCACCATCAGAACTTGAACGGGCCAACACCTTGCGCATTCCCCCTGAACCCGGCGCTGAGACCAACCCTTCCCGCTCCATATGCTCAACCAGACGGCTGGCGCGATTATAACCGATACGCAGGTAACGCTGCACCATGGAGACAGAACACTGCCCCTTCTCGATCACCAGTGCCGCCGCCTCATCATATTTCTCATCATGATCATCACCACCCATGCCACCAGCGCTGTCGCCATCGGCTGCAGTCGGAACCTCAAACACCTCTTCCCTATAGTCCGGCTCACCCTGCTCCTTCAGATGTTCGACCAGATCAATCACCTCTGCATCAGAGACAAATGCGCCATGCACACGTTTCAGATCACGTCCACCGCTCAAGAACAGGCTGTCGCCATTTCCGAGCAGCTGTTCAGCGCCCATCTGGTCAAGAATTGTTCTCGAATCGATCTTCGATGAAACCTGGAAGGAGAGACGACTCGGCAGGTTTGCCTTGATCAGGCCGGTAATAACATCGACACTCGGCCGCTGGGTCGCAAGCACAAGATGCAGTCCTGCAGCTCGTGCCTTCTGGGCGATCCGACAGATCGACTGCTCCACCTCTTTGCCCGCCACCATCATCAGGTCAGCCAGCTCATCAATCACAATCACGATATACGGAAGGCGCTCAGCCCCCTCATCTTTTTCAGCGGCTCTGTTATAACCATCGATGTTGCGCACCTTGGCTTCACTCATTAGATGGTAGCGGCGCTCCATCTCGTAAACCGCCCATGCAAGTGCCTTAGCCGCCTTGTGTGGATTGGTCACCACAGGCACCAGAAGGTGTGGAATATCATCGTAAACCGAGAGTTCCAGCATCTTCGGATCCACAAGAATCATGCGCAGATCCAGTGGTGTTTTAACCATCAGCAGGGAACAGATCATGGCATTGATCGCTACCGACTTACCGGAACCTGTAGTGCCGGCCACCAACAGATGCGGCATGCGGGCAAGATCGGTCACCACCGGCTGACCAGAAATATCGACACCAAGAGCAATCGGAAGGATAAGCTTGCGGTTGGCAAACTCCGTACTGGAGAGTACCTGATGCAGGACAACGGTTTCTCGCTCCTCATTCGGAAGTTCGATACCGATCACATTTTTACCCGGAATGTTTCCGGCCACACGCACACTGATCGCAGCCATCGATCGAGCCAGATCATCCTGTAGAGCAACAATACGATTTACCTTGGTGCCCGGTGACGGCTCCAGTTCAAACTGGGTCACCACAGGCCCTGGGTGAACAGCAATCACCTGCCCCTCTACCCTGTAATCGAGGAGCTTTTTCTCCAGCATGCGGGCAATCGCCTGCAATGCCTCTGGATTATGGGACTTCTGCCGCCCCTCTCCACGACCAAACAGGTTTAGAGATGGAAGTTTGAAACCGGAAGCGGCAGCTTCAAAGAATGAGAGTTCAGCCTGTTGCTGTTGCTTGGCCTGACGAGACACCTTTACCTTTGACTGCTTCGTTACTGCAGGTTCGGATTTGGCAATACGTTCCGGGCGGGCCTTGCGAATCTCCTTGCGAACCTCGCGCGCATCCATGCGATCCTTACGCTCATAGGCCTTTGAAAACAACGACTGAGTAATACTGGCCAGATAGGTGATAACGCTGACTAAACCTTTATAACATCTCTGCAACAGCTTCAGCAGTGACCAGTGGGTTGCCGCAACAAGGCTTGAAAGCAGTAGGGCAAGCAGCAGCACATCGCGGCCAAGCGTGCGTAAGGGCTCACTCAGTGTCGCATCCAGCATTGAGCCAAGTGCACCACCGGGACCAGCGGGAAGATCAAGCAGGTCGACGGCTGAACCTGCTGGAACATGGGCATGCATCAGTGCCGCCAGCGTCAGAATAACCGGCAGCCAGAACAGCGAGGTCCAGCCTCCCATGTAGGGACGGCGCCCCCAACCGATACGAATGGTCAACACCACCAGCAGGGCAACCCAGAGCCAGCCTGCATAACCAAACAGCTGATAGATAAAGTCGGAGGCATAGGAACCGGCCATACCGGTCAGATTACGCACCGCCTCCCCTGTTTCACGATTGAGTGACGGATCCAGCGGCGAGAAACTGTACATCGCCAGCAGCAATACAATGACAACACCGGCAATCAGCAACGCCAGCGATTCTCGAACTAACAGACGAACATCCATCAGGGCTCCTTATACTGCCAGCACGATAGGCAGCACCATCGGCCTGCGTCCGATATGTTTCTTACACCAGCGGCGCAGGAAGATTCGCACCTCTTCTTTTGCTGCATCCATATCTGCAAGCCACTCTTTATCCATCGATTCAAGAAACTGGCGCAGTGCTTTGCCAGCTGCAGCTAGAACCTCATCGCTGACATCCTCATGCAGCACACCACGGGCAACCAGTTCCGGCTCGCCCAGCAGTTTCCCCTCGTGTTTACTGAGCAGAACGAAGGCGGAGATCATTCCATCATCGGCCAAAACCCGTCTGTCTCGCAGCACAATACCGTCAATCTCGTCACGGGCATCCCCATCGACAAATACAGCACCAGCATGGAATTCTGGCCCATGCCTGACCCCTTCCTCATCGACAATGACACTCTGGCCGTTCTCGGCAATCACCGTATGGTCAAAAGCAATACCGGTTGCCACCGCTAGATCACGGTGTTCAATCAGGTTCCGGTACTCGCCGTGCACAGGGTAAAAATAACTTGGCCTTGTTAACTGCATCATCATCTTCAACTCATGCGCCTGTGCATGGCCGGAAACGTGCAGTGAGGCCTGACCTGAGTGCATGATGCGAGCGCCACAGCGGTAGATATGATTGTAGAGGCCGGCGATGATACGCTCGTTACCTGGAATGTTGCTCGATGAAAAGATGACCAGGTCACCGTGACCAAGCTTGAGTCCGGTAAACCGGTTCTGAGCCAGGCGGGCAAGTGCCGCCCGCGATTCACCCTGCGAACCTGTCGCAATAATCAGCAGCTTGTCGTCAGGGATATTTGAAGACTGTTTGATATCAATCAGGGTGCCAGCCGGAATAGTCAGCCGCTTAAGCGTACTGGTGATATCCATATGCCGTTCCAGGCTGCGTCCTGCAACCGCTACCCTACGGCCATTGGCTACAGCCGCATCAACAATCTGCTGGATACGGAACATATTGGAGGCAAATGTTGTGACTATAACCTTGCCACTGCACTGGGAAACCGCCTGCTTCAGTGCGGGCCCTACAACACGCTCGGACGGGCCGCTACCGGAACGCGTCGCATTGGTAGAGTCAGACGCCAGCAGCACTACACCCTGATCTCCCAACTGAGAGAATCGATGTATAGCTGTGGTACGACCATCGATCGGTGCCGGATCAATTTTGAAGTCGCCTGTATGGACGATAATACCGAGTGAGGTGTGAATCGCGATTGAAACTGCATCCATAATCGAGTGGGTTACTGGAACACCCTCAACCTTGAAAGGTCCTACATTAACCATCCGCCCATCATCTGGAAGTTGGCGAAGGTCGCCTTTGTATCCACGTTCGGAGAGTTTTGCTTTGATCAGTGCCAGGGTCACCTCTGAGGCGTAAACAGGTAGGCCAAGGCGTGGAAGAAGATGTGGAAGGCCGCCAATATGATCCTCATGGCCATGGGTGATAAGCAGCGCGTGGATATTCAGCCCTAGTTCATGCAGGGATGAAACATCCGGCACCACAACATCGACACCATGCTGACCTGCACCAGGAAAACCCATGCCGCAATCGACAATCACGGCATCATCATCAATGGCATATACCATCATGTTTTTACCGAACTCACCGACTCCACCAAACGGAAAACATCGCAGTACAGGTTTACTCATTTAAACTCCTTATATTGACCGGGGGACAAACGTAACAGGCAACGGCCAAACTGCCGTGCCCTTGATCACAAGCACCCCTTACCGGGACCGCCTGCTTCAGGCTGCACCCCTGCTGCCCGGTTTGACCGGTGGCAGCAGACCTTCGCTACACATTGGACAGTCGTCTGCAGCATAGGTTTCAACGCTCAGGCTGATCGCTGTTGCAAAAGGCACATCAAAACGGCCCTCGGCATCCGGCGCACGGTCTACAACAGCCAACACCTTCACCGGCTCACCACCATGTTCGCGCACAACCGCTATACATTCGCGCACTGAGCCGCCAGTGGTAATCACATCCTCAACAACCAGCAGCTTTGTGCCCTCTGGAATCGAGAATCCACGGCGCATCTGCATTTCACCCTCTTTGCGCTCGGTGAAGATGAACGGCTTGCGCAACAGGCGAGCAACCTCCTGGCCAATCACCAGACCCCCAATTGCGGGAGCAACCACCATATCAATCTCATCTGCATCTGCCTTGGTGATCAACTCACCAGCCAAAGCTGTAGCGTTATCGATATTCATCAGCACCAGTGCCGACTGCAGATAGCGGGCAGAGTGCCTGCCACTTGAGAGAATAAAGTGACCATTTAACAGCGCACCCGCATCTTCATACATTGCCAGAATCTCGTTCTCGTTCATTTATGTATCCTTATATGTCAGTTCAGTCGCCAGAAAAAGCTACCGTCTGTGAAAATTTGCGCGAGTGTAACAGTTTCCCCGCAAACACAGAACCTTGCACCTGTATTTAAACAGGAAAGTAAAAAATGATCAAAACCAAGGACTATCCATCATCTAATCATGTTGCCAGTGACAACAGAATTTCCAAACCTGAATTCACATATGAATGGGAAAAAGTCTGCAATCGCACCCGATGCATCTGCTAAAGCTCCATGAATACGCATTGATTCCTTTCCCTGACCGTAACAGCTGCTTAGTCTTTCCCCATGCCTGTCATCTTTCGATGGATTTTTTCCGGCTGCATGAGCCGCGCTCTGGTCACACTTGCTGCCCTGCTGTCGATATACGTGATTATTGAGAGCTTCGATAAAGCCCGTTATCTCGGCCACGGTCTGGATGGTGGACTGATGATCGAATACCTGCTGCTGAAGATCCCGTTTATGATCAGTGAGTTTATGCCGATCATTATGCTGATCGGCGCCAGCATTTACCTGATCGAGCTCTCCCGCAATCATGAAATGGTTGCCATCAGGGCAGCAGGTCTGGGTATCAACAAGATTCTGATACCACTGCTTGCCGTCGCCTTTCTTGCCTCAGCACTAAGTTTCCTGATCGGCGAGTGGGTTACCCCTGTCACCAACAAACGTCTGGACGTGATTGAAAACGTACATATCCAGCAGAAAAAGAGTGCCAGCCAGGGCGTCCAGTGGTTGAAAGATGGACAGCGTTTTTTCCGGCTGACGCCACTAAAAGAGAATAAATTTGCTGTCATTATTCTGGAAACTGACAGGCAGGGTGGCTGGCTTAAGCGCATTGATGCCGCCAGCGCCAGCTATTCAAACCAGCAGTGGCAGATGTCTGATGTCCACATCACCAAGCCCTCTTCCGATCTGGGTATGCTTCACGAGAAGCTGGAGAAGCTGACCCTTAACTCGGCGATTGGTCCTGAAACCGCTGAACTGCCCAAACCCCGCCACATGCACTTTTCTGAACTCTACCATTACATTTCAGACCTTGAACATGCTGGACTCACCACCGGATCTTACACCTATGCTCTGCACAGAAAATTCGCTGCTCCGCTGGCATGCCTGCTGATGGTCATCCTTGCAACTGCCCTCTGTTTGCATACCGGCAGCCGTAACAGCAAGATGTCGTGGGGCATCGTTTCAGCCATTTCGCTTGGGCTGCTGTTTTATGTGATTGGTAATGCAGGGAACCTGCTGGCCGGCAGCGAACGGATTCCTCCTGCCTATGCAGCATGGTTACCCACCCTTGTTTTCGGGGGGTTAGGTATGTTCCTGCTACTTAAACGGGAAGGCCATTAAGAAAAACTGCCTTTGCAGACGGCATCAAGCCGACTTGAGCAGCTTACAAACATCTCCGTGCAGATGTGAATTGGCAGCCAGAATATCGCCCTTCTCAAGATCGATGGTTGCTCCGTTGATATCTGTCGCCATACCACCGGCCTCCTGAACCAGAAGGTAACCCGCTGCAATATCCCAGGGACGGAGACCCGCCTCCCAGTAAACATCAAGGCGTCCTGCTGCCACATAGGCGAGATCAAGTGCGGCGGAACCGCCACGGCGATAGCCGTCCATAGAGCGCATACAGAGATCCATGCGGCTCTGGAACAGATCGATATGCTCCCGCTGGTAGGAGGGCATGCCTGAAGCAAACAGAGCATGGCTCAACCTCTTTTCATTGTTTACACGCAAACGTCGACGATTCACAAATGCACCGCCACCGTTTTTAGCTTCGAATGTTTCATCGCGAATAGGATCGTGAACTACCGCTAGCAGCGGTTTACCATCCTTCCAAGCGGAAATTGAGACAGCAAAATGTGGATAGCCGTGGATGAAGTTGGTTGTACCATCAAGCGGATCAATATACCACTGTATGGATGCATCAGGATTTACCCGTTTGTCAGACTCTTCGGCAACGATTCCGTGATCGGGATAGTGCTGGGTAATCTCCCTGAGAATCAGTGCCTCAGCACGTTGATCCACATCGGTAACATAGTCCCGATCGCTCTTCTGATGCACTTTGATGTCATCACGCTCATCAAATGCCCTGGCAATCAGATCCCCGGCCCTTCTGGCGGCCCGTACAGCTACATATAACACTCATCACTCCTGGAACAGCCGATCCCGTTAGAATCAGCCTGATCGGTTCGCGAACCATATCAAGTATGATTGAAAAAGTACGCCGAAATATTTACTGCTTCACTCCGATACCTTGCAGCAACATGGAATTAAACTACACTCATAAACATGGAAGCGGCCCCATCAGCCTCCTGTTCGAAGCAAATCCTGTGAGTGGAGGGCTCATGCTAAACTTCAAAAGATTAGCAGCATGGCTGAAGAACGAGGCATATACGGGCAACAAACCTCTTGCCGAACTGCAGCTGCAGCAGACCAAGTCGCGCATCCTGCTCACCATTGCCAGCCTTACATATGTAATCCTTCACGGGGAATATTTCGCATACTTCAAGGTAGAGGCACTTACTTTTGCAGCCGTCTATTTTATATTAAATGCCGCTGCGCTAATCAGCCTGCGCAAGCGCCCCTTCTCCATCATTGGCAGCCTGTTCTACCCGCTTCTGGATGTCATGATCGTTACATTCGGCATGATTATCGATGGTGGCCACTCAAGCGGCGTCTATTTCATGCTCTTGCCGATCATTATCGGCAATGGCCTTCGCTTCGGCAACCCCATGCTCATTTATGCTCAGGCTTCATGCCTAGTTGGCATGGTGTGCTCAACCGCCTATGGACATTACACACTTCATCTTCCGATCGATTACACCCTGCTTTGCTGGCAGATATTCACCCTCTTTGCCGTACCTCTATTCGCCTACCTGATCGTTAAAAAAGTTGAAAAGGCGATCCACGAGAAAAATGAAGCAGAACAGAGCTCATTCCAGCTGATCGACAAGGGCCCACTGCCTGTTTTTACCTATGAACTGAACAGGGAAGGCAGCACCCGGATTCTCTATGTCAATTCAGCCGTCTATAAGCTGTTTAATAATACCCAAAGTGACATTATCGGCCAATCCACAGATGTACTGGTACTTCCAGAAGATAGTGAAGAGATGCTCAAGTTCTGCTCTTCGGCTTTTCGCGGGCAGGAGCACGAGGAGCCTCAGCAGACACGCTCCACATATATCAGGGGCAGAGACAGATCAGGTCGGATACTCAAACTGATGGTTACAGCTATCCGCATGCGCTGGCGTGACCGCTGGATCGGCGTCTGCTTTCTGCTCGATATTACCGAGCGTGAAACCATACAGGAGCAGCTGGAGGTGGTGCACAGGCACGGGTATATGTCCACGCTTGTTGCAGGCATTGTTCACGATTTTAGGAACGTGCTGACCAACATGATCGGCAATGCCGAAGTGCTGCAAATGAACAGTGGAAATGAGGCTGAAAAACAGCAGATCGAAACCATTATTGCAGCCGGAGAGCGTGGCTCTGACCTGATCACCCATCTGTTGAAACTGAGCAGGAACAACAAAAAGCACGATCAAACTCTGGTTTGCACGAAAGGCGAAGCACTTTCGCAGCCGCTGGAAAATATTATCGCCCTTGCCCGCCTGCAGCTTCCGCACAAAATACGGTTAATCAGCGATATCAGGGAACCACTACCCGATGTTGGCATCTCTGTTGTTGAAATTGAGCAGATTCTCCTCAATCTGATCAATAACTCGATGCAGGCCATCGTCGATTCAGGCCTTATCGAAGTGGAGGTCAGCAGTGAGCATAACCCGGACAATGGCAGGACGGAGTTTTGTATTTCCGTCACCGATAATGGTCTGGGCATCAGTGACGGGGATATGGCAATGGTATTCAAGCCGTTCTGGACTTCCAGGGCAGATCAGGGCGGCACAGGCCTTGGCCTGACCATGGTTCAACGCATCGTTAAGTTACACCACGGAAAGGTTGATATTTTATCGCCAACCGGAGAGAAGAAGACAACGGTTCGCATCTGTATCCCAGCGTATAAAGCTGAAGTGGCAATATCCCCTGCCTCCTCTACTGAGATAGAACTCGGCAGCAACCCTGCCAGCCGATCAGCAGAGATACCTTCAATGCACATTCTTGTAGTCGATGACATGGCTGATATTCTGAAAATTCATCAGGCCATCCTCTCCCGCATAGGCCATACGACAGCACCTGCAGAATCCGCAGATGAAGCACTCACCCTGTTCGAGGATAAAGAGCATCAGTTCGACCTGATCGTTACTGATTATCGTATGCCCGGAAAAGATGGACTGGAACTGGTCGAGGCGATCAGAAAAAGGGATTCAACCATCCCTATTCTGATGGTCACGGCATATGGTGAGGATGAGCAACTGCAAAGGGTCAGCAGCTATGGCGTTACACTCATCAATAAACCTGTCTCGTTGAAAAAACTTAAAGATGGTATTAGTGAGGCCATCACTCAGGCATCACTATTAAGCTCGAACTGAATTCAGCTGCGGCCAATCAGTTCACGGGAACTGAAACCGTCGTAAACCGCATCGATAAAGTAGAGCCCATGGGCGGGTGCAGTTGCTGCACCTTTGCTGCGGTCACACAGAGCCAGCAGCTGCCTGAATTCATCGGGGCTCTGCTTCCCTACCCCTACTTCGACAAGGTTTCCCACCAGATTGCGAACCATGTGATAGAGAAAGGCGTCAGCCGCCACTTCGATCTCGATGGCATTACCGACTTTTCTTATCTCCAGCCTGTTGATCGTTCGGGTTGCATGCGCGGCCTGACAACCTGATGCTCGCAGGGAACTGAAATCATGTGTGCCAAGACAGTATGAGGCCGCCTCCTGCATCGCTTCCACATCCAGAGCCCTGGGCATCCACCAGTGCCGCCAGCGGTGAATAGCTGATAGGGTGTTACGATTCCAAATCTGATAGCGATAAGCGCGTTCCCTGCAGTCGAAGCGCGCATGGAAATCAGGCTTTACCGCTTGCACACCAATAACCCTGATTGTATCCGGAAGCTTGCTGTTGAGACCATGCAGGTATGCCAGATGCGAGCGTTGCCAGCGCTCTGATGACACATCTCCATGCACCAGTATCGCCTCTGCATGGACACCGCTGTCGGTACGCCCCGCAGCAACGGTAACAACCGACTCTCCTTCAATCGCTGCCAATGCAGCCTGCAACTCAGCCTGCACCGAGGTCGCATTATCCTGCTTCTGCCAACCGTGAAATGCGCTGCCATCAAACTCCACCGCCATGGCGATGCGCTGTTTCTCCACGTTTAAATTTGCCATGCCATCACTACTCCCAATCCGCCAACAGTCGCACACAACAGATTCACAATCAGACTTGAACTGGCTGGTAATGGGCCATCCAGCAGTGGATGAACAGGCCAGCGCAGCCAGAGTTGGCGGGAGTGCTCAGCTGCTACTGCCAACGTGGAACGAAATGCGGAAACAAGTATCAGAGGGAATTCAATCCAACCTTTTCGCAACTGCCACTTCTGCCGTAATAGCTGCAACATACAACCGACACTGCCTCGCAATGGTGCAATCATCACCACATAGACCGCCAGCTCTCTGTTGATTACAGGCAGGTTTAATATGGCCTTAAACCACTCACGTCGGTTCAGACAGAGGAACAGCGCAGTAGCAGTAAAAAATATGGCAGCAAGATGAACGGAGAGATAGAGCCCCTGCGTTATTCCCTCCCATGTCAAAGGCAGCGGCACTCCGGGAAAAATAAATCGCCCAGGAGAAAAACATGCATGTAGAATCAGAATAGGAATAACAAACCAGCGTAGTAAGCCAAGCGTTCGAATCACCCTGCTCCAGCCGGCATCTACAGTTCGCAGAAACAGGGCTGAGAGCAGCACCAGCAGCACACCATATGCGACAGCCGAAGTCGCTGTTGCCAGACTTAAAAG
>Ga0316187_10002370_pt1 | contig 16391 bp, 10 predicted proteins | sample CroRivburrow1_MG_FD_204927 | JGI IMG/M metagenome (GOLD analysis project Ga0316187, IMG submission 204927) | Coastal sediment microbial communities from Maine, United States - Cross River worm burrow 1 | ecosystem: Environmental > Aquatic > Marine > Coastal > Sediment | place: USA: Maine... | reverse complement strand
ACTTCAACCTATCTTCGATTTCCTGGAAACAACCGGGGATAGTCCCTTCTTCGTCTGGTACGCCCCTTTTCTACCTCACACCCCGCACAATCCGCCTGACAGGTTGCTGGCGAAGTATCAGATTCCTGGCCAGCCCATTGAAGTCGCCAGGTACTACGCGATGGTGGACTGGTTCGACGAGACAGTCGGTGAATTGTTGGGGCATCTAGATAGCAAGGGCTATCACGAAAACACCGTCGTGCTTTTTGTGAGCGACATTGGCTGGATCCAGCCGGTCGGCGATCAGGGCGTGGCCGACACACGGTCAAAACTGTCTCCCCACGATGCCGGTATGCGGACGCCGATCATGATTCGATGGCCGGGCGTGGTCGAACCGGGCTGGGACGAAACGACCCTCGTAGGGAGCATCGACCTCGCACCCACTATCTTAGCGGCTGCCGGCATCGAGCCGCCTGCGGAGATGTCCGGGTTGAACCTGCTCGAAACCGATTCCTTAGCCGATCGCGATGCCTTGTTTGGCGCATTGTTCGCGCATACGGCCGTGGACGTGACTGATCCTGTCGCCAATCTCAAGTACCGGTACGCTGTGCGAGAAGATGGCTGGAAATTAATTCTTCCTTACGCACCGAACGAGGATGTCGCCCTGATGAACGACGGGCAGGTAGCCGACTGGATGCACAACGACGTCGAGTTCTACAACGTGCTCAGCGATCCTGATGAAACGGACAATGTGGCCTCCGCACTCCCGCAGCTAGTCGAGGAGATGACGAACACCCTCCAGCAATGGTGGGAAGTTTACGAATGAATCCGCAGCTCCAAGCTCGGCATTCGATCGAGGCGGTAGCGCTCTTGAGCTTGGGAAACAGACGTTCCTCCTCCCGTCGTGCCACGTAGACGGCTGAGAAATGTCGGGCTCAGCCGCCCCCGACCGACTCTGGGCTCGTCGTCGTGAGCTGCCACTCGAATCGCGAGGATTCCGCCTCGGGCTGGCCTTTCACGTAGATCCTTCCCGAGATTTTTCGCCCATCTGAGCTCAGCTCGCCAACATAGGTGGCGTTGCCGTGCCAGACCGCGATGGTCGAACCGTCAACCCGGCCCAGCAGGGGGCCATGCGTTTTCCCGGCCTCGCGCAATGTGGCCAGGAGTCGCGCTTGAGGCGACGCGCGCAGCAGGACCCGACCAGTCGATCGCCCTCCGCCTGACGATTGAGTGACGGCACCCCACTCCGTGATTGAATCGAGAGGCGGTCCAGGTTTGCGCTCGACTAGGGCGTAGATGTTCGCGGAGCCGTAGTAGATCCGCTCGAGCTCAGGAACGTGCTTGCTGAATGCACGGAAATCCTTGGGTGTGATTCGCATGAAGACCGGCTTGCGTTTTGCGATCTCCTCGGCAGCGCGTTCCCACTGACCGCCGTAGTAGGCCGCCTGGTGCTCGAGAAGCGAGTAGGAGATCGCGCTGTCGTGCTCGGTGAGCAGATAGTGGAAACCTCCAGGGAAATACCCGCGGGGCAGGTAGACCGTGGTGTCGCCGTCCTCGAGCAACGCACGATCCCCGTGGCAGCCGAAGTTGGCGCGCAGTTGTTCGTCGAGGCTGAATATCGAGCGTGGCTTGTACGGCCCGATCACGCATCCGATGAGAAACAAAGCTGCGACTCCCACGGCCACCGCATAAATGCCGACATAGGCCCTACTCGCCAGCCGAATCACTCTCGGGAGCTCGAAGCCCTCCACGCTCGCGGCCAAGACCATGAGGCCCGTGAAGGCGACGGGCGCAACGAAGCCGATATGGCAAAGGTCGGAGCGGGTGGAGCCCGCGACAACCGGAACCACCACCGCAGAAAGGCTGAGCGCGAGGATGCTGAGCTCGCCGGTCTGTGGCCTAGCCTGCATGGTACGATTCCGGAGCCCGCGAAAAGCTCGTTTCAATGCGACCCACGCCGCTCCAAGGGATGCGCCTGCAGCGACGATCGGGACTGCCGCCAAGCCAACTCCCATGACCCACGCGGCCACGCCCGCGACGGGATTGACGCCGAACCAGCGCGCGCCGTAGCGGCTAACGTCGAAGGCGTACTTCGTCTTGTTGACCGAACCGTAGTGCTCGAATGGAAACACCAGCACCGACTCGTAGAAGTGCCCGAGCGCATCCTCGATCCAGAAGTAGAAAAGCATGGTCGCCGAGAGAGCCAGGAACCCGCAGAGGAAGATGCCGACCCACCGCGCTGCAGCCCGGGGCGCTCCGCGGCCCAGCTGGATCAGCACGAGGGAACCGGCAAATGCGATCGTACCTGTGACTCCCTGCGCCAAGTGGGTCCATGCGGCCAGCCCGCAGAGCACGCCCGCAAAGAACAGAGCCCAAGTATTGCCACGGAGCGCGCGCGCGCCGAACAGAAGAGCCAGGAGAAAATACAGCTGAGCAAGCAAGTCGTGATAGGGGTTCGGCCAACTGGGCCAGACCAGCAACGCTGGGAACGCAGCGGCCAAGTACGCTGGGAGCGTGGCGCGGCCGGCAGCCACGCGACAAATGCTGAATGCCACAGCGCCGATCGATGCCACGATCGCGATCATCAGAAGGCGAGCGGCCACGACGCTCGGACCCACCGCCGCAAACAAGAGGGCGAACGGCAAGTAAGCGGCGATCCCCTTGAAATCGAAGAAGTCGCGGTAGATCACGTGACCTCTAGCGATGCGGTACGCCTGATAGAGAAAGGTCCCCTCGTCGTAGTTGATCGTTCCGCGCGGCGTCCTGAGCGTCGGAAAAGCCCAATCGACATATGGGACGAGCAAGGCGATGCCAAGCGAAATGAGGACGGTGGTCAATACGATCCGCGTGCGCCGCGAACGTACGTGATCTCGCAATGATCTGGGTACCTTCTCAGCCACTGGATTCATTCAGCCTCTGGGGGTTGTGAAGTGCGGACGTAGAGAACCACGCCCTTTCTCTCGTGGGCTTTCTTGAAGCCGAGATCCAATGGATTTTGGTCGAGCTGAAAACACTTCCGCTCGTGCCATACCGCGTCGACACCGGCGAGCAGGGTCGCAGCTTGCTCTTCGGTCATGGGGGACTCGATCGCTGTCAGCGGAACCACACCGGTCTTCTTGTCGCGTTCGGGCGGAAACTTCGTGGCTATCAGAAGCCCCGTATCGTGGACGCCGCGATCATACTGGCGTTCGCAGCCAAGTAGTGCCGCCTTGCCGAAGAAGCCCTCATCGGAGGGCGGCTCGTCCTGGAGCGCTCCGACGTGAAACCCAGCGATCGAGCGAACCTGGAGCAGATGGTTGTTTACGAAGTGATAGAATGCGACGTCAGCAGCGATTGGGCTCCGGTCAATACCGCCGTGGCTCTTCCAGGCGACGTGAGTCACCCCGTGCGCGCGTAGCAGGCGCCACATCGCGGTTGGGGAAATGTGCTGACTGTAGTCGATGCCGAGCTGCCAAGCGATGGCGTCCGATACGACCGGACGTGCCACGCCCAAGGTCAAGCGCGTATCATGCAAGAGCAACTTGGCGTCGCCGGGTAGCTCGCGTTGCATGTTCACAAAAGCGCCGGTTGGCGCATCAAGATTCGCTCGGTTCTTTGAACGCCAGCCGCCAAAGAGCTTGATCGAGGTCACGAAGGGGCTGCCGCCGATCATCGAATGGGTTGGCAAGAACGGAACGCCCGCACCCACGACAACCTGCGCGGCGATCACCAGCGCCACGGCAACGCGAACCGGCTTTCCAAGACACCAAGCCTGCGAAACGATTGCCGCGAGGCAGGCTGCCATCCATGGGAGATAAGTTTGGAGATAGCGATCTTGGTGAAACGTCCAGTACCAGTACATGATCGCCACGCTCGTTACGATGTACAGCACAGCGATTCGCGCGCGTTTCGGCACGAAGAAAATGCCGGGCATGGTCACCGTATAGAGGAAACCGAAGACCGGAATCTGCCCGTGAAACTTTCCCCAGTCGTGCGGCTTGAACGCAAAGCTGAAGGGAGCCGCAAGGGTGTCGAGCACGCCCCGGAGCGAGTGTTCCGCTTTCCAGCCGGCTGGCACAGCGGCTCCCAATCGAAGGGCTGCGTCGGGTACCCACGTCCGGTCCGTGAACACGCCGGGGAAAAAGGGGAACACTGGATCGCCGTAGTACACGAGATTCTTGAGCCAGTGCGGCGCGGTCACGGCGAGCCCCGTCGCCAAGCCGGCACCAAGAGAGGCGATGATCGAAGCGCGACTCGGCGCCGAGCCCGTCGCGTCCGGTCTGAAGAAGAGGAATACCGCGCGCCCCAACAGCAGAAGGCCAGGCCCCAACACGAGGCCGGCCGCCGTGTACTTCGTAAGCAGAGGACCAGCAGCGATGAGCGCGGCTAGGACGAGCGAGCGGGGCGAGAAATCGCGCCAGGCCCGGTATCCCGCAAGGGCGACGGGAACTGCCCAGAAGGCGGCAATGTGATCAGCGCCGCCGATGAGGTTCGAGTCGTAGAGGTACAGCCCTGGAAACAGCAGCATGAACACCCAGGCATAGGGCTGCCGCTCGCCCGTGAGGACCTGGGTCAAAACAGGAATACACGCGAGCGTAGCCAGGAACAGGGTGAGCTCGAGGTGCAAACCGAGCTCGATGCGGTCGAAGAGCGTCCCCCCGGGCAACAAGAACGCCCACCCGTAAATGGCGGGGGCAAGCTGGGGCTGTGCTCCGTTGATACTCGCTTCGGTGAAGGGCTCGATGCCGCCGCGCACTGCGTACTGTTCTGAGACGGCGAAATGGTACCAGCTCGTGTCATACCCGATGTTCCGCGGGTTCAGGATCGGGAGGTAGACGAGAAGTAGCCCGATGACGCCGGCAACCAGCGCTAGCCAAGCCAACGCCCCCCGGTTAGTCGGGTCGCCGCTCAGCCATGAACCGAGGGCACGCAGGGCATCCGCAAGCTCCGCTCGGCCAACCACGATGAACAGGGTCGGAAGCAGCACGAACGCCCAGGAAGACCACAGCTTGAGGAAGCCGAGCAGGAGCATCGAAATGCCAAAAGCAAGAACGCCAAGGGCGAACCCGAGCACCCAGCGCTCCTGCCTCTCCACGTCGCCGAAGCGGAATGCATCGAACAGCCGAAGCCCGATCGCCATGCAGGACGCTGCCCACGAAACGCTAGCGGCCGAATACCCGACATAACGCCAAATCAGCCATTCGGTGATTGGGTAGTGCAGATGAAGGGCCAGAAAGATGGAAGCGGCCCCCAAGCTGAGAGCCACGGCCAGTCCAGCAGACCGAAGCAAGGCGCTCACGTCACGAACCAGAGGATCGGCACGGCATGGATCATCAGAGCCCCGAACATGCGCGATTTCTTGCATGTTCGCCCTGGGTTCGCCAGTAAACGCGAACCGCGTCCATGGCCGAGTCGGGGGTCATTGGATTCTGCGGGCCACGACCAGCAAGGATGTGCCGAGCCCCGGGAGGGGCGTGTTCAAGAGCCGACGTTCGATCGCCAACGCTTGGTATGCGACCTGGCTGATCACCGCGGGTGTCCACATGGCTCGATGCTGGTCGGCCCGCTGCTCGGCGCCCTGCCCTCTACCCTTGAGCCGATCCCAGGCCGCCGCAGCCAAAGCGGGGAGAACCAACGCTGCAAAGAATTGGCGGACCGTGATGACCTCGAGCCCGGCCTCTTTCACCAGAGATTCAATCTCCGATGGCCGGAAACGGCGCACATGTTGCTGGATTTCATCCCATGAGCTCCAGAGGGCCGGGTGCGCCGGGACGGTGATGATGAGGGTCCCTCCCGGGACCAGCGCGTCGCGGAGCTGCTCGAGGCACGCACGGTGGTCGGGGATGTGCTCGACGACGTCGAAAGAGACCACGGCATCGAATTCGTCCTTGAAGGGCAGATTGGTGATGCTCACCCGGCAGAGCTGCTCGAGGCCGTTCTGCGCTGAATAGCCGAGCGCGTTCTTGCTGAGATCGGCAGACCAGACGTCGTAGCCAGCCGCAGCGAACGACTTCGACATGTATCCGCAGCCGCAGCCGACTTCGAGCACTCGGCTCGATGGCGAAACGTGCGTTCGAAGAACGTCGAGCAGCAACTCCCGGCGAGCCCGAGACCAGTAGTGCGTCGGCTCCGCGACGAAGCGATGGTCGAACTCGAGCTCGTCGAAGAACGACTCGATCGACTCAGCAGGCTCGAAATCGAACCAACTTCCGTTGTGAGCAGTGAAATCGCAACTCTCGCAAGAAAGCTTTGGCCCCCCGACGGTGTCTGCGCAACGTGGGCAAAGAATCACGGGAGTCTTGTAGCAGATACCAAAAGTGAGGACAGTCCCTACTGAGGCTGGCTCTTTGCTAGTGTGCTAGACCTCTGCCATGTCTGACTCTCTCAAGGATGCTGCGGTCATGGTGACCGGTGGATGTGGGTTCATCGGCTCCCACTTGGCGCACGCGCTGGCGGCGCGCGGCGCCAAGCGCATCGTGGTGGTGGACTCACTTCGCTACGGAAAGCCCGAGAACTTGGGCGCATTGGCGAAGCAGGTGGAGGTGGTTCAGTACACACTCGGACAGAGCCCGCGGGACATGCTCAAACCGGCCCTTGAGGGGGTCACGCACCTCTTTCACCTCGCGGCAGAGAAGCACAACCAGTCGAAAGACAGCCCCGCCCGGGTGTACCAGAGCAATATTGTCGGCACGCATACGCTATTCGAGGACGCGGTGGAGGCTGGTGTGAAGAAGATCGTGTTCACGTCTTCCCTCTACGCCTACGGGAGGATGGCCGGAGCGCCGTTCGTCGAGAGCGAGGTGCCGCAACCCCGCACGGTGTACGGCATCAGCAAGCTTGCGGGAGAGCACATACTCGCGCACTTCGGTCAAACGCGGGGCGTCGCGTGGAACGTGCTGCGCTACCTCTTCGTTTACGGGCCGAAGCAGTTTGCAGGCCTGGGCTACAAGTCGGTCATCATGAAGAATTTTCAGCGAATCCTCAGTGGAGAGCCGCCCGTGATCCTCGGGGATGGGAAGCAGGAGCTCGACTACGTTTTTGTCGACGATGTGGTCGAGGCCACGCTGAGCGCCATGGAGAGCCCGGTTACAAACGAAGTCGTCAACATCGCTTCGGGTCACGGAACGCGTGTCGATGAGCTCACCGAAGCCATGTTGCGCGTCAGCGAAAGCGCGCTCCGTCCAACGCACGGTCCAGCCGACTGGACCCACGGCAGCTGTCGGGTGGGGAGTGCCGAGCGGGCGGCGGAGGTCCTCGGCTGGCGAGCCAGCACTCCATTGGACGTCGGACTCCGACGCACGTTCGATTGGATTCGGCAGAACCCGGACTGAGACGCGGCGACCGCGACGGTCTTGCTGGCCATCACTGTAGCTTCTCGCTTGGCCGAGGCGCGTTGGATTGAAAATCAACGCCCAATCTCGACACGCTTGCCAAGTGCTTTCCGGTTCGAATCATTTCGATCTGATCGACGAACTCGACATCGACGCGTAGGTCAGTGCCCAAATGATGACGGAAATGGGCAAGGATCTCGGCCAAAGCCCCCTCCGTGTAGCGCCCGCCTTTGACGATGCGAAAGGTCAGCGCTCCGCGTTGCTCTTGGATCACCTGGAAGCGTTGCACTGCGTGGTCGTACTCCTTGAGCAGGTGGGCGAAGAAAGTACCCGGAACGAAACGACCATCGGTGCCCTGGATGATCGATTGGACGCGACCCTCGATGTCACCTACGAGCGGCAAGCCGCGACCGCATGGGCATTCATAGTTGGGGTCCATCGCCACGGCCAGGTCGCCGATGCGGTAGCGAACAAACGGAAGGCAGTAGTTGTTCAAGTCCGTGATTACAACCTCGCCGATCTCGCCGGGCTTCGCCGGCTGGCCGTCGCGCAGCACCTCAACGATGTAACCCTCGGCCGCGACGTGATGCCCCACGTGGGCTTCGCACTCGTATGCGATGCCCGAGAACTCGCGCGCCCCGTATTTGTCGAAGACCTTGCAATCGAAGGCGCTCTCGATGCGCTGTCGACTCGGAAGCGGCAGGCTCTGGGCGCTGCTCATGATGGCCCGCGGATTGAGAGCGACTCGCCCCCGGTCCTTTAAGTAGTATGCGAGAAAATCGAGTGCTTCGGCGTACCCGTCGAGCAAGACCGGATCGTGGTCGGCGATCTCGCGCACCATGGCCTCCAGCCGCGCCTCGGACATCTCGAAGACCGGAATGAACTTGCGCCGCAAAAGTGCCGCGTCCAGGCGTTCCTTGAGCGCCTGGGTCTGGGTCATGCCGATCGTTTGATGCCACAAGCGTACGCTCGGGTCGCCAAAGCTGTAGCCCGTCCACTCCTGCGACCGCAAGGTCGCTGCCCAGCGAAACTCGAGCTGAGCCCGATCTGCGAAGCAGACAAAAGGTTGGCCGGTCGAACCACTGGTGGCAATGCGCAAGACCTGCCGCTTGTCGTGATTCTCGCTGAGGATGTCGAAATGAAGGTTCTCCTGGACATCGTTCTTCGTTAAGAACGGTAGCTTGTGAAGGTCGCGCTGTCCGCGGATGTCGCTTGGCCCCAGCTTGGCGGCCTGCATACGGTAGCGGTAGAAGGGCACATTGCGGTAGGCGTGGCGGATCAAGCGGCGTAACTTTTCGTCTTGCAACTCACGCACCTGGTCTGCCTTCAACCACTGCGTCTGGCTCAGCGTCTCGTAGTAGCGTTCCACGTCACGCGTGATCATCCAGTGCGTCCGATCGAAGGTCGATAGGTACGCGTTCCAGTGGAGGCGCCTCGCAGCCGACATGGGCGCCCGCCGATCGATGACCGGGTGCCGACGAAGGAACTGATCGCTCACATCCTTTGGGCTCTGCCGAATGCGATATTCCCAAGTGGCCGCAGCAAGGTCGACTAGTGAGAGCGCCACGGCGCGGGAGGCGTTGCCGTCCAAGAAGCTCGTGCCCGCACGGCGGTTCTCGAAGAGCGTTTCGACCTCTTTGTAGGAATAGCCCTTGGCGTGGGCGGCAACCATGATGAACGATTGCCAATAGAAGTAGCTCCCACGATAGGTGAGGAGGTCCTCGAGCACTTCCTTGGCGCAGACAACAAAGCCACTCTTGTTGTCCTGGAGCTTCATTCCGAAGGTCGTGTTGAGTAGACGATTGAGTCCGCGACTCAGATTGTAGCGGGCCCCGCGTTCGCGGCCCACGGGGCTCCGCCATCCCTGAATGACATCGACGCTGTGCTCTCTTAGCTCGCGAAAGAGCCGGAGGAGATCCTCGGGTTGATACTGCAGATCCGCATCGATCAGACCCACCACGCCTCCGTGCGCCGCGGAAACCCCCGTCCTCCAGGCCTGGCCGATCCCGCGATTGCTGGGATGGAAACAGCCGACGACCTGCGTGGGGTGCTTGCTCTCGACGTGCCGGATGGCTTGGGCGGTGCCGTCGCTACTGCCATCGTCCACCAGAACGAGCTCCCCCTCGAGCTCCCCTCGCTCAAAGGTAAGGAGCACCCGGCGGGTGAGCTCCACGATGTTGGCTTCCTCGTTGAAGCAAGGGACGATGACGGAGAGATCGACTTCCATAGACGGTTGGGCGTTTAGCACATCAGGCGAGGGCTGGGTACTGGGGCGCCCGAGGGGACGGACACGCTCAGCGGTCATCGGGCCCGCCCGAAATCGGTATCCAGAGATTGATCAGGCCTCCAAATCCCGCGCTGATCAACTGCAACGCCCAAAAGCTCAGCGAGCCTGCGTATGCGGTGGCCTCGGGCACGCCGACGGTGCCGTACAACACGGCGAATGCAGCCTCGCGAACCCCGGCGCCTCCCACGGTGAAGGGAAAGAATCCCGAGGCGCTGACCAGCGGCATCACTACTGCAGACGAGGCGAACTGCACCGACGGATCGAGCGAATGCATGATCGCCTGTCCTGCGACGACGTTGAGGAACTGGATGATCAACGATGCAACGATGGCCGCGATGAAGGGCAACAACCTGTGGAGCCGGGGGAGCGCTCGGAGAGGTTCGGCGAGTCTATTGGGCAAGTATGGCGCGAGCCTTGGCGCGAGCGCGATCCCACCGAGTGCACCGACCCCTGCGGTCAGCCCGAGCCCCACCCATAGCCCGACGTTCTCGAGTCCAGGCAACGGCCGGATGAAGTAGGCGCACGCGGTAATCGCGAGCAGAGCCGACACTCCTAGAACGCGCTCGATGAACACCACAGCGACGCCGGTCGTGGCCCCGGCCCAGCTCACGTCTCCGAACGCTTTTCGGCTCGCGATGCCTCGGAGGACATCACCACCGACTCCACCCGGCACGTACGTGTTGTAAAAATGGCCGACGAGGTAGAGATGCCCAAGGCGCGCCCAGGAGGGGACGTCGATCGCGCCATACGCGCGCAGGAGGAGTCTCCATCGTATGACACCCATTCCGACACCGGTGAACGCGACGGTCAGAGCAAACAGCGCCGCGCCCACGGAAAGCCGTCGCCATGCGAGTACGACTTCGCCGGGATCGACCCGGCTCGCCAGGTATGCGACCGCGGCCAAGGTGATCGCAATGCGTCCCCATCGGAGAAAGCGGCGCCGCTGCTGAGCGCCGGTGCTGCGTCGTCCCCCTTCTTCGGTCATTTCAGTGGTCCAAGTCTATGGTGTTGTGGAGCTCGTTGCGCCGTCCCGAAGATGAGCGAGCAACTCCCGTTCAACCGTCTACTCGATGTACCCGAGCGCCTTCAGTTGCCGTACGACCGCGGGATCAGGGGCAGTGCTGTCGACCGGCGTCTCGCGGACCTTGAGCGAATCCAGAAGTGACCTGAGCTCCGCAACGAGCGCCGTGGTAGGTCCGGACTCGCGAGCACCAGAGTATGCGATCACCTCCTCCTTGTGTGTGTCGAGGTCGCGAATTAGGCCCCAATGCTCTTTGATGGCTGCTTTCTTCCCTGCGAGCTCCGCAATGACGGCTCCGCCGGATGAGGACTCCAGAAGCGACCGCCCCGCCATCTCTTTCGGTTTCCGCACACCAACTAGATCAAGGAGCGTTGGAGCGATGTCTATCGTTCCCGACAACCGCTCGTCTCGCGGTCGCATCATCCGATTGCCGGGTCGCCAGAAGATCGCGAACGTCTCGAGGAGCTCCGGGTAGAGTGTGAAACCATGACCCATCCCGCCGTGCTCCAAGAACTCATCACCGTGGTCGCTCGTGATGAGGAGCAGGATTTCACGCTCGGCGGCGGCGACCTCGAGCTCCCGCACGAGTTCTCCGATGAGGGAGTCGGTGTAGAGCAGGCCATCGTCGTATGCGTCGATCGTATACGCGAGATTCGTTTCGGAGACCCCACGGATTGGCCCATTCTTGTAGACCACCCTGCCCGAGCCTTCGCGGAACACCAGGGGGAGCTTCCCGGCGTGAGCGTACGGACTGTGGACGTCCAGGTAGTGCAGGTAGAGAAAGGTCTTCTCTGCCGCATGGTCGTGAATCACCTTCGAGGCCGCTTCGTTGATCCGTGCACCGTCGCACACCCCATTCCCGATCTTGTGGCAGGGGCTCTCGACGTACTCATCGAATCCTTGGGCGAATCCGAACTCCCTGCGAAGCCACGGGTTGGCGACCGCCGCCGCGGTGAAATAGCCCTCCATAGACAGGACTTCGGCAAGCGTGAGGTTGCCCTCGACTAGGAGAGGCGCCTTGGACTTGCCGTTGTTCCCGAAGCGCCTGGTCCGAGGGTCGAACTGCACGCCATGCGCGTGGGGCGCCTTGGACGTGAACATCGACGCGACCGATGGGGCGGTCTGCGACGCCTGCGCTAGCATGCCGCTGGCAACGAAGCCCTCGCTCGCCAGCCGGTCGAGGTTGGGTGTCGTGGATCGGTCGTAGCCCAAGGTAGCCACGTGATCGCGACGCAGAGCATCGATGACCACGAAGACGACCAGTGAGTCGCGTTGCGCATCGAGGCGCCTCGTGATGCGGGGCTCCGGGGCGCGGATGAATTGGAAAGCCACTAACCCGATGACAGCGACCGAGCTGACAACGGCGAGAGCCTTCAGGGATCGAGACCAAGTGTATTTCATGAAATTCTCAGTCGGGACGACTGGACTCCAATCGGCGACTTCATACTCTCAAAGCACAACAGCCGAGCTCACGCAACATAGCGCAAGTCCACACAACGCAATCGGCTTGTGCAATCCCTCGCGGTTTGACAGTGGCGGTGGGTACCGCTACTCCCTCGCGATTCGGCGGCGCCGAGATGAACAGTCGCGGGGTGACCGGTATGGAGATTCATCGGCATTACGGCGTCGTGGCGCCGGAAAAGGGGTGGGTGCCGTCGCCCCGCTACTTGCTGCGTCGCGCACGCACCTTCGAGCACGTGCGCAAATGGCCCAAGGGAAGTCAGGTCCTCGAGCTCGGTTGCGGCGCCGGGGCCCTCGCCTATGAGCTCAGCCACCAGGGCTTCGATTGCACCGCGGTGGAGCACTCGCCTGCAGCGGCGGCCATCGCCGCTGATATCAACCGCGGCCCACACGCCGCGAAGATCCGCACCGCGGCGGAAGACTGGGACGCAGCCTTCGATTACCTGGTGGCGCTCGAGGTCCTCGAGCACATCGAGGATGATCATGCGGCCTTGACGAGCTGGCGGCAGTGGTTGCGACCGGGGGGCCTGATGGTGCTGTCGGTGCCTGCGCATCCTTCGCGCTGGAATGCCGCCGACGAGTGGGCAGGGCACGTGAGACGTTACGGACGCCAGCAGCTCCGCGACGTGTTGGAGGGGGCGGGCATGCAGGTCGAAACCATCGAGTGCTACGGGTTCCCCCTAGCCAATCTGCTCGAGCCGGTGCGCGCCGCCAAATGCGCTCGCGAGCTCGCTCGGGAAGCTCGAGGCGGCGAGGATCGAGCGACACGCACCGCCAGCAGCGGCGTAGAGCGAGCGACGGAAACCCACCTTTTCCCGCTCTACTCCGGCTGGGCCGGCAGCCAGGCGATGCGCCTGTTGTGCTCCACGCAAAAACTGTTTCTGGATACCGATCTTGGCAACGGCTTGCTGGCCGTCGCTCGCCGACCATGAGGACTCAGGGGCCGGGGCCACCGGTCCGCTGGCTCCAGCCGAACAGGAGGATCGGGGGCATGATGGCGAGGTTCAAAGCGCGCCAGATCAGCGCCGCTGCCAGGGCGTCGGCGGCCCCGATGCCCGCGCGGCCGAGACCCATCACATAGACCGACTCCCAGTAGCCGAGCCCCATGAAGCTCCCGGGGATGAGTGAGGTCAGGGTAATCATTGCCTGGATGGCGACGCCGATGACCGGACTGAGCGCCTGTCCAAGCGCCGCCATCAGCACCACCAGGATCACGCCGTGCAGCGCGGCGCGGAGACCGGTGATCATCACGTTGGCGACTACCGCACTCCGGCGACGCTGAGTCACCAAGCGGAAGGTATCGGGCAGTTCTCGCAGCGAGCCGATCCAGCGGTCCGGCAAGAGCTTGCCCGCAACCCGTCGAGCAGAGTCGGACAGGGTGACGAACAACACCCCGCCGAGCGCCGCGACTCCAAGCCCGCCAGCAAGTAGGCCGGCGCGCGGATCCACCAACAGACCCAGACCAACGGAGCCCAAGACCGTGACCCAAGTGAGGGAGACGAGCTTGTCCACCAAGACCACCGCCGCCGCCTGCGAAACAGGAAGATGTCGGCGCCAGAACACCGGCAAGGAAAACTCGGAGACCCGCCCGAGAAAAAAGCCGAGGACCCAGGCGAGGCAGAACCCCTTGATGCCCGCAAGCCACCCCAGCTCGTCGTTGACCGCGCGGCCCACCAAGGTCACCCCCACTGCAGCCAAGAACACGGACAGCACGCCCAACAACGTGGCGAGCACCAGGGGTGCTGGACGGGCGGTCTCGATCGCCTCCCATGACTCACCGATATCGCTGTACCAGGCGATGACCGCCACGAGCGCGAGGCCCCAGAGGAGCTTGAGGCCCAGGAGGAGTAACCGCTTCTGCATGCCGTAGAGATGCCTTTACTTCAGAATGCGAAACAACTGAAGGGTACCGTCTTTGGCCAGGAGCTCGAGTTTCCCTGCAGCGAGCCTGTCCTGGTGGTGTTTTTTCGTCCAGCCGCTGAGCTCGCGGGTGTCGAGCATTAGGTACTCGCTCTGCTTCTTGTCTCGGTAGCTCCAAATCTCGGCGCGGTTGCTCACGTGCGGGGCAATCCGGCTGGTGGCAGTGACGGATGCGTCCGCGGGGATCTGCTCGACGAACTTGCGGAACTCCAGGTACCGCTGTTCTTGCTCCACCGTCAGGGTGTGCGGAATCCTGGCCCAGCCGCCGCGGAAGGACGTATTGGGCACGGCGCCGCCGAATTTCCAGCTCATCAGAAGGCTCGAGGCCAAGACGCAGGCGAGCAGCACGGTGACGAGCTGGGCCCGGGCCAGACCGACATGCTCGGCCAGATCGCTGTCCCGCAAACGACGCAAGGCGATCGGCGTGAGGGCGAAGAGGACCGGAAAGAGCACCACCGAGTACTGGAAGTGAATCGAAAAGACCGGTCCGCGACTCGCCAAAAGAATGTAGAACAGGCCAAAGACGGTCGCGAAGCGCCAAGGCTTGCCGAACAGGGGCAAGAAGGCCAACGGCAGCAGCAGTTGGATCAGGTAGATGACCTTGGCCTCACGCAGCGCGAAGTCGATGGCGAAGGTCGGGTTGGTGAGCAGCGAGAGCAGTATGCCCCCCAGGCCTTTCCCGCCGGAGCTCATGTCCTTGTAGTACCAGCCGAACCCGTATTTGCCGCCCAATGGATCGGCACCGCCCATGATGAGTGTCTTGACCAAGATGAAGTAGAGGGCGGCCACCCCGATCGTGATCCACCCAGCCCGCACGAGGCGGGGGTCTCGGGTCAGAACGGCGGCGAACGCCACGCAGCAGATGAGCAATGATGCGTCTTCTCGGATCAAGAGCACGAAGGGCAGGAGGACAAGGTAGGCGCGCAGGCGGCCCGTGGTGAGCAGATACAGAAGCCACAGCATCGGCATGGCGAGCAGAGTCAGGGAGTGGAACTCGTACAGGTTGGCGCCGTGCAGGGCGGGATAGAGGGCCCAGGCCGCGGCCAGCGTCACCCCGGCCCACGCCGAGCGGAGGTGATCTCGGCCCAGCAGATAGGCCGGTACCACGCCAGCGCCGCACCAGATCGCCTGCAGCACCAGAATGAGCTCGGCCCGCGGATAGATGTAGTAGAGGGGCGAGAGCAGGACCAAGATGGCGTCAAAGTGCGCGTTCGCGTGGTTGCCAGTGGGGATGAAGTTGCTGCCTAGAAAATTGCCGTGGCTCGAGTGGTAGAAGATGTTGTCGTAGATCGCGAGATCGAGGAGGCGGGTTTGCAGGGCGTGGTGATTGTTGATCGCCAGGCGCGAAAACCAGACCACGTAGGCGGCGAAGAGACCGCCAACGATGACCCACGGGGCCACGGCCCGGAGGCGGGCGAGCCACGTTGGCGCGGGCCCCGCCCGGCGATCCGGCGAAACCTCCCACAAGAATGCCACGGTGGGAGTGAGGCAGATCGTCGCGACGCCGATGAAAAACAGGGTGTGAAAGGGTCGCTGTGATTCGATGCCGGGCTGCATCAGCGCCACCAAAAACGGGGCGGCCAGCGAGAAGGCAAACAGGCGGTTGAAGCTCTGCGCCCACGCCTCTACCCGCCAGTGACCCTGCACGGCGCGACTGACCGAGAAGAAGCCAACCAGCAAGACCGCCATGACTCCGGCCGCGCCGAGCAAATAGTACAACTGCTCGAGACGCTCCGCGTGACTTAGGTCGTTGTTGCTCCAGACGGGCAACCGCTCCCTATGCGTGAGCGGCCAGATGGCGGCGGCCCAGGCGACCGCATAAACGGTCGGCCAGAGCAGGACCCGCTCCGAGAAACGGACGACCCGCAGGACCAGGCGATCGACCCGGGCCGATAGCTCGCGCCAATCGCGCATCACGATTGTTCCGCGGCGGCTCGCTGCCAAGGTGATCGGCCGTGAGGGAGTCGGCGCAGCATTCTACGGATCGCTGTGTAGTCTCCGTCCCCTGCCTTTGCAAGCACGCGAGGCGGGCTAGACCCCAAAGCGCTCGTTGTAGGTCTTCAGCGTCTCCCGGACCTGCTCGTTCGTCAGCCCGAAGTCCTCGATGCTGTACTCGTGCTCGCCCTCTTGGGAGGTCGGTTTCTCATCGATCCGCGCTTCCAGAAGTCCTGCAACCTCTTCAGTGAGCTCCAAGTCGAAGTGCGAGTAGATGTCTTTCAACACGGTCATCGGGCTCGCCATCATGTCGCGGAGGCGGACGTCGTAGATCTGCGTTTCGGGGATCTTCTTTCGAGACTCCATCGCACGGTCCAAGCCGATGCGGGTGTACTCCAGCCAGAATGCCCCGAGCTCTTTGACGTCTAGGCTGCGTCGCAGCTTCGAAGCCATCTTGGCCGACAAACTACAGTGCGAA
>Ga0316187_10002369_pt1 | contig 16402 bp, 13 predicted proteins | sample CroRivburrow1_MG_FD_204927 | JGI IMG/M metagenome (GOLD analysis project Ga0316187, IMG submission 204927) | Coastal sediment microbial communities from Maine, United States - Cross River worm burrow 1 | ecosystem: Environmental > Aquatic > Marine > Coastal > Sediment | place: USA: Maine... | reverse complement strand
AGTGATCCGCTAGGCTTGGGTGGTGGATTGAACACCTTTACTTATGTTGCCAACGCCCCTCTTCGGTGGGTAGATCCTTTAGGCTTACAACAACCAGGGTTTTATCAGCGTCCAGTCGACTCATTTGCCAACTTTGCTGATTATGCGCAGCACTATAACGTCTGCAACAGGGTCGGAGAATGCTTTGGATATTTTGATGACAATACGTCTAGAAAAGACACATTCCCTAATTTGCCTGGTAGTCTCATCGTGCCGCTAACTGACGGCGATGTTCAGTGTGTTAAAGAAAAATTAGGATACTGTGAAGGGTCAGGTTATGACCTTATATGTAATAATTGCCAGCACTGCATTATTCAATCAGCTGATGAATGTGGCGTGCAGGCTCCAGATCCACAAGATACACACTGCCCAGTGCGAGATAAACAAGGGAGATATAAGTAATGCATTCATCTGCAATATTCACAAGAAATAATGTAGGGGTTTTTGTTCTCAGCGTTTCTTTGTTTATTCTTGTTTTCTTCCGGTTAGGAATTCCTATTCCAGAGGTTCTTCAGTCTGTAGAGTTAGTGGTTTTCTACTATTTGATGTTGTCTTCCATCTTTGGTTATTTAACAAGGAGATTTATAACACTGAGCGCTGTGCCAGCATTTATTCTGGTGCTTCTTGTACCATTATCGTCATACGGTATTGTTCTCATGACGGATATTTTGGTTGACCAGGAAATAAGATTTGAGAAGCCATTATTTGGAATAACCATTATGGTAGTACAGCTAATATTTGTAATACTCGGTGCGTGTATCTCCCAGATAAGGCTAAAAAACGTTAGTATGCGTAGGATGTGCTGAGGAACGAAGCGCATCTTTCGAGAGAGAATTCTATAATGATTGCGCAGACTTTATGACGGAATAACGCCGTACATACAAGCCTGGTGTATCTTGGTTCTTCACGGTCAATCTCGCCCAGAGGAAAGGAAGCTACTTGCTGGTTAATTACATTGATGAGCTGCGTCAAGCATTCCGTTATATCAAGGATAAATTACCGTACCGGCTAGATGCGGTGGTCATTTTGCCAGATCACCTTCATTGCATATGGACCTTGCCCGTAGACGATTCAAATTATTCCATGCGGTGGAATTTGCTCAAAGGGCATTTCTCTCGTGCTATAGACCGAGGCGAGCGAATCTCAAAAAGCCGACTGAAGCGAAGGGAGCGGGGTGTGTGGCAGCGCCGATTTTGGGAGCATCTGGTAAGAGACCAAAACGATTTCAACCGCCATGTTGATTACATCCATTGGAATCCTGTGAAGCATGGTTGGGTGAGGCAGGTTGCTGATTGGCCGTATTCGAGTTTTCACGACTATGTGGCGCGTGGTGATTATGCCGAAAACTGGGGTTGCGATAGAGAGTTAGGTGTTTATGGGGGTGAATGATTCGAACGATGCGCTTCGTTCCTCAGCACATCCTGCACGCTATCTAAAAGAGTTGGAGGGAGATTAGTTCCCGGTAAATCTTGCGGGTGCTCCGGGACTGCCCACCTTTTTTCTTACTTCCCGGAAGCCAGGGTATGCGGGCTGACAAGTATGAAGGCGTGGGTTTTGTTCTTCAGGCATGACACTGTACCGCTGTCTTTTAACTGACACTCTAGAGAGTGTTCCTTGCCCCAGCCGGCTTTAACTTTCCGGAAACTTGCTGCGTTGTCATTATCGCTACCAATTTCTCCATCGTTATCGCTGGTGTCAATCCTGGCAGAGCTTTCCGAGTCAACAACGAGATTGCGGTAGGTTACCTTGAATGATCCATCCTTGGTGAAGTCCTTCATAATCGATTTTGTCTTGAACTTGATGAGACTGTTTGCGCTTTTCCGGGTCTGGTCGTCGCTGTAACAAACAATGTTATTTTCTTCGGTCCGGCAGTTGTTGATCGCCGAGGGGAGGTAGGCGACCGGCTTGTTATCGCGGTTCCATGCTGCAACCATCAGATCTTCAATCGTGAATTCGGGTGTTTTTTCTGTGTCCTCGATTTTTACGGTCATGGTCTTCCCTTGTTTCGGCTCGGGCTTTCCCGCGCTGGCAGCGGGCTCTTTCTTTTTGACTGCAACCTCTTTTACGGGTGCAGGACTGGCCTCTGCTGTTTCCCTGGTCTTCATTTTTTCAGATACGTCGATCATTTCCCTGCGAGCCTGATTGAATCCGCCAGCAATGGCCTTGTTAAACCATTCCAGTGATGTGGTGTAATTCTGTTTTACGCCCGAACCCGAGGCATACATCTTCCCAAGATAATACTGTGCGGCTGGATGGTTCTGTTCGGCGGCCGCCTTGAACCATTTATATGCGGTCTCACTGCTTTGCTTTACACCGGTTCCCTCATAGTAGTGCAACCCAAGTTTGTACTCTGCTTTTGCATGCCCCTGTGTCGCCGCATTTTTGAATGCCTCGGTAGCCCTGGCGTAATCAGTGCTGACCCCTGTCCCTTCCGCATACATCTTGCCGAGCTTGTACTGGCTTACCGCATCGCCCTTGTCAGCCTGTGCCTGTACTTTTTTGAAACGTTCTTCATTTTCCTGGAGTAACTTCAGGCGGCTGATGGCCTTCGGATTCTTGTGAGCAGCGGACTTTTTGTACCACTCGATGGCCTTGTTTAAATCAGGTTTTACACCGCGTCCATTCTGGTACATGGATGCCACGTCAAACTGGGCGTTGCTGTTGCCTTGTTCGGCTTCCTGCATCTTTTTATCGAACAGGGATTGCCAGATATCCTCACTACCTGTGGTAATTGAGGAGATCAGCAGAAGGAACAGGGCCAGGGCGATTCTTTTCATGGTAAATACCTGTGGTATGACAAGTGTACGGTATTCATAACTTGATTTATGGAGACTCTATCGACATCTGCCAGCCATGCTTGAATTAATGAAAAAACAAGCAACTTAAATACGTAAGATAAACAATTAGATGTCTGATATTCATCATGTTATTTATGATTATTGATATTTATCCTGCAAGTTGTATGTGGCTGACATGTGTTATGCAATCATCATCCGGGCTAACTGCCGGATGTGTCCGGGCAGTGCCGGAGTGCTAACGGAATGCAGTCAGATGTTGCAGGATGCGTTGCTCGAGCCAGTAGGTCGGGCGCAGGGGGTTCCAACCGGATATGAAACCAACATGGCCACCGCGCGGGGATATCTCCAGCGTGACAGCGCTGCCAAGATCGGCCTCATCAGGAAGTGCAGATTCAGGAAGAAACGGATCATCTCTCGCTTGCAGCATAAGGGTCGGTATGGCGATGCTCTTCAAAAACTGTTTGCTGCTGGACTGTTGGTAATAGTCATCAACTCCGCTGAATCCATGCAGCGGGGCTGTGATGGCGTGATCGAATTGCCTGAACGTGCGTAGCTCTGCGAGGCGTTCAACCGGAAACGGCATGGTATGCAGCCTTGCCCTGGTAGCCACCGATCCCCTGAGTTTTTGCAGCAAGTGACGCTGATAAATCCGTGAGAGTCCCTGTTCAAGGGTCAGTGCGGCACAGTTCAGGTCAAACGGAACGGAGACGGTGACGGCTGTGACCGGCAGTGCCGTGCTGCCTTGTTCTCCCAGCCACTTGAGCAGAACATTGCCGCCCAGTGAGTAGCCGATGACAGCAATTTTCTTTTCCGGGTGTTGCCGGGAAACATGCTGCATGACGAAATCAAGATCGCCGGTCTCGCCTGAATGATAGCTGCGTGGCAGACGATTCGGTTCTCCGCTGCGCCCGCGGAAGTACATTAGTCCTGCGGTGTAACCATGCCGGGCCAGTGCAGACAGTATGCCAGCGGTGTAGTGTGAGTCGATTGAACCTTCCAGACCATGCAGGATTAATACAACGATGCCATCCGTTTGCCGGGTCCAGTCCAGGTCAACAAAGTCACCGTCCGGTAATTCCAGCCGTTCGCGAGTGAGTGGCGGTGCCTTGCGCGGGCGGAACAGTGAAGGATAAAGTGTCTGCAGGTGCGGGCCCGGCAGCCACCATGCCGGGCGGAACGCACTGCGGGTAATCATATATTTGTGTGCCTGGTAAACTGCAGACACAGTGACAGCTAGGTAGAGACGCGGTTCTTTATAAGGTCGTCGACTACCCCCGGCTCTGCCAGCGTGGAAGTGTCACCGAGTGAGTCCATTTCATTGGCGGCAATCTTGCGAAGGATGCGGCGCATGATCTTGCCGGAACGGGTTTTCGGCAGCCCCGGGGCCCATTGGATGATATCCGGTGTGGCGATCGGTCCGATTTCCTTGCGCACGTGTGCGACCAGTTCCTTGCGGAGTTCTTCCGTGGGCTCAACGCCATTGACGAGGGTGACATAGGCATATATTCCCTGGCCCTTGATGTCATGCGGGTAACCGACAATGGCCGCTTCTGCTACCGTATCATGCAGTACCAGTGCACTTTCAAGCTCGGCGGTACCGAGATTATGACCGGAGACAATCAGGACATCATCGACGCGTCCGGTAATCCAGTAGTCACCGTCGGCATCGCGGCGGGCGCCATCACCGGTAAAGTACTTGCCGGGAAATGCACTGAAGTAAGTGTCGATGAATCGCTGGTGGTCGCCGTAGACGGTCCGTGTTTGCCCTGGCCATGGATGTGTCATCACGAGGTTGCCCTCGGCAACACCCTCGAGGACGTTGCCCTGATTGTCAACAATCGCAGGCATCACTCCAAAGAACGGGCGTGTGGCAGAGCCCGGTTTCATTGTTACGGCTCCGGGCACGCCGGTAATCATGTGGCCACCGGTTTCAGTTTGCCACCAGGTGTCCACTATCGGACAACGTGCCGAGCCAATGCTGTGGTAATACCACTCCCATGCTTCCGGGTTAATCGGTTCCCCCACAGTGCCGAGTAGCCGCAGGCTTGCGCGCGAGGTCTTGTTGACAGGCTCATCCCCCATACGCATCAGGGCACGCAGGGCAGTAGGGGCTGTATAGAAGGTGTTGACCTTGTGCTTGTCGCAGACCTGCCAGAAACGGGATGCATCCGGGTAGGTCGGAACACCTTCAAACACCAGCGAAATGGCGCCGTTGGTCAATGGTCCGTAGACAATATAGGAATGACCGGTAATCCAGCCGACATCTGCTGTACACCAGTAGATGTCGCCATCATGATAATCGAATACGTATTTGTGTGTGATGGCTGCGTACAGCAAATAACCGCCGGTGGTGTGCACTACGCCTTTTGGTTTTCCTGTTGACCCGGAGGTGTAGAGAATGAAGAGCGGATCCTCGGCATCCATCTGCTCGGGTGGACAAGCGGCGGAAACGGCAGCACTTGCCTCGTGGTACCAGATGTCGCGTTCTTCATGCCAGCCAATGTTTGCAGCGGTATGGCGTATAACGATAACGCTGTGCACATTCGGACAGGATTGCAGTGCCTGGTCGACATTGGCCTTGAGCGGGACCGGCCTGCCGCCACGAATCCCTTCATCGGCAGTGATCACCGTCTGGCAGTCAGAGTCGAGGATGCGGTCCTTGATGGATTCCGGGGAGAAGCCGCCAAACACAACTGAATGCACGGCACCAATGCGTGCACAGGCGAGCATGGCATAGACAGCCTCGGGGATCATCGGCATGTAGATGCAGACGCGGTCACCTTTTTTCACGTTTCGTGATTTGAGCACGTTAGCCATGCGGCAAACATGTCCATGTAATTCATTGTAGGTGACACGGTCGTCCTTGGCCGGATCATCTCCCTCCCATATCAGGGCAGTCTGGTCGCCGCGGGTTTCAAGGTGGCGGTCCACGCAGTTGTAACAGGCGTTCAGTTTTCCCCCTTCAAACCAGCGGATATATCCCTTGCTGTAGTCCCAGTCCAGTACCGTGTCCCAGGTCTTGTCCCAGCTCAGGAACTTTTCCGCCTGTTCTGCCCAGAAACCGGCTGGGTCGCTGACGGATTTTTCGTGCATCGTTTCGTATGCCGCTTTATCCAGCAGGGCATTCCGGGCGAAGGCTTCCGGTACGTTATATATCTTGCTGTCTGTCATGGGGTTGCTCCAGGTGTTGTTTTGTCCGTTCAGTTGTGCTGCGACTGTCGATTATAGCCGTGTTAGTTCCTGTGCCAACAGTATCTTCATGGTCGCCATGCCGATTCCGAGTATCGCGCGGGAGCGGGCAGTGCCCGGCATGCCGGGATAGTACGTGTGTCCCAGTGATCGGCAGCCCATTGCCAGAGCTCATCGAGGCTCGCATCCTGTGGGGAATCGGGCAAGGCCTGGTGGAGGAAGCGCAGTGCATCCAGTACAGCGCGGTGACTGTCGTCCGCGGTTATTGGTGCTGCAAAATTCTGTTTGCTTAACTTGGCATTACCGGCATCAGTGGCAACCGGTAAATGCAGGTACGAGGGTGTTGGCAGGCCCAGCAGCTGTTGCAGGTATATCTGGCGAGGCGTTGACTCGAGCAAGTCCGAGCCACGCACGACATGGTTGATGGCCTGGTCGGCATCATCGACGACCACTGCAAGCTGATAGGCAATCAGCTTGTCTGCGCGTCTGATAATAAAGTCACCCGTATCAGTCTGCAGTTGCTGGTGCAGGCCGGACTGCAACCGGTCCTGCATGCTGATGACTGCGTTGTGCACACATACACGCATGGAACGGGGACTGTGTCCTGCCGGTAAACCATTACGGCAGGTTCCGGGGTATACCGTACCGGTCGGTGTATGGATGGCACTGTCTGCAATTTCCTTGCGGCTGCAGCCGCAGTCATAGGTGTGTCCCTGTTGTTGCAGTTCGTCCAGTGCTTCCTCGTACAGTTGAATCCGCTTGCTCTGGTAAACGACGGGCCCGTCCCATGCCATGTGCAGCAGTTCCAGTGTTCTTAAAATATCATCCGTGGCGCCGGCAACTTCCCGTGGCGAGTCTATATCCTCGACCCGGAGCAGCCACTCCCCCTGATGATGGCGTGCGTCAAGATAGCTGCCGACGGCGGCGACCAGGGAGCCAAAATGCAGTGGTCCGGTGGGTGAGGGTGCAAAACGTCCCCGGTAGCTGGTCGGTATTGGCATTTATGGCTGGTGGTTCATGGCAGGCCCGGCAGGCTCTCCTGCGGGACGTGATACAAAAAAGCCGGCATGCGCCGGCTCTCTGCTATGGTGGTAAACCGCAAACGGGTTACCCCATCTGTTTTTCCCTGATCTCGTCAAGATATTTGCAATCGATGCACAAAGTGGCCGTGGGCCTTGCTTCCAGGCGTCTGATACCAATTTCAACACCGCATGCCTCACAGTAACCGAATTCCTTATTGTCAAGGTTACGGATGGATTCATCAATCTTCTTGATCAATTTGCGTTCGCGGTCGCGGGCGCGCAACTCCATGCTGAATTCAGATTCCTGTGTAGCCCGGTCATTCGGGTCGGGGAAGTTTGCCGCGTCGTCCTGCATATGGTGAACAGTGCGATCCACTTCTTCCATCAGGCTGTATTTCCATGCCAGCAGAATGTCCCTGAAATGGGAAACCTGTGTTTCGTTCATGTATTCCTCGCCCTTTTTCTCATCGTAGGGGGCGATGCCGGGTACAGGACCGATTTGCGATGTGGTTTTTCTGACCGGTTTTCCGGGGGCGGTCTTTTTCGCAACGACCTTCTTGGAAACGGCCTTTTTGCTGGCTACGGGTTTACCTGCAGTGGCCTTCTTTGGCGCAGCTTTTGTGACTGTTTTCTTTTTCGCCACAGTCTTCTTCTTCGCTGTTGCCTTGCTAGTTACTGCTTTCTTTTTTGCCACCATGTAGACTATCTCCAGCTTCGACTGATTTAACGTGCTGTTTGATTTATAAAAAACTGCTTAATCCCGGTTCCGTCTGCAGGTATTATTATTGCCGGGCAATGTTACAGGGGCGTTATTTATACGCCACTTTTACCATTAGTCAAGAACGGAAGACGGCTTGAATCTGGCATTGCCACCAGCGTGCTGGCGGGAAGTACAGCCGTGGCAAATTGAATGACGGGTTTTATCGAGGGACATGACGATATGCAATCGAAACTAGAGGCACTTTTGTTTGATGTTGACGGCACTCTGGCAGATACCGAGGAGGTCCATCGCCAGGCGTTCAATGCCGCATTTTCAGCAGCTGATCTGGACTGGATCTGGAGTCCAGAGCTCTATCATGAGCTGTTGTCCGTGACGGGCGGCAAGGAGCGCATCCGCTTTTACCTGGAGCGTGACCGGCCTGATGTCCGGTTGCCGCCCGATGCCGACAGTTTTATCGCACAGTTGCATGCTGACAAGACCGCGATCTACGTCAGCATGTTAACGGAAGGCGAGGTGCCGTTGCGCCCGGGTGTTGAACGTCTGATCAGGGAGGCGCACGCCTGCGGCCTGCGGTTGGCTATTGTCACAACGACATCACCGGAAAACGTCAGTGCCCTGTTTGAGCACAGTTTTGGTGTGCATGAAGATGAATGGTTCGAGGTTGTCGCGGCAGGTGGTGTGGTGCCGCAAAAAAAACCGGCACCGGATATTTACAACTTTGCCCTCGAAAAGATGGGGCTTTCTGCGGATGCATGCCTGGCACTTGAAGATTCAGGGAATGGCTTGTTGTCAGCCCGTGCAGCCGGGGTCGATGTAGTCATTACCGTAAATCAGTATACCGATCATCACGATTTTGCCGATGCTGCGCTGGTGCTTGATCACCTCGGTGAACCGGCCAAACCCTGCAAGATGATCCAGGGCCGTTTGCAACCCGGCCCCGTCATCGACGTGGACTATCTGCGCCGCCTGCATACCGTCTGTCAGGAAGCATGACCGTAAACATCGCAGCCCGTATGCGGCTGATCCAGCCATTTCATGTGATGGCATTGCTGGCGCGTGCGCGTGAACTGGAGGCAGCCGGCCGTTCCATTATTCATATGGAAATTGGCGAGCCGGATTTTGTGACCCCGCAACCCCTGATCGATGCCGGCATCAGGGCGCTGCAGGACGGGCGTACGCACTACACGCCGGCGACCGGCCTGTGGGCGCTGCGCGAAAAGATTGCCGGGTTCTACCAGGCACGTTACGGTCTTGCCGTCGAGCCGGAACGGGTCGTAATTACACCGGGTGCATCAGCGGCGCTGCAACTGGTGCTGGCCGTGCTGGTCAACAGCGGTGATCAGGTGTTGCTGGCAGATCCGGGTTATCCCTGTAACCGTAATTTTGTTCACCTGTTGAACGGGGAGCCGGTAGCTGTACCCGTCGATGCAGCAGGCGGTTATCAGCCGCTGCCGCAACAGGTCAGCGAGTACTGGACCGACCGGACCAGGGCCTTGCTGGTCGCATCCCCGTCAAACCCGACGGGTACCCTGCTGGATGACCATACCCTGCGGGAGTACCACGCCATCACCAGCAAAAATGGTGGCAGTCTGATCGTCGATGAAATCTACCATGGCCTGACTTACGACGGTCCGGCGCAAACGGCGCTTGCTGTGTCGGACGATATTTTCGTCATCAACAGCTTTTCAAAATATTTCGGTATGACCGGCTGGCGGCTTGGCTGGCTGATTGCGCCGCGCGAGGTGATTCCGGATATTGATAAACTGGCGCAGAACCTGTTTCTTGCCGCACCGACACTGTCCCAGTATGCCGCCCTGAGTGCCTTTGATGACGAGGTGATCGCCATCCTTGAGGCGCGTCGTGATGCATTCCGGCTGCGGCGGGACTACCTGTTGCCGGCACTGCGTGACATCGGGTTTGCGATGCCGGTAACACCGGCCGGCGCCTTCTATCTCTATGCGGGTTGCAGCCGGTTTACCGATGACAGCTACCGCTTTGCAGGGCAGTTGCTTGAGGAAACGGGAGTTGCAATTACGCCTGGTATCGATTTCGGCCGCAACCACCCTGAAAGCCACGTGCGTTTTGCCTACACGACATCCCTGGAAAACCTGCAGGAAGGTGTACAGCGACTCGCCGGAAAACTGGGATAATCAATATTTGCCCACTCTGTGCGCGGTCTTTATGGTGCATATGCAACAAAATCAAGCTGTAAAAATAGACAGCATTGCAATTGTCGCTCGAGTACCTTGTGATCACGGATAATGCAAGGAGAAGGGGTACACGATGGATAGTCAGTCAAATATTTATTGCCAGGACATACCAGCCAGACCGGAACAGATCCGACAGACGTTACTGCTGGTGTTGCTGGCAAAGTTTGCAGTGGTGCTGTTGCTTGGATGCGCCTATTTCTGTGTCAGGATGTTCGGCTGATTGAATGCAAGCCACGGTCGCCGGATGCGGTCGTAGCTGCAGGAGCGGCGTCCCTGCCGTAAATCGCGGGGGCGCCGCTCCTGGGACAGAGTGCCGCTATCTCAAGCGTTGTCTTTCAGTTCCCCCACCCACATCGCTGTCGCGCCGGCCACGGAAACCGGCATGGCCAGGAAGTTCACCAACGGGATCATGGTCATCAATAGCGAGCTGCCGCCAAAGCCGTAGGCGAGTACCCGTCGTTGCCGCAGCAGTTTGCGCTGTTGCGAAAAATGCAACAGGTGATTGGCCATCGGGTAGTCGATGTATTCAATGACCAGCATCCAGGCGCTGAACAGGATCCATATGAAAGGTGCTGCGAGATTGATGCCGGGTATCAGGAACAGGATGCCGAGGGGGATGGCACGCAGAATGAAATACAACAGCTTGCGCAGCTCCGAGAGGATGCTCGGGATGATGTCCTTTACAAGTGCCTTCCAGCCACCGGTTTCTATGGGTTGTCCGGTGAGGTGTTTTTCCACGGCCTCTGCCAGCATGCCGTTAAAGGGGGCGGCGAGCAGGTTGGTGAGCAGCGAGAAGGTATAGAAGATAATGAGTACGCCGGCGATGGCGAACAGCGGCCATAGCAGGTAACGCAGCCAGTCCAGCCAGGATGGCAGGTAGCCGAGCATCAGGTTGATCAGTATTTCCAGCCAGTGCGTCAGCCCGAAAATAGCCCCGGCAAAAAAAGTCGTACTGACGAGCAGCGGGATGGCCACGTAGCGGCGCAGGCCCGGCTGGCGGATGAGGCGCAGACCTTCGAGGAGGTAATGCATGCCGGTTCGTTTGTTGCTCATGTTGATGTTCCTGTTAATTCGCCCATATATGTATTCCTGCAGGGTAACGCTTGTTGCAACAGTGGATTGAGCATCCGCGATGTTGTCACGATGAGCTGCATGAATGCCGTGCCAGCAGCGCCGCCCCGTAGGCCGCTTCCTGATGCTCGGCCGCGACGACGGGGATGTCCAGCAGTTGCGAGCGTATTGTACGCCACGCGGCGTTGACAGCGCCGCCGCCGGTGGTGATGATTTTTTCCGGCCAGGGTGTGCCCAGTTCTGCCAGTTTCCGGTAACCCTGCAGTTCGATTTGTGCAAGCCCTTCAAGAATCCCCTGGTAGAACAGCACGTCCTCGGACGGCCTGGGCAGTAAACGGGGCGCCAGGCCCGGGTCGTTGACCGGGAAGCGCTCGCCGGCAGCAACCAGCGGGTAGTAATCCAGTCCGGTCGGCTGATCGACGGCTATCAGGGTGGCGAACCGCTCGATCTCATCGGCAGTGAAATACTGCTGCAATACGGCACCGCCGCTGTTGGAAGCGCCACCGGCCAGCCAGTCATCTCCGAGGCGATGGCTGTAGATGCCATACTCCGGCGCAAACACGGGTGTGTCAGAGCGAATTTTCAAAACCAGGGTGCTGCCCAGCGATGTCACCGCCTCACCGGCACGGGCGCCCGTGGCGATAAAGCCGGCAGTGCTGTCAGTGGTGCCACTGAGAATCCGTGTCTCTGTTGTCATCCCCCAGCGTTTACACCAGGACGGTTGCAGTGTGCCGATGGGTTGCCCGGCGGAAACCACATCGGGTAACAGGGAAGGCGGTATCTCCAGGCCACCCAGCCATGCCGGCCAGCAAGCGTTCACCACGTCGTAGCCGAGTTTCAGGGCATTATTCTCATCGGAGATACCGAAGCGTCCCGCCAGTCGTCCCAGCAACCAGTCGGCCTGGTGCAGGGCATGGTGTGCTGCGCGGCAGGCGGGTTGCTGCAGCATCCATAACAGTTTTGCCAGGCTGGCGCTGGCACCACGGGCGGCGGTATCGGCCGGCGCCAGGTGGTCCACCCGTACCGCCTGTTTGCCGGCACGGGCATCGTTGTACATCAAGGCAGGTGACAGCGGGGTACCGCTGGCATCGCAGCAGAGGAGGGTGGCCGAGGTGCCATCCAGTGCGATGGCTGCAACCGTGTCCAGTGGAAACTCGGCGGAGAGCTGATCCAGATTGGCTGCAAGGGCTGCCCACCAGATCTCCGGATCCTGCTCGACTGCCTGGTTGTTCCGTGACGGGGCGGGAAGCGGGGTGCGGATTTCCACCTTGATGGCGGCAGCGGTGTCGATGATGCAACTGCGGCACCCTGAAGTCCCGAAATCGACGCCAAGGAAATGTTTCATGGGGTGTGGTGCGTGAATAAAGGCGGGGCCTGATTTAAAAACAGTATGTTATTTAAGTTCTACCGCGGCACCGGGTTGCCAGTCATCCTGACGGTGCTCGGCCACAATATCGGTATAAACCCCGCCGCGTACATTGAATTCTGCGCGCAGGCGCATGAAGCGGGGCTGGCAGGCACTGACCAGATCATTGAGAATGCGGTTGGTGATGTCCTCGTGAAAGGCGCCTTCATCACGAAAGGACCAGACGTATAATTTAAAGGACTTCAGCTCGATACACAGCTGGTCCGGAATGTATTCAAGGAACAGGTTGGCAAAGTCCGGCTGGCCGGTTTTCGGACACAGGCAGGTGAATTCCGGTGTGCGAATGCGGATGGTATAGTCCCGGTCCGGGTGGGGATTGGGAAAGGTCTCGAGATCCTTGCTGGCTTGTGTTGACATGGTGGCAACCATACAAGACACAAGATGATGTGTGCAAGCCGAACGGCATAACAAAAAGTTGTACTGGCAGGTGTCAATCGAGTAGTCTAGCCGTCCATGCGATTGTCCAAAATAAAGCTGGCCGGGTTTAAGTCCTTTGTCGATCCGACCACGATCCATGTGCCCAGTAATCTGGTTGGTGTGATAGGCCCGAACGGTTGCGGGAAATCGAACATTATTGACGCGGTGCGCTGGGTCATGGGCGAGTCTTCAGCCAAGCATTTGCGTGGCGAATCCATGTCCGATGTCATTTTCAATGGTTCCAATGGCCGCAAGCCGGTCGGCACCGCCAGTATCGAACTGGCCTTTGATAATACCGACGGGACCATTGGTGGACAGTATGCCGGCTATAACGAGATTTCCATCCGTCGCCAGGTGTCACGGGATGGTGCTTCCAACTATTTCCTGAATAACACGCGCTGCCGGCGCCGCGACATTACCGATATTTTTCTTGGCACCGGTCTGGGACCGCGCAGCTATTCCATCATCGAGCAGGGCATGATTTCCCGCCTGATCGAGGCGAAGCCGGATGATCTGCGCGCATTTCTCGAGGAGGCAGCCGGTATTTCCAAGTACAAGGAACGCCGCCGCGAGACAGAAAACCGCATCAAAAACACCCGCGAAAACCTGGAGCGCCTGAGTGACCTGCTGGAAGAAATTGACAAGCAGCTCGACAAACTGAAGCGTCAGTCGCGTGCGGCAGAACGATACAAGCAACTCAAGGCCGAAGAACGGCAGGTGCAGGCAGAATTGCTGGCACTGCGCTATGCCACCATGCACGCAGAGAGCAGTACGCGGGAAACTGAACTCCAGCAGCACGAACTTGCCATGCAATCCGAGCTTGCCGAGCAGCGTCGGGTCGAGGCGGAACTTGAAAAACTGCGCGACAGCCTGCACGGTGCCAATGAGTCCTTCAATACCGTGCAAGGGCATTATTACAAGCTCGGTGCCGATGTGGCCCGCCTTGAACAGGCGATTCAGCACAACAAGGAATCGCGTCAGCAGCAGCAGGCAGAGCTGTCGCGTGCCGAGCAGACACTCGCCGAGGTTGAGGAACACATCAGGGTTGACAGTACCCGGCTTGCAGAGCTGGCGCGCGAGATCGAAACCATCGGACCCGAACTTGCGGCGGCTAGCGAACGCTCCGGGCAATCTGCAGCAGCCCTGAAAGATGCCGAGCAGGCGATGCATGCCTGGCAGGAAGAGTGGAACGAATTCAACCAGCGTGCTGCAGAACGTGCACAGACTGCACAGGTTGAGCGCACCCGTCTGGATCATCTTGATCGTCATATACGGCAACTCGATGACCGTTTGCAGCGCATGGATGAAGAACAGCAAACACTGGGTAACCAGGAGATTGCGAGAGAGCTGGAGCAAATCGCGCATGCATCCGAAGCCCAGGAAACAGTGGTTGCCGGAATCAAGGTGAATCTGGATGGCGCAATACATCACATTGCTGATGTGCGCACGGGGCTGGAACAGCAGGAACAGGAACTGGCGGCACTGCAGAGCGTGCATCACGACAGCCGCGGGCAACTGGCTTCTCTGGAAACACTGCAACAGGCTGCCCTGGGACAACGTTCCGAACAGGTTACCGGCTGGTTGACAGCGCAGGGCATGCAGGGCCTGCCGCGCCTGGCACAGGAAATCCAGGTCGAGCCCGGCTGGGAACACGCCGTTGAAACGGCACTGGGTTTTTATCTCGAGGCTGTGTGTGTTGACGGGCTGGATAATGTTGAACGCATGCTTGGCAGCCTGGAGCAGGGCAGCGTTGCCCTGTTCGATACGCACAGTGCCGCCGGCGCCGCTACCCCGGCAGACAACAGCGGCGTGCCGCTGGGCAGCAAGGTGACATCGTCCTGGTCCGTGGGTTCACTGCTGGACGGAATCTATGCGGTCGACACGCTGTCGCAGGCCCTGGCAAGTCGTTCCGGACTTGCTGCGCATGAATCGATTATTACCAAAGACGGTATCTGGGTTGGCAGCAGCTGGTTGCGTGTCGCGCGTGACACTGACGAGAAGGCCGGTGTGCTGGAGCGCGAACGTGAAATCAGCGAACTCACGGCACAGCTTGCAGCACAGCTAGCCAATGTCGAGACCCTGCGGCAGTCTGTGGCAGCCGCACGCGAGAGTCTGGTGACGGCCGAGACCGAGCGTGACCGCTTGCAGGATGAATATAACCAGGCACTCAGCAAGGCCAGTGACCTGCGCGCCGGACTGGCAGCTGCGCGGGCCCGGCTTGAACAGCAACAGTCACGTCGCGATCACGTCATGATGGAATCGGAAGTGCTGCGCACCGAAAAGGAAACAGAAGCGCAGGTAATGTCGAGTTCACAAAACCTGCTGCAGGAAGCGCTGGATGCCGTGGAGAAGCTGTCCATCGAACGCGAGGAACGCACCCGGCAGCAACAGCATATCAGCAGTGTGCTGGACGAGACACGTGAACGCGCACGCAGTGATCAGCAAACCGTGCACCAGCTTGCCTTGCGGGCGGAATCCATGCGCACTGCGCAGGAAACAACCGGCCAGGCATTGACGCGCATGCGTGAGCAGTGCCAGCAACTGAGCAACCGGCGCGATCAGTTGACAGCTGTTCTTGATCAGGGGGACACACCGATCATCGAGCTGCAGGGTGAGCTGGAAGGGCTGTTGTCCGGGCGTCTGGAAGTCGAGGCAGAACTGAGTGCCGCCCGCAAGCAGGTCGAGGATATCGAGCATGGCACGCGCGAGCTTGACCAGGAGCGGGTCAGGAAAGAGCGCAGTGTCAGCAACCAGCGGGAGCAGCTGGAGCAGGACCGCATGGCCTGGCAGGAAATCAAGGTGCGCAGCGATACCCTGCTGGAGCAGATCGTTGCCTCCGGTTTTGAATACCAGTCATTGCTGCAGCAGCTCGAGGCAGGTGCCAACGTCGATGCCTGGGCCGAGCAGGCCGACAAGCTGGAGCGTCGTATCCAGCGACTGGGGCCGATCAATCTCGCAGCGATTGAGGAATATGAAGAAGAGTCAAAGCGCAAGGAATACCTCGACGCGCAGCATATCGACCTGACAGAGGCGCTGGCAACGCTGGAACATGCGATTGGCAAGATTGACAGGGAAACACGCACCCGCTTCAAGGAGACCTTCGAGCAGGTAAATGCCGGTCTGCAGGAGAATTTCCCGGTCCTGTTCGGTGGCGGACAGGCCTATCTTGAATTGACCGGCGATGACCTGCTGGATACCGGTGTAACGGTGATGGCGCGGCCACCGGGCAAGCGTAACAGTACGATTCACCTGCTGTCGGGCGGTGAGAAGGCGCTGACGGCGATTGCACTGGTGTTTGCGATATTCAGGCTTAACCCATCCCCCTTCTGTATGCTGGACGAGGTGGATGCACCGCTGGACGACGCCAACGTCGGTCGTTATTGCGATATGGTGCGGAAGATGTCGCAACACGTGCAGTTTATTTTTATTTCGCACAATAAAATCACCATGGAAATGGCAAACCAGCTGACTGGCGTTACCATGCATGAACCCGGGGTGTCCCGTCTGGT
>Ga0316187_10002367_pt1 | contig 16406 bp, 15 predicted proteins | sample CroRivburrow1_MG_FD_204927 | JGI IMG/M metagenome (GOLD analysis project Ga0316187, IMG submission 204927) | Coastal sediment microbial communities from Maine, United States - Cross River worm burrow 1 | ecosystem: Environmental > Aquatic > Marine > Coastal > Sediment | place: USA: Maine... | reverse complement strand
AGGCAGTTGATTTTATTTTCAGTTTTTAAATATGCTGCCCAAAGCATAGGAAAAGAGTGTTAATGCATATGGTGATAATTTAAAAAATCAATAATCTAATCTTAGGTTTTAATACAATTTATAAAAAAAAATCATTGAAAATATCAAGTCCTTAAGCTCGGTAATTTTGGATAGAAAAGAAATCCTATTTAATCAAAGGGATTAAACTTAAATTTCTGACCTCCAACTGCTGCTTCATACATAAGGCCTCCTTTTTGCATGGTAAATACCATTACTCCTTCGACATATTTGGCATCAGCAGAAGCTCCGGCTGTTACGGCTACCGCAGATACCTGAGCTGAAAATTCTACTTTATTTTCTTTAAAACGGTCCATTTCTTTTTTAGATTCAAAGAAAATCACCTCCCGATAAGCCTGTCCTCCCCATTGAAAGCCAATACTTACCTGGCTAAGTTTTGCCATACCTACCATTTGCCCCTGTTCATAGGCCACACCATTTCCAGCGGCTCCCCCTATGCCAATACCTCCTTTCCCTACATTAGGGAAAATAACATATCCATAAGCTTTATTAAAATGTTTTTCCATTTGCCAGTCCCCTTCAAGAAATTCAACCTTTGCTTCTTTACTATCTTCTATAATTTTATCCTTTTTTTCCTCAGATTGAGCGAAGACGGTTACAGCAATAAAACTGATCAGTACAATAAAATAGATCTTTTTCATAATTATATTTTTTTATATTCCAATTAATAAGACTCCAATAATTGGATTTTATTTAATTTAAAGCATTACTAAAATAATTGAAGGATGTTGTGCTTTATCTTCATTATTTACCTCCAAAATGTACGGTTGCACCTAAAGTTAACATCGATAATTTACTATCGGAGCTCATATCCAGCGATTCCCATTCAAGCCTAAGCCCCAAAAGTCCAAGTTTTACACCAGCTCCTAAACCCCAAAGGAAATTTGTTGAATTATTTGTAAATTCTCTTTGATTAATCTCATTCTTAGCTTTCGCAAAAAATACTCCGGCTTTTGCAGATACGAAAACAGGTCCAATAGATACCCGTCCTCTTGCAGCAACATCCCAACCAGTGATTTTTGAGCTCAGGTTATCTGAGCCATCACTGCTGGAAACAGTTCCCAAATCACGGTATCCTCCTTCACCTCCGATAAATTTCGATCCAAAGCCTCCAAAAATCTTATATCCAAAAGAATTTTCATCAATTTTGAAATCATCGCCATTTAAATCAGTTAAATCCTTGTTGATAAATGAGTTGCCTATACTGGCACCGATGTAGAACTGAGAATAGCACTCAACTGTTACAAACAATAAGATAATTATGGTTGTCGTAGTAATAAAGCTAAGTGTTTTGGATATTTTCATGATAGTCTTAATAAGTATTAAAAACGATAGTAATTTTATTTTAAAATTTAATTTAGAAATAATAACTGTAAACATTGAAGTTTATTAAATGTTTTTAAAGTTTTTAATAAAAATTAATATCTGAATTTCGTTATCGGATTTTACAATCTTCATTTCGCATTCATGACGTAAATGAAATAATGACAGAATGGCAAATTTACTTAAAAAGGAAAAGACATATTGTCTCACATTATTGACTGGTACAAGATTTGATTTACAATCTATAATTAAACTTTAGAAAGGAGGAATGAAACATGAACCTTATTAAGAAAACTGACAGTTTATTTCCAAACATACCTTCTTTATTTGATAACATGTTTGGTAGCGATCTTTCTGAATTTTGGCCCGCCAATTTCTCAGAAAGGGGCAGATCATTTCCGGCAGTAAATATTTTGGAATCCGACAAGGAATTCACGGTTGAACTTGTTGCTCCGGGAATGAACAAGAAAGATTTTAACATTTCTCTCGAAAATGATTGTCTGACCATCAGTTCTGAGATTAAGCAAGAAGCTGAAAGCAAAAGTGATGATGAGAATTATTTTAGAAAAGAATTTAGTTATCAATCTTTTCAGCGTAGCTTCAGATTGCCTGAAGATATTGTAAGGGTCGAAAAAATTAAGGCTGAATATAAAGAGGGTATCCTGAAAATTATCTTGCCTAAGCAGGAAGTAAATACCAGCAAACTATCCAGACGAATAGAGATAAGATAAATTGGATTGGATTGCAAAATATTAGGACGTCAGATTGGCGTCCTTTTTTTATATTATAAAATCAACTATTTTTAAATGTTCATTTTAAATAAAATATTAATTGATTATGAGATCCTTAATATATATATTCTTTATCCTTATATCCATCCTTATTTTTTCTTCCTGCAGCGGAGATAAACTTGATATTAAAGGGGATACTGAAGCTGTTGATAAAGCCACATTGATGATAAAATCTTTAGGTGGGAAAAGTATATGGGCAAAATTACGAAGTGTATATATCCGCACAGTTAAATTGGAAAGTAATGGTGGTGTTTCAGTTTTTGAAGAATGGATTAATCTGGATGAACCCAGGTTTATGAATCGTATGGTAGTAAATGATGTGCTTACCATAAAAATAATTGATAGAAATGATGGTTGGGCCTTGATAAATGGACAACTGGGAATGCTAAGATCGAGTGATATCACCGGTTACTTAATCTGGCATGAAAAATTTATAATGAGAAGCCTTATGCGATTAGCTGAAGGCGGGGAAGACATAGAGGTTAGATTAACAGGGGCCAATCGTATCGACATGTATGTAAGCGGAAAATTCACATCCGGATTTGGTCTGGATCCAGAAGGTCTGCCAATAAGTTATATTTCTGATGACAAAAGTGACGATGAAACTTTTGAAATTTTAAAGTGGGGGGAATATAAAGGGTATAAATATCCCCTCGAAATTAAAGCTATAAATCGTCTTGCAATTTTCAAGACAGATTATTGGGATCCTAGTGTGCTGGATGCAGAATCTGCCTTTAATATTACTCTTGATCCAAATAAATTAGCAAATATATCCCAATAAATTTGGGACTGAATGACAAATATATTAGTATTGCTAAATAAATTAGCAATCTGATATGAATATACAAACTGCCGGGAGGGGAACTCAGTTAACTATCCCTAACAAATACCACGAACTGTATTGCCAACCTGATTATTACCCACTTCCTTCTGAGGATATCAATAGGATATTAACGAAATATTATGAAGAGACACCAAGGAATATAATCAGTAAAAATGATAGTCCTGATATCCCTTTTAATTATTCTATTAATCCCTATCAAGGATGTGAACATGGTTGTGTATACTGTTATGCACGTAATTCGCATGAATTTTGGGGATTTAACGCTTCAATCGATTTCGAATCTAAAATAATTAGTAAACCCAAAGCCCCTGAATTATTAAGAGCGAAATTTCAAAGCAAAAACTGGAAACCTGAAAAAATTATTCTATCAGGAAATACAGATTGCTATCAACCAATTGAAAGAAAAATGAAAATTACACGCAATCTGCTTAAAGTATTTTTAGAATTTGGAAATCCCGTTGGAGTAATAACTAAAAATGTTTTACTATTAAGAGATCTTGATTTGCTAATAAAGTTGGCAAATGAAAAACTTGTACACGTTGTATTGAGCATCACGAGTCTTGATGAAGGTTTGAGACGGCTTCTTGAGCCAAGATCGTCAGCAGGGATAAAAAGATTGCAGGCGATAAGGAAATTAAAGGAGAATGGAATACCAGTCAGTGTAATGCTGAGTCCTGTGATTCCTGGAATAAATGACCATGAGATTCCTGCGATAATTCGCGAATCGTCAAATTATGGGGCAGATGATATCACTATGACCATGGTCCGGTTAAATGGTGTTAATGGTATCATTTTTAATGATTGGATGCAAAAAAATTTCCCGGATAAAAAAGATAAAGTAATAAATCAGATAAAGGCCCTTCATAATGGAAACCTAAATGAGTCAAGGTATGGGTATAGGATGAAAGGAAGTGGGCATTTGGCTACTTCCATTAATTTGTTATTTAAAACGGTAAGATCCCATTACTTTATTCACAGAAAAGAGCCTATTCTTAAAACTACTAGATTCCGTAGAAATGGAATGCAAAGTCTGTTTTAATGGTAAATAATAAACTTTAGGGCATCTTTTATAGCAAAAATATCGTATGTAGTAAGATATATTTATAATTAATTTGGTGAAGCATGAATTTAAAAAAGGAATTTTTTCTCCTTTTATTTATTATTTATTTCATACCTCTCTATTCTCAAATTGCTAATAATACAGAATCCATATTTATTATTGATACAATTATGGATGAATATGGATCAATTTCAGACCACATAGAAGTTGTTTTAGATGAGAATGATGATATAACCATTGAAGATATTTTAAATAATGGAGATGAGATAGAATTCCTTAGTTTTAAAGAGAACAATACAATTGACAAAAAGCATATCTACTGGTTTAAATTTGCAATTTTAAATGATACACCAAATGATTTAGATTTAAACCTATATCTGGGAGATTTAGATTTTTTTGATTTCTACAAGATTTACAATACGGATTCAACAGAATTGATACGTGGTGGAGGTCTGATGCCAGCATGGAAAATGACTTACCCCGGAGCATTTCGTTTTGCAGTTCCTATAACTTTGTCAGGAAAGTCGACCAGTTATTTTTATGCAAGGATAGAAAACGGAGAATATGGGAAGCCCTATCCGGTTTTTAAACTTTATGGAGAAGACAAGTTCGAGGAACTCACCAATCTTGATGGACGAAATTTCTGGCAGGGTATTTTTCATGGCATTTTATGGGTTATGATCATCTACAATATCTTTTTTGCCTTTATTGGAAAGGATCGAACCTATTTTTATTATGCCCTGTATATGATTGCAATATCACTTTACTTTCTGAATATTTTTGGTTTTCTAAATAAGTATGTGTTTTACAACCATCCGGAATATGGGACTTATGTTTGGTTGATCATGCAAACTGCGGCAATCTTTTATATTATTTTCATTCGTAAATTTTTAAATCTCAAAGTAGTACATCCACTATGGTATAAGATAAGCAAGTATCTTCTCTATGCAGTAATAGGATTTGTGGTATTTAAGACTGGTTATTTTTTACTATATAAGGATTATGGTATCTTAAGTTATTTATCTCAGATTGTATTATTCCTGGGAGCCATTTTTACCGGTGGTTTAATTTTATCATTAATTCAAACTAAAAGTCAATTAGCCAGGTATTTTACTATTGGGTCATTAGCCCTTGGACTTGGACTTCTCGTCAGTTCATACCTTGCGTTTACAGGTGAGGCATATACAAAAAACTTCTTTTTCTCAATTCAAGTAGGGATAGTTTTTGAGATCTTCTTCTTTTCAATAGGCTTATCTTTTAAAATGAGAGAATCAGAAAAGGAAAAGAGAGATGCTCAAAACGAATTGATTATACAATTAAAGGAAAATGAAAAACTCCAATTATCATATCAAAAAGAATTGGAGCAAAAAGTAGATGAGCGCACCCAGGAATTGATGGACCAAAAAGTAATACTTGAAAACCAGAGAAATAAGCTCCAGGAGATTAATCAGGAAAAAAACCATATAATTGGTATGGTAGCACATGATTTGCGTAATCCTCTTACTAGTGCACTTTCTATAGCCAATCTATTGAGGGACGATGCTCAAAAGAAGGGGAAAGAAGAAGTGGAATATATTCAGGTAGTGGTAAATTCTTTGAAAAGAATGAATGCCATGATAGAAAAAATTCTCGACATCCGGGCTTTGGATTCACAAAAATTAAATCTTGACCTGGAAAAGTTTGATTTAGCTGTTGAAACTGAAAATATTATTAACCTGTTTGAAGAGAAAGCTATGGGAAAATCCATTTCCCTGGATAAAGAACTTGATTCTGTTAATGTGACTCTTGATAAAAATTATTTTTTTCAAATTGCTGAAAACCTGATTTCCAATGCCATAAAATTTTCACCAACAAGAAAGAAAGTATTAATAAAAACATATTCTAGAAATGGTAAAGCGTGTTTTGAAGTCACTGATGAGGGGCCTGGTTTTTCGCCTGAAGATAAGAAAAAAGTATATGAAAAATTCCAGAAATTAAGTGCCAGACCTACAGGTGGAGAAACAACAACCGGATTGGGCTTGTCAATCGTAAAGAAATTCGTTGATGCAATGCAAGGTGAGATTAAGTTGCGAAGTGAAGAAAATGAAGGAGCAAGTTTCACAATTGAATTTGATAGAAATTGATGGTAATTTTGCAAATGACTTTTGAAGAATATTTACAATCTGTAGAAAATGAGCAGCCTCCTGAAATATCCCCATATCTGGATTCGTTATGGTATGATAAAAAGGGTAATTGGGACGAAGCCCATCAGATAGCTCAGGATTTAGATGATAAATATGGAAGTTGGATTCATGCTTATCTGCATAGGGTAGAAGGAGATAACTGGAATGCGAAGTATTGGTATGACCGTGCAGGTCGATCCATGCCTTCAAAATTAATAGAAAGTGAGTGGGAGGATCTTGTCAGATATTTTCTTGAAAAGTCCTGATTATGAATAAATTTGAAATTATAACCAGCAAAAATTGGTGCAATTTTTTCTTTCGAATATCTTTGAAATAAATATCATTATAATAAAATAATCATGAACAGAAAATTTTCAATCTACCTGGCTATTATTTTTATGGGAATAATAGTGATTTCCGGGTGTAAAAGTTCCAAAAAAGTAGCAGATACAGCGGATAGTTCTTCAGATGTGAAAGAAGTTCCTCCTCCGCCACCACCTGTTAAAGAACCAGTTGAAACCGAACCTGAAAAGAATCCGGAAGAATTATCACTGGAAAACAAGCTTGAGAATTATTTTCAGGAAATAGCTGGTGCAAGCGATCCTTCAATGGCTAATAGAAATATAGACAATGCTTTAAAATACTTTGAATCTAAGGATGCTCCAGTATTTATAGTATTCTATAAAGCGGATGGTAATAAAGACTACGATAAACCAACAACAATAGATAAATACCTGAATTATATTAAGGATCAGAAAAAAAATCCAAATAAAATTGACAAACTGATTTTTAACGATCAGGGACAGATCACGGAAATAGAACTAACCAAAAGATAATAATTATACTATGAAGAATTATATAAAATTTATAATACCAGTATTTCTAATATTGGTATCAATAGAAGGTTTTAGCCAGGATGAAATAAGCCCTGAAAGAAAGAAAGCAATTGACTCTTTGGCATTAGAGAAAGTGCGGGATTTAAGTAAATATATAAGCATCATTGGAAACAAAGACACTGATGCAGCAGAAGCAAGCAGAGTGATGGATCGTGCAGAAGAGCTTTTTGTAGAAGAAGCAGAGATTGGAGTTTCATCTTTACACAGAGAAGAGGTGAATTATTATAAGGTACGGGAATATTTAATGAGATTGAATACGCTCAGCTATGATAAGGTGATGATTAAATGGTATAATATTCACTATATAAGTGATTTGGAAAGACAACCTGATGGTAAATACGTTGGCGTAATTACTGTTTATCAGAGATTTGAAGGAATCACGGATGATGGATTGAATTATAAAGATACTACCAAGAAGGACATTACAATTTATGTTGAGAAAAAGCAGACTCAGATACGAGGTAGAATAATTGAATTCTGGGATGTTTTATTAGGTGATATCCGGGTTACTGAAACCACTTCATGAGAGGAGTTTTAATAGTATTTGTTCTCAGCTTATTAAACCTTTCCCCATCCATATCTCAAATAGTTGGAGGTCTGGATGAAACGAAGTTATATGCTGAAACAAAACAGGTCAACCAGTTTTTTCGAAGATTTAATGGTGAGGAAGACAAGAAGGGTAATAGATTGTATTCTGGCGATCGGCAATACCGATCTTTTTCACTGAGAAAATCATATTTGAGGTTATTATTTGATCAAGATAATGCCGGATTGGATAAAGGATTGATACAGAATTTTGAAGAAATGGTAAACAGCAAATCAGAACCTGTATTTATTGATTTTCATGATGGCGGATGGTTTGCTGAGATCCGAGCGGATTTTGTTTATAAAGGGAAGACCACTCAGGCTATTTTATTTATGAAGATTGAGGAGGAAAGATTGGGTTATAAATGGGTTATTACCAATGTGTATTATGAACCATTCGAAAATCATTATATTCAAGATACAAGTTATCTGAAAAAATTCCTTCATCCTATGAGTCATGAATTAGATTTTATGAATCTAAAAATGGTATTTGAGAAAAAAGATAGTGTTCAACAATTTGTGGCTAAGGAATATAAGCCAGATTATTTAACGCTGTTTTTATATGAATTACAGAATGGCAACCTATTCTTTTCAAGTGTAAGAGACTTAAAGTTCCACTTTTTCCAAATTGATAATTGGTATTTTGAGATATCCTATTTCAACAGAGAGGGTTATAATACCGGTTGGCTGATATCCAACCTGATGAGCTATAAAACCGAAGAAAAACAATTAATAGTAGATTTTGTATTTTATGAAAATTAAAGCAGGATTACTAGCTTGTATTATCGTATTCTTGAGTATTGAATATCCGGTATTTTCTAGTGTATTGGATATAAATCAGGAAGACACATCGGATGTGAATATTGGAAAGGTCCGGGAATTGATATCATTTCTTGAGTATTCTTTAAATACAGTAGGGGATGGTAATACACCTCCGAGGGAAAAAGATATCATAATCACAACAAGTTATAAAAAAATCTTTCGTGATGAGGACGTTCAGGTTGAAGATGATCTGACCCTGGGGAGGTCTACGGTGACGAATAAGGACGTGCAGGCTTATTTAAAAGATGTAGATTTTTTCTTTGAGGATGTTTCTTTTATTCTGGAAATTGAAGAGATAAAGCAAATGGTGAATGATAGTAGCCAGTTATTCTATCTGGTGAAGCTCAATCGGAATTTAAATGGGATATCCATCCTGGGAGATACAGTAAATCAAAGCTTAACCAGGTATGCTGAAGTTAATTATAATGAAAATACAGAAGACCTGAAAATAGTCAGCTTTTATACAACAAAGCTTAGTGAAGAAGAGGACCTGATGAACTGGTGGAAAGAGCTTACTTTCGAGTGGAAGTATATTTTTCAACAACGGTTTAATTATTACGATAGCATTACTTTTGAAGATATAAAATTTCTTGTTACAATAGATTCTCTTGATCTTTCATCAAACCGGTATATTGAGGATTTTGAACCCTTGTTTAAATTGGATCAATTAACCTATCTCGACTTATCAAATACATCCATTCAAGATTTATCACCCTTACGAGTACATAATAAATTGGAATACCTGGATATTTCAAATACCGGGATAACTGAAATGCAGCATATAAAATATGCCGCAAACCTTGAATATTTGAATGCATCTAAGACGCTAATATCAAATCTTGAGATTCTTGAGTATTTCCCGAAATTGAATAGGCTGGAATTGGTCGAATGTCAAATCGACTCTATAGTAATAAATTATGACCTGCCTCAAATACAAGAAATAAACCTGAATAAATTTAACTCAGATTCCTATGATTGGTTATTGAAATTAAAAGGAGTTAAGATATTAAACCTTTCTTATAGTAGTATTTCTGATTTAGAATTCATAAATGAATTGGACGGGTTGCAAGAATTGTATTTGGAGGGGCTTGATATTAGTCAAATTGAGTTTATAAATGGATTGGGAAACCTTACAATATTAAATATAGAATCAACCAGTGTTACTAACCTGGATTCATTGGCTGATATTCCTGCTCTGAAGAAAGTATATTGTGATAATAGTAAGATTTCGAAAGAGAGTGCCGGGGAATTTATGGATCAAAATCCGGGAGTTCTTCTTATTTATGAATCTGAAGTTCTGAAGGATTGGTGGGTCAATTTACCTGCTGCTCTAAAAGAAGTCTTTTCAAATAAGTTAGCATATAGTGGATATCCGGATATTGATCAATTGGCTAAGATCCCTCAGATTGATTCTCTGGACCTGTCTTCCAACAAGGACATCAGATCATTAGAGGAATTATGGCCTTTAAGAAACCTTAAATATCTGAATATCAGTGATACATATATCTCAGATATAAAGCCTGTTGTTCAATTAACATTACTTGCTCATATTGATGCAGGCTTCACGAACATTGCTGATATTGAATCAATTGAAGAATTGAAAAGCCTGTCTTATCTAAACCTGAATTCAACTTTTATAGAAGACCTTGACAATTTATCAAGTTTAAGGGGCCTGACTTATTTAAATATTGACAATACCTCCTTGAATGAAAATAAAATAACCAAATTTATCCAAAGCAATCCTGCCTGTCTTGTTATATACCGGACACAATATTTGAATGAATGGTGGGAGCCACTATCTGATGAATGGAAACAAATTTTTCTATTAAATTCGAATATAAAGGAGGCCCAACTTGATGGGGAAGGGCTCCATAAAATTACATATTTGAAGAAATTACGAATTGACAGTATTGGAATAAGTTCTATATCTCCGTTGAACGAATTTTATTTTTTGGAAGATTTGTACATATCAAGAACCATGATTAATGATATTACTGAAATTTCAAAACATACTGGAATTTCACAGCTTACCTTGTCTAAGTCACCTATTTTTAACATAGCGCCATTAAATGATCTTAAAAGTCTTAAATATCTGGATATTTCCAATACCGGAATAATTGATGTATCAACAATTTCTAATTTATCACAATTGGAGGTTCTAAAGATTGCCGGCACTAAAATTAAGAATTTGAATTCACTTGAAGGGCTTTATGAGTTAAAAGAGTTAGATATTTCCAGTACGATTGTGAAATCATTTAAACCCATAAATGATCTAAAAAAATTGGAACGAATAGTTTGTTATAATACCAAACTGAAGCAGAAAGCTATTGATGGTTTAAAATCTTCACGTCCAGATTGTCAGGTATATTACTATTGATAGTATTTTAATATCCTAATCCTGTTTAGATTAAGTTTCCTTAAACAAAAAGGCTATATTTTTGTTCATTAATTATGAAAATCGGAGTAATTACTATATTGGTATTGGGTATTTCGCTAATAAATTGGTCAAAAAATACCGGAGCCATTAAACAAGACAAAAAAGAGATGAATGCAAAAGAAATAGCAACTTTTGGTGCTGGATGTTTCTGGTGCGTGGAGGCTGTTTTTGAGAGCCTCAAAGGAGTAGATCAGGTTGTATCCGGGTATTCCGGAGGCCAGGTAAAGAATCCCTCTTATCGTGAAGTTTGTAATGGTACGACTGGACATGCAGAAGTATGCCAGATATCCTTTGATCCTGATATTATTACTTTTGATGAATTGCTTGAAGTCTTCTGGAGCACTCATGATCCTACCACCTTAAATCGACAGGGAAATGATGTGGGAACTCAATACAGGTCTGCAATTTTCTTTCATAATGAAAATCAAAAAGAAAAAGCCATTTATTTCAAAAAGAAATTGAATGATTCAGGTGTCTATAATAATCCGATTGTTACTGAAATCAGTGAATTTGACACTTTTTATGAAGCAGATGATTATCATCAGGAATATTTTTCTCTCAATCCAAATCAGCCATATTGTACCTTAGTGATCCAACCTAAGATGGAAAAATTTAAGAAAGTGTTTGGAGACAAATTAAAGGAGTCAGAGTTATAATATGTCATCTGAAATAAGGTATGCCATATGCATCCATCCAGGACTCCATTATTCAGTTACTCAGTTCTGCAATTTTACATAATTCAATTTCTGCATTCAACCTTTAGCAATAAGAGTAGGCAGACCTCTTTCGGTTTTCATGTTTGCGGTTCAGCTAAAGCTATAGCGACTTTTGGACTGAAGTCAAGAGAAGCCGGAGGTTTGAATTCTGATTTACTGGTCTCTGATACCTGATCAACTTCTCAGCTAATAACCGCGTTAAATCATTGGCATACCTAATTTACATATCCAATTATTAGGGAAGTCTTCCAACTGTTTCGATAATGATCTTTAGCTATAGAAATAGCCATTGGGCCCAGTGGAGATTTATACCCGGCAAGAAATCCAAACCCAAATCGGCGATATCGATCACCAAGTTCCGATGCATCAATATCATTGTATATCCATTTCATGGGATATTCTGCATCAATATAATTAACTATCCCACGCAAGAATACATTCCGGAACACTTCATACTGTAATCCAATTGCAGCATAAAAGAAATTTGTAGCCTTAAATTCATTTTGATTTGCTCCCCAATAATTATAGGCACGATGGTATCTGGGAAAGAAACCACCTACAAAATAGTATTCAGATAGATTGAAAGTAGTATTGCTTAAATTGGAAATATTCATTCCTGCAGCTGGGAAGAGGGATATTTTTTTTGATAAAGGGATATATTGAATATAATCAATAAAAAGCGAGTGTATTCGATCTGAATCCAGTAAATCATCTAGTTCTTCCGGCCCCAATACAACACTATCTCCAAGAGACACTTGTGCATTTACGTAAAAGACTGACTTATAAGAAATACTAAATTTTGTACCTTTGGTTGGGAAATAGCGATGATTCATACTATTGTGTCTGAAAAATCCATTGATGGAGGAATTATAATATTGAACCCTGTTAAATACTCTCAGACTATCTGAAATAACTTTGGGCTTAGTAATTGAATTGGCCCATTGAATATAAACTCCAAAAGCATTGTTTTGAACCCGAGTGGTTTGTATACCTACAGCACCTTTTATGTAATTACTTGAGAAAATACCTGTTGAACTTCCCTTTTCATCGTAAACTGGCAATTCATCTTTACTCCATAAACCATCAACGGTTAATGCAACATTTTGTCCTTTTCCAAGGTATTTAAAATAATTCGCCAAAATGCTGGGGTGAACAGCCAGATCGGCTTCTGCAATCAGTCTGCTCCCTGGAAGCAGTATATTTCGTAGTGTTACATTTCCTACAATGCCACCTTTATTTTCAGAATCATAATGGTATGAGAATCGCAATTGTGTTTTTGGCTTTTCCCGGACATACAGCCTTAAAGTATATCCGGTTCCATCAAAAAGTATTTCATACCATATTTTTTCAAAATATAAGGTGCCGAAGAGGACAGTAATCCGATTTTCTATATGACTTATAGTAATTGTCTCATCCTTTTTAATTCTAAGTTTTCCTATAATAAATTCATCAGGCAAGCTTTTGTTTCCTAGAATTTCTATATTATTAACAAGATATTCTTTTATGATTTCTGGTTTTACTACCTCCTTCAAGGGTCCAAGTGATTTTAAAGAGTCTGCCAGATCCTTAAATTTCTGTAAATATGCCTGGCCAGCTTCATTTCCCTTTTCAAGGATTCCTTCAGCAGAATGAAAACTACCCGTAGAAAATCCTTTAAGGTCAGGCTCAATAAGTATATCGCATTTTTTCATTTGTTCTCTGCTATCGAAGGCACTCGTGACAAAGGCAGATTGAGTTAAAATAGCTACAATAGAATTTAATTCTTCTTCTGGATTGAGATCAGAACTTACGAACACGCCTATTACTATGTCTGCACCCATATCTATTACCTCTTGAACAGGGAAATTCCTTACCAGTCCTCCATCAACTAAAAGTTGGTCATCAATCACAATAGGAGTGAAGATAGAGGGGATAGCCATGCTTGCTCGCATTGACATAGCCAGGGATCCATGATTGAGTGTAACAGGTTCACCAGTTGCAATATTGGTTGCTATACAACTAAAAGGAATTGGAAAATCATTAAAATCATTGATACCATGAACCGGACGTGTTAGTCTTGAGAATAATTCCATTAATGACTGACCTTCAATAATTCCCTTAGGAAGCGCCAGTTTTTTATTATCTACATAAAAATCCATTAAATATCGTCCGTAAAATGGCTTTTCCTCAAAAGCTACCTTATTCATAGGGATATTATTGGATAGTACTGCATCCCAGTCAATTGTGGATATTAATTCTTTCAACTCATCTGCTGAATACCCAATAGAATACAAGCCTCCTACTATACTACCCATACTGGTTCCAGTAATGTAATCCGGAGTTAATCCTGCTTCTTCCATTGCTTTTAGTACACCAACATGTGCCATACCCTTGGCACCACCACCACTTAGTACCAATCCAATCTTCGGCCTTTTAGTTTGACCATAAGAAATTTCTGTAACAAATAAGATGGAAATTAGTATAAACACTAGAGTCCGAAACACGACAAAACTCCTAAAAGCTGTATTTTCTAAATTCTTTTTCTTTTCTTTAGAAAAATAAGAGTATTTGATGCGTTTGTTAAAAAAATACATATCCGGATTAATTAAACTGATTTTTATAATACTATCTGTTGCAGTTGTATTTTTGATTTTCTCAATACCGATAGGCAAAGATGTAAAAAAAGTTAAAAAAACCTTATTAATTGAACACCTTTCACCCGAAAGTGCATCAGAAATTGAATCCGTTAAAAATGGTATTGTTAAGCCCATAATTTATCAGAATATCGATAAAATACTTTCATCTGATACTAAGAACCAAAAAGAAAATTTTATAGACTTACTGCTTCCGGTTATATTGATCTCAAAACATCGAATTGAGATTGAAAGGAATAAAACAGAAATACTTTGGGGAAAACTGAAAATGAAAGATCCCATAACAAAAGAAGATAGCATGTTCATAGATTTATTAATTGAAAAATATGATAGCCGGAATTTTTCTGAGATTCATCAAATGCAATATACACACCCTAATTCAATTGTGATAGCTCAGTCTATTCTGGAAACAGGATGGGGAAGCTCAAGATTTTTTCTGCATGGTAATAATGCTTTTGGGATCTGGTCGTTCAATAAAAGCGATAATCGAATGATTGCATCTTCGAATCGAGATGGTGTAATCATTTACCTGAAGAAATATAATGACTTGCTGGAGTCGGTTAATGATTATTTCTTAACTATTTCCAAATCATGGGCTTTCGCAGATTTTAGGGAAAAGAGAATTGTTTCGGATAATCCATATGAATTGATATGGTATCTGAATAAGTATTCAGAATTGCGGAATGATTATGTAAAAAAAGTTGGAGAGATAATTATTCAGAATGACCTGGCCAGATATGATACTGCTCAATTGGATCCTAATTATTTTATTAATGTAAAGTTTGATTAAATGTATTCAATTAGCTGTAAATGAGGCATATATTATATTATATATTTGTATTTTTTATTTTGTTCAACTGCAAGGGAAACAAGCATGATGAACAAATTTTTGATCCTGAATTTCAAACGGATATTGAAAAGGAAATCCCTGGTAAAGTAAAGAATGATAAAGTAGAAATTATTGGACTTTTATATCATCGGTTTGGAGATCAAAAATATTCCAGTACAAACATTAGCACTTCTCTTTTTGAAAAACATCTAAAGTATTTAAAGGAAAATGAGTTCCAGGTAATAACACTTAGCCAGGCATTAAATCATTTACTTTCAAAGGATGTTGCAGGAAGGTATGTAGTAATCTCAATTGATGATGGATTTAAATCATTTTTGGAAAATGGATTTCCGCTTTTAAAAAAATATGAATTTAATGCTACCTTATTTATTAACACCGAAACGGTAGGAAAGGGAGATTATCTTAACTGGGATGAATTAGCTTTTATTTCATCAAATGGCATTGAGATTGGTAATCACACTCATTCCCATGCTTATTTTCTGGATATGGATCATTCTAAGCGATACAATCAATTCAAAAACGATGTAATGCTTTCTCAACGCATAATTGATGAGAAGCTGGATATTCAACCAATTGTATTTGCTTATCCTTATGGCGAGTATGATAGCCTGATGATGCAGGAAATCAAAGAAATGGGATTTTTAGGAGCGGCAGCGCAGAATTCCGGGGTGATTTCCCAATTTTCTGATATTTATGCACTTCCTCGTTTCCCTATGACGGATCAGTATGGGAAAATGGAATCTTTTGAGGAAAAACTTAAGCTCAAACCTCTACCTGTAGTTCATGAAATTCCAGAAACTAATGTTGCAACAGCTAATCCCCCCAGTCTAATAATTCAATTGGAAGAAGGTAATTACAATCTGGATCAGGGACAGTGCTTTATACAAGGAGGCTCATGTGACCACTTTAAAATAAATTCAATAAATAGAACTATTGAAATTCGCTCAGGCACCAAACTTAAAAACAGGAGGCATCTATATACGATCACGGTACCTGATAAAACAGGTAGAGAATGGTATTGGTATAGCCATCAATGGATTTTTACCAATATTAAGGAGTAATTATATTTAACCCGAAATCGACATTAGAAAATTTATTCCGTCTTTAAACTGCTGCAAAACAGTCCGTTGCACCCACTTATTTCAACTCACCATAGCGGTGCTATGCCTCGTCTCAATAAGTGTCTGTTTTATTGCACTTTAAAGCCTC
>Ga0316187_10002366_pt1 | contig 16410 bp, 12 predicted proteins | sample CroRivburrow1_MG_FD_204927 | JGI IMG/M metagenome (GOLD analysis project Ga0316187, IMG submission 204927) | Coastal sediment microbial communities from Maine, United States - Cross River worm burrow 1 | ecosystem: Environmental > Aquatic > Marine > Coastal > Sediment | place: USA: Maine... | reverse complement strand
TTTCGGAAGCGATATTTACAAGATTCGGCAACACGCTGTTCCTGGCCCTGTATGCCGCAATCATAGCGGTACCTGTTGCCATATTTCTGGGTGTACTGGTGGCATTGTATAGAAATACTGTCTTTGACCGGGTAGCTAATGTCGTGACCCTGACCTCGATATCGTCCCCGGAATTTTTTCTCGGTTACGTACTGATCCTGTTTCTCGCCGTCAAGGGGGGCTATTTTCCGGCGATTGCCAAGATAGACGATGGCATGAGCCTGGTGGACAAGCTTGATCGCACCTTTCTGCCCGCCTTGACCATGGTGCTGGTCGTGGTTGCTCACATGATGCGCATGACCCGCGCCTCGATCATCAACCTCTTGGCCTCGCCCTATGTTGAAATGGCCAGGCTGAAAGGTGTGCCGGCATGGAAGGTCATCGTCAAACACACGTTGCCCAACGCCTGGGCGCCAGTCATCAATGTTGTTGCCCTTAACCTGGCTTATCTGGTGACCGGGGTGGTGTTGGTTGAGGTGGTGTTCGTCTATCCCGGCATCGGGCAACTGCTGGTCGACGCGGTAACCAAGCGCGATTTCCCGGTAGTACAGGCCTGCTGCCTGATTTTTGCGGCAACCTTCATCCTGTTAAACCTGGCTGCTGACGTGGGGTCGATCCTGACCAATCCACGCCTGCGTCATCCTAAGTGAGGGCTGAATCATGAACTATTTTATCATTGGTTTTTATGCCCTGCTGATCGGTGCTTCGTCGCTGGCGGCTTACTATCAAAAACGCACCCCGTTCGTGCTGCTATTTTCGCTGACCCTGGTTTCCTTCGTGATGGGTATCGTCGGCGGCGAATCGATGCTCTGGGCGGTTACGCTGCTGGCGGGGATGATCGCTTTTTCCGCGGGTGTTTCCTATTCATTCCGGGAATTCCTCGTCTTGATTCTGCCACGCGACCTCGCCAAGGAAATGCGTACCGCGCCGTTGACCGCCGGGTTCGGATTGTTTGTTATCTTTACCTACGCGATTTCCGGCATTTTTGCACCGATTATCGCTCCCTTCGGTGAGGCTGAAGTCATCTCCTCGGCGTTTGCACCAGCCGATGAAAACATGCTGCTCGGCGCCGATCAACTGGGCCGGGATATGTTCAGCCGTATCATTTATGGAGCCCGTAATACGGTCGGACTGGCCTTGCTGGCGACCATCCTGGCATTTGCCATGGGTGCGACTGCAGGCTTGTATGCGGCCACCAAGGGCGGCAAGCTCGACCAGTTACTGGGGCGCATCGTCGATGTCATCATGTCGATCCCGTCGCTGATCTTCTCGTTGCTGCTGCTGAGTATTTTCGGCACCAACACAGCTACCCTGATCATCGTCATCGCGATCATTTACGCACCGCGGGTGTTTCGCCTGGCGCGATCGGTTGGCGGTAATGTCGTGGTCATGGATTATATTGAAGCGGCCAAGTTAAGGGGCGAGGGCACCTGGTATTTGATTCGCAAGGAGATATTGCCGAACTCGAGCGCGCCGTTGATCGCGGAGTTCGGCCTTGAGTTCTGCTTTGTATTTTTGCTGGTGGCCGGCCTCTCGTTCCTGGGCCTTGGTATCCAACCACCCACCGCCGACTGGGGGTCGATGGTGCGCGAAAACGCGACCCTGATTTCTTTTGGCGAGATAACTCCGTTGATTCCTGCCGGTGCAATTGCACTGCTCACGGTCGCCGTTAACTTTGTTGTGGACTGGATGCTTTACCGGTCGTCTGGTCTGAAGGAGTAATCGAAATGTCTCAAGATAAGAGTGTATTGCTTAAAATCAAAGATCTGCGTATCGAGGGGTACTCGGACGAACACTGGATCGAAATCGTGCATGGTATCGACCTGACTTTGCATCGGGGCGAGGTCATGGGTCTGATCGGTGAGTCTGGCGCCGGCAAGTCGACTATTGGACTGGCTGCGATGGGTTTTACCCGCGATGGCTGCCGTATCTCCAAGGGCTCGTCGATCGAATTCGATGGCATGGAACTGACCACGACCCCGGCATCCGACCTGCAGTCGCTGAGGGGCGCACGTATCGCCTATGTAGCGCAATCGGCTGCGGCATCCTTTAATCCGGCCCATAAAATCATCGACCAGCATACCGAGGCGCCGATTCAGTACCGCATTCAGAAGCGCCTGGAAAGCCAGGAAGATGCGATGGAACTCTACGAGCGCCTGCGCCTGCCTAATCCGCGCGAAATCGGTTTTCGCTACCCGCACCAGGTTTCCGGTGGGCAATTGCAGCGGGCGATGACGGCGATGGCAATGGCCTGTCGCCCCGATTTGATCATATTCGATGAGCCGACGACCGCCCTCGATGTCACCACTCAGATCGAGGTTTTGTCAGCCATTCGGGATATCGTTGACCAGTTCAATACGGCCGCGATCTATATCACCCACGATCTCGCGGTGGTGGCGCAGATGGCAAATGTCATCAAGGTGCTGCTGAAGGGCGACGAGGTGGAAGAAGCGGATACTCGCACCATGCTGGAAAATCCCAAGGACGACTATACCAAGTCGCTATGGGCGGTGCGCGATTTCAAGCGCGACCAGAAACCGCGGCCGGTAGATACGGTGCCGCTGGTTTCGGTGAAAAATGTGGATGCCGCTTACGGCGACACCCCGGTGCTGCATGATGTGTCTTTTGATATATTCGCGGGCATGACCGTTGCCGTGGTTGGTGAATCTGGTTCCGGAAAATCGACTGCGGCAAGGTGTATTACCGGGCTGTTACCACCGACCAGCGGGGAGATTTTATTTAATGGTGAGGCGCTACCACCCGACTATCGAGATCGAACCAAGGATCAGCTGCGCCAGGCGCAGATGATTTACCAGATGGCCGATACGGCGCTGAATCCGAAGGTGAAAATCAGCGAGATTATCGGGCGCCCCGCGCAGTTTTACAGTGGCTTGAAGGGACCTGCGTTGAAGAACCGCGTGGACGAGTTGCTCGATTTAATCGAACTGGAACCAGCGCAGTACTACCATCGGTATCCGCCGGAACTGTCTGGCGGTCAGAAACAGCGTATCGGTATAGCGCGTACCCTGGCGGCGGAACCCGCCTTTATAATCTGTGACGAGGTGACCAGTGCACTAGATCAACTGGTGGCTGAAGGCATCCTGCGACTGCTCGACAAACTGCAAAAAGAGCTGAACCTGTCATACATGTTTATTACTCATGACCTGGCAACGGTACGTTCGATCGCCGATGAAGTGGTGGTGATGCAATATGGCAAGGTTGTAGAGCAGGGACCCAAGGACGTGATGTTTAAACCGCCGCACCACGCCTATACCGATCTGTTGTTATCGTCCGTACCGGAAATGGATCCAGACTGGTTGACAACCCTGCTCGAGGAACGTGGAGTCGATAACATAGGTGAAGCTGCAAAATTAAAATAGAGTTATCTGGCGAACCCAGGGCCTCCTCATTTGCTCACCATAAAGGTGAGCATTTTTTTACGTGTTCCTGTTAATAGTGACCCGATCTAACTGATTTAAACAGACTGGATCCCTAAATTACGAGGGTGATGGCGCAGGTTGAGGGCGAATTAAATTTCTACAGCGCTGTAATTCCGGCGCTCGGTCACTCCCGCTGAGTTCGATCACCGGGTCGCGGGTGTCAGGCCACCTTTGATGAGGGTTCAGCACTTCTTCGGTGGTGTCCGCGGACAACCATACAAAAAGCGTTTACGGTCTCCGGATCGTCGATGACCCGGACGCGCCAACCCCATTGTTGGGTCTCCGGTCGGAATTTAAGCGCCCGGGCGCTTAGCCGGACCTGACTGTTGCCAGGGTAGCGCTGACCAATAATCGAGTCATTTTCGCATCAATTGGGCTCGAAAAACAGATGCAGTAGAACTCCCTGATTGCCCTTCAACTTCCTTTGCTTTGAAATCATTGGCGCGGGCCACGTCGCAAAGACCACCCGTCATCAATAATACTGAATAAGCAGGATCTCCTCGGAAGTACCGCCCCACAAGCTTGATCGTCGCAGGATTTGATACTTTCGCATAATTAGTTGCAATATGAAACTAAATATCTAGTGTTGTCTGACGTCCCGGGGGTTCAGACCGGGACGCTCATAACACGAGGGGAACGTCATGCGACCATTGATAACTGCTTTAGTGTCGATTTATCTTGTTACCACAGGTATTTCCGGATGTTCCACGCTACAGGATGACGAAGAAGCGACCGGCTGCAAATTGGCATCTTGCGAAACCGCGCCGGTGGTCAGTAGTGGCAATCAGTATCTCCGTTACCAGGCTTTTACCGACAACGTGGCCGGGATACCCGGCCTGCTGCCGGCAAACGATCAGCTGCATTCCGATTATCGGGACCTGGGCGAGACCGAGCGGCACGGCCTGGCCGCCTGGCATCTATTTGCAGGGGACGGACGATACCTGCAAGCGATATCCCGCGTCAGCCACGGCACCATCAATGTGCTCAGCTTCCTCGATTCACGTGAGCGTGATACTCGCTTTGAACGATATGGTGTCTTCAATGACCCGGGTTGTCGCATCAACACCAGTGTCGACGAATTCGGGTTAGTCCTTGATACCTGCGACGACCCCTACTCATCCGGTTTACTCGGCCTGCGCCTGAAGCCAAACCCCGCCTTCAACCAGGTTGCCTGGGATGCGATCGGGCAGGCCGCTGGCGCATTTGGTGATCGCGACAAAAAATACCAGATCCCCGGGGAAGATGAAGCACTCCACGGCTGGGAAGTGGAGCCCCCCTATTTACCCTCACTGAGTTGTACGATTTGCCATGTTTCAGCACATCCACTCAACCCACCCCGCGACATTAACAATCCACGCTGGAATGAGTTGGCGTTTACCATCGGTAACCAATATTTCAGGGAAGGCGCTTTTCTGGGCAAGAATGTTTCCCGGGGTGATTTTACTCACCAGGTTCTGGATAGCCAGGCGCCGGGTACCTCGGATACCTCTCGAGTCGCGACCGATCATATCTTCAATCCCAGCGCCATCAATGGTATCGCAAATCTCCGCTATCGACCTGTTTTCACCGAAAGACTCGAGCCGGGCACGCACAATCCGGATTCCTATCCATGTGATGATAATGGTGGCGAATGTGTCGACACTTTCCACGTGCTTAAACAGGGCGACGACTCGAGCGGGCCCGCCGGTGGCATACTCCGTGTATTTATCAATATCGGCGCCTGCACCGATCAATTCATAGCGGCTTCGGGTGGATTGTTTCGTGGCGAACAGCAAACACCGATCTCACGCAAACGACTTCACCGGGGGTGCAGTGAATACCGCGACCTCGAAGCGCGTGTCGATGACATCCTGAGTTTCCTTACATATACCGGCCCCTACAAATTGCAGGACGCCCGTGTCGATGGGTCGGCTGCCGCGGAACCCGGCACTCGAGAATGGATAACATCTGACGCTCAGGTACTCGACCGCGGCAAACTGGCATTCGCTACTAATTGTGCGACCTGCCATTCCAGTATTCAGCCAGCGGATCCCAACTATGACACTCATAATCCTGCAACCTGGTTCACCGAGGAGCGCAATAGTTTCTTTAGTGCGGCGGTGATGCGGCCCGATTTCATCAGTGCCAACTTTCTCTCGGACGATCGCCGTTATCCCAATAGAATCATCGGCACCCATGCAGCGCGGGCGTTGGCGACCAACGCGCGTAAAGGCCACATCTGGGAAGAATACTCGTCTGCGACCTACCAGCAGTTGCCGCTTATCGAGGATGGCGGTTACTACCGGCCTCCATCACTGATCAATTTGTGGACCTCAGCACCCTTCCTGCACAACAACGAGCTCGGTCTTTACAACGGCAGGGTTGATGTCGCAGGTCGCCTTGAAGCGTTTGAGGACGGAATCAATCAACTGTTAAATCCCGACCAGCGCCGCGGAAAGGTCAGAACAACAGATCATTTCACCCTTGCCTCCAATGCGATCAATCTGGGGATCTTGAAACTTGATTTCCCCATCTTCAAAACAGCAGTCATAGATAAATGGGCAAACAAGAAAGCCGATAGCGCCACGCAAAGGCTGATCGCGGCCAATGATTACCAGGTGGACCAGGGTCACAGCTTTGGTTCACAACTGTCGGCCGAGGATAAAGCGGCACTCGTCGAGTATCTCAAAACATTCTAACGACTCGCGAGTTGATGTGACTCATACCCGTTAACTAGCGGACAGGATTATGCAACAGTCGAAAAAAATCACCCGTCGAGAATTCGTCGAAACTGCGGCAAAGATTGGCCTGCTGCTCTCTGCCAGCGGTTGCAGCTCGATCCCGCCGAGCAGATCAGAGCCGGCCAACGCCATGACTGATAGCGGCACATCGAGGACGATTGTCGATGACCCGGATATGTTTCAGTACATTGTGGTCGGTGCCGGGGCAGGAGGCGGTCCGCTGGCGGTGCGGCTGGCGCAGCGCGGCCTCGATGTTCTGTTGCTCGACGCAGGTAGCGACGAACTTCCCCGGTCGGCAGTCGTCCCTGCCTTTCATGCGCTGGCGACCGAAGACCCTGCAATATCCTGGGACTATATCGTCAAGCATCGTGACGAGGTTCCACCGCTGCATATCCCGGGTGTCGAATCCAGCAAAGATCAGTCCAGTATCTGGTATCCCCGCGCATCCGGTATCGGCGGTTGCACGCTGCACAACGCGATGGTCGCGATGTATCCGCATCCACAGGACTGGAAAAAGATATATGACGCGGCCAAAACTTCCGGGGATAAATATGCGGCATCCTGGCAACCGGCAAAAATGCGCGAACTCTTCGAAAGCAGGGTAGAGAAAAAGAGGTACAACTGGGGCGACAACTCGGGATGGCATTATCTTGAAATGAGTTCCCTGTGGCAGGGGGTTACCGATCCGAATTTGCGGCAGACCTTGTTACGAGCTGCCCGGGCGGGTGATGACGGCAGTATTTTCAATGTTCTGCGGGATGTGAATCGACAGCAGAATAGCGATAAGGAGGGTTTCTTCATGATTCCGAAATCCACTCGAAACGGGAGCCGCTATGGAGTCCACAACTATGTGATGGAAAACCAGGGTCGAACGCGACGCGGTGGCAAACTGACCGTGATGCCACATTCCCTGGTAAAGAAGATTGTTTTTAAGAGAAGCAAAGATAATTCTGTTACCGCTACGGCGGTCGAGGTTGCTCACGGAAAACACCTGTATCGAGCACACCGAAAAAGTGACCACGACGACTATGAAACAAAGGTCTACAAGGCGAATAATGAAATCATTCTCAGCGCCGGTGCATTTAACACGCCACAGTTATTAATGTTATCCGGGATCGGCTCGAGTGAGCACTTCGCCTCGGCAGCCTGGAAGCGTGTCAACGATGGCAAGCAATGGATGGTGCTCGAAGGTGTTGGTCGAAACTTGCAGGACAGATACGAGGTTTCTGTTGTCAGCGAATACAAACGTGATTTCAATATAATTTCAAGCTGTGAATTTAAAAGCGACACGCAGCTCGATCCCTGCTACGACGCATGGACATATGAACCTGTTCGTGAAAAATCCATCTATGCCTCGAACGGGATCAGCGGTGGCGTCAAGCGCCGCTCGCGGCAACATAAACGCAATGGCGGGCCGCAAGATCTGATTATGTTCGGCCTGCCCGGCGATTTCCGCGGTTACTATCCGGGTTACTCGAAAAACCTGTTTGGTGCCGATGGACGTGCACGCAACCTGTTCAGCTGGGCCATCCTCAAGGGATACTCCAATAATCGCAGCGGCCAGGTCAAACTGAAAACAGCCGATTTCAGGGACACGCCAGAGATTGATTTCAACTATTTTGGTGAGGGCAAGGAACAGGACCTTGAAGCCATCTATGAAGCGATTCAAGAGGTAAGAGGCACCAATTCGAAACTGGGTGACATCATCGAGAGAGAATTGTATCCAGGCAACAAGGTATCGAGCGAAGCCGACCTGAACGTGTGGATCGAGCGTGAGGCCTGGGGGCATCATGCCTCCTGCAGCGCGCGCATGGGGCACAAATCCGATCCCGGGGCCGTTACCGATTACAACTTCAAGGTGCACGGCACGCAGAACTTGAGAATCGTCGATGCCTCGGTCTTCGCCGATATTCCCGGCTTGTTTATCTCGGTGCCGATTTACATGATTGCCGAGCGCGCAGCAGACGTTATCGAAATGGAACACGAGCCAGGCAATAATATTCGAGCCAGTTGATATGCGGGGACTGGTCGATGATCCAATGCCCATTCAGAGGTTACCTCAACCCGGGGATATGATCTTCATTCAAGTTCCATGTGCGCGGCAACCCGAGCGGATTTCCGCCGGGGGTTTTTTCTTTCGAGGTGCGCGGCTAAACTGTGGCGCTTGCAAAATAATCCAATCAGGAAAACTTTCGAGGAACACGGCACTTGTTGCGCATCATACTGTGGAAAACCGGGTTTGAACTGGCCCAACTGAAAAGGATCCTGTGGCCGCGTAGCGAGCGCAAGATCTATTATTTTGCCTTCGGTGCGAACCTCAGTCCTGAAATCCTGGAGTTGCGTCGTATCAGGATCTACGAAGCATTCGACTACGTGCTCGAAAATGCGGGTTTACGTTTCAGTCTGGCGGGGTTTTACAAGGATCACGGCTACGCTTCGCCGGATATTGCTGCGGGCGAAGTCGTCTATGGCAAAATGTACCTGATACTGGAGCGCGACGCGCTGCGTATGGACTACTTTGAAGGGGTGCCATTTCTGCGTGTGCATGAGAAAGTGTATGGCAAGGTCAACGATTCCGACTTCTATTATTATCGAGCCTTGACGGCAGTTGATGGATTGAAACCGACCCAGGAGTATCTGGACTATCTGGTGACTGCCTACCGCGAAATGCCTGTTGTCCCGCAAGCCTACATAGAAGCGATGTCCAGAACCGAAGTGCTTGATTATTTTGAGCCACAGGACCAGACCGGCGATTTCGTCCGGGAGATTCATCGCTGGCCGTCTTTCCTGCACCCGTTGTTGGTCTATTACGAAGGTTGTTGCCTGAGACTGGTCGAATGCCTGTGGAATCGCTCACTGTTGCAATGGATGATTAAACACCAGGCGTTACCGACTGGCCAGGATCCAGAGCGGAGTCGCAGATAAGATTTAGGTAGCGGTCGTTTCTGTACCTGGCATCGCAAGGGTATCGGACCTGCAGTAATAAACTGCGATTTCGTCAACGGCACAGCCGCCCTGGTCAGGGACTTCCAGTCATCACCCAGAGGTCCTTTATCATCGTTCAATTTGCCGCTAAGCTACGCCGACATTTTTTGTGCGATTTAACCTGAGCGGAACGACTAGCCATGAATAACAACCCTCTTTCCCAACACGAAGCGAGCGCCCCGGAATTTGTCAGCGGTTGCCTGTTTTGCGAACTACCGCCCGCCAAGTTTGTGGTGGTCGACGAAAACGAACTCTGTCTGGCCCTGACGGATAGCTATCCCGTCACTGAAGGCCATTGCCTGATTATTCCAAGGCGACACGCCGCGACTTATTTTGATATGAATAGCGCCGAAGTCGAAGCCGCGACGCGACTGCTGCACCGTTCCAGAGAGCGTATCCAGCAGCAGGACGAGAAGGTTTCCGGGTTTAACATCGGCATGAATTCAGGCAAAAGTGCCGGCCAGTCGGTATTTCACGCACACATTCACCTTATTCCGCGACGTGATGGTGATCAGGAAAACCCGCAGGGCGGTGTGCGCAAGATTTTCCCTGAAAAGGCCCATTATCGGCGAGACTGAAAGCGGATGTTGAGCGCTTTATGCGCGAGGGGCCCGAGGCTCAATCGCAGCCTGCGGCGCGCTTGAACCAGCTGGCCGATTCGCCCTCGACTCGTTGATCTTTTCAGTTGCTTGCAAATGAGTAAACTGTCCTGTGTATTCCTATCAACGACACAGAGGAAATAACGACATGGCTTACATATTGGCGGTGACCTGGATTGCCAGGCCGGGCAATGAGGAAAAAGTTCACGAAATACTGCAGCAAATGGGTGAGGCATCGCGTCAGGAAGCCGGGGTTGTCACCTACACCACTCATGTCGACCCGGACAATCCGCGCGAGTTCTTTATCTACGAAAAGTATCACGATATCGGCGGACTTGAAGCTCACCAGGAAACTGCGCATTTCAAGGAACTGGTCCTTGACAAGGCAATTCCGCTGCTCGAATCCAGGGTGCGACGGCAATTTGTTGATTTTTAAGGGAGAACGCGCGCTCCTTGAACACTGCATTAGCTGGAGCTGGAAAAATTTGATCGATTCTGGTGCGCTTACGGGGTAAAGTCTAGCTTCAAAAATAACAGAAGAGGGGGAGATTGTGAGTAAACCATCAGCCGACAAGACCCAGGTCTATTTCAAGCGTTTCATCAATGGCGTGAAAAAGCGCAATCCGGGGGAGCGTGAATTTCATCAGGCCGTATCCGAAGTGGCCGAAACCATATTTCCGTATATTGCCGACAAGCCGATATACCACAAGATGCAAATCCTGGAACGCATGGCCGAGCCCGATCGGGTCGTCATGTTCCGGGTGCCCTGGACCGACGAAGAGGGGAATATACGTAATCAACGTGGCTATCGAGTGCAATTCAATAACTCGATCGGTCCCTATAAGGGTGGCCTGCGTTTTCATCCATCGGTCAATTTGAGTGTGCTCAAATTTCTTGGATTTGAGCAAACCTTCAAAAACAGTTTGACCGGATTGCCGATGGGCGGTGCCAAGGGTGGATCTGATTTTAATCCCAAGGGTAAGAGCGATATCGAAGTAATGCGTTTTTGCCAGTCTTTCATGACCGAACTGCACCGCCACATCGGCGAGGATACCGACATACCGGCGGGTGATATCGGTGTCGGCGCACGTGAAATCGGTTACCTGTTCGGCCAGTACAAGCGCATCGAGAACCGCTTTGTCGGCGTGCTTACCGGTAAGGGCATGGAGTTCGGTGGTAGTAAAATCAGGACCGAGGCGACCGGTTATGGCGCCGTCTATTTCATGCAAAATATGCTTGAATACAAGGGCGATGACATGCGCGGCAAAACCGTCGCTGTCTCGGGTTCAGGCAATGTTGCTACTTACGCCGTGGAAAAAGTGAACCATCTCGGTGGCAAGGTCGTGACGTTGTCAGATTCCTCGGGCTTTATTCATGACCCGGACGGCATTAACACCGAAAAACTGGACTTCGTGCTGGATCTGAAGAATGTTCGCCGCGGTCGTATCAGCGAATACGTGGATAAGTTCAAAGGGTCAAGCTTTCACGAAGGACGTCCCTGGGGGGTAGCCTGTGACATCGCCGTGCCCTGTGCTACGCAAAATGAAATCAATCGCGAGGATGCCGAAGTGCTGGTCAAGAATGGCTGTATGGGTGTGTCCGAGGGCGCGAATATGCCGACCGACCTCGAGGGTATACACGTGTTTCAGAGCGCGGGAATCCTGTATGCACCGAGCAAGGCGGCTAATGCAGGCGGAGTAGCGGTTTCCGGGCTGGAAATGAGCCAGAACAGTGCGCGCATTTCCTGGGCAGAGGTCGAGCTCGAAAAATTGCTGAAAGATATCATGCTGAAAATCCATGACAGCTGTGTCGAGTATGGCAAGAAAGGCGATCACGTCGACTATCTTGCCGGCGCCAATATTGCCGGATTCATCAAGGTCGCCGATGCCATGCTGGCCTATGGTCATACCTAGCGCGCAACATTGGGGCTGATTTTTTTGGCGTTCCCGGGTCCGCTTGTCGCTCAGTGCTGGCGTTGAATCCGTGGGCCAGGGAAGTTGGCTGGTGATGTTTTGCGTTGTGGCGCCGTCCCGGCTGAATGCCCGGACGGGGTCAGCTCATATACGTAGTATAGATTTCCACCATGGGATTTTGTGGGTGCCTGAAGTTATTGGACCCTGGCATTTCTCGAAGTTGAATAACGCGTAATTCGACTGGCCTGTTTTTTGTTCTCCCCTCTATTATCCGTGATGTAAACCAGCCAGGTGAAGGCAATGGCAGCCATGGAGATGAAATTATGGGTAGCGGGTTTCTGGCTATTCCGCGCATGCTACCGACAACTTGAACGACGACCGAGCCGTGCACTGGAGGCTGTGCCGAGCAGGTCCGCTGTCTGTTTGTTTCGGGGCTTCGCAATAGCGATGCTGGGCCGTCACTGAGTCGATTATTTGGTGGCATTATGCCGAGTCAATTCAGATTGGGAAAAAAATCTAAAGATACAGGGGTTTTTTTCCCCGAGACGCGGTAGTCTTACGCAGGTACCGCAACGGTACACATAATAATCTTCTGAGGGAGGATAAAATGGCTACAAAATATATCGTCGCTTGCGATGGAAGTTCTGCGTCTGGTCGAGCAATAAAAGTTGCTGTTGAACAGGCGAAACTGAATGGTGCGTCGCTACTGTTGGTGCACGTTCTCGAATGGTCACCTTATTCGTTTCTGACACCGGAGGAACTCGAAGAGCGGCATAAGCGTCGCAACGAGGAACTCAAGCGTGCTCAGTTGGCTCTGGTCGATCCGCTCGTGGAATCATTATCGAGTGAAGGGGTCGAGTCCAGTGCCATTATTCGCTACGGTCATGTCTCCGAGACAATAGCTGATATTGCCGAAAAAGAAGGCGCAGCGCAGATCTTCGTCGGGCGCACCGGGCAGAGTACTCTGACCAAGCTGATTTTTGGATCGGTGGCAGCCTCCCTGGCGCAGATCGCTCCGGTTCCGTGCACGATCGTACCCTAACTGATACAGGATATTAAAATGCAAAAAAATAAACTTATTGCAGGAGTCAGCGCTGGCGGGCTAGCGCTACTGTCGAGCCCTGCTTTCGCGCAGTCGATCGATGAAACGGTCAACCATTTATTTGCCAGCGCCACCGGCTGGTTTGTTAACTTTATTTTCAGTCCATTTCCAGGCACTTCGTTTCCATGGATCGTGGCCTGGCTGGTGGTAGCGGCAACCGTGTTTACCTTTTATTTCACCTTCATTCAGTTCCGGGCCTTCAAGCACTCCATATCGCTGGTCAAAGGTGATTACTCGGATCCAAATGACGCTGGTGAGGTCAGCCACTTCCAGGCGCTCGCCACCGCGCTTTCCGGTACCGTTGGTCTCGGTAATATCGCAGGTGTGGCGGTCGCCGTCGGCATCGGTGGGCCCGGTGCAACCTTCTGGATGATTCTTGCCGGCTTGATGGGCATGGCCTCCAAGTTCACCGAGTGTACGCTCGGGGTGAAATATCGTAATGAGTACGCTGACGGCACCGTCTCTGGTGGTCCGATGTACTACCTGACCAAGGGATTCGCCGAGCGCGGCTTGCCTGGCGGTCGTTTCCTCGCCATCCTGTTTTCGATTTTCTGTATTCTCGGTGCACTCGGTGGCGGCAACATGTTTCAGGCCAACCAGGCGCATCAACAAATCTCCGGAATTCTAGGCGACTTCCCTGGCTGGATTACCGGGGTGGTATTCGCCCTCGTGGTATTCGCCGTCATCGTCGGTGGTTTGAAGTCCATCGCTAAAGTTACCGAGAAGGTGGTTCCGTTCATGGGTGTCATGTATGTCGGTGCGGCCATCATTATCCTGCTGGTAAATGCGGATCAGATTGGCTGGGCTTTTGGCCAGATCTTCGCCGGCGCTTTCACCGGGCTGGGTGTAGCCGGCGGTATGGTTGGTGCCTTGATCCAGGGCTTCAAGCGGGCCGCATTTTCCAACGAGGCGGGCGTCGGCTCTGCAGCTATCGCCCACTCGGCGGTACGCACCAAGGAACCCATCACCGAGGGCTTCGTCTCCCTGCTCGAACCGTTTATCGATACCGTCGTAATCTGCACCATGACCGCACTGGTCATTATCATTACCGGCCAGTTGTCGATCGATCCCGCAACCGGTAATTACCTGACCGAAGGTGGTCGAATCGTGACCGTAACCGGCGCTTCCGGTGTGGGCCTGACCTCGGCCGCTTTCGAAAGTGCCTTCAGCTGGTTCCCCTATGTCCTTGCGATCGCGGTAATACTGTTCGCGTTCTCGACGATGATCTCGTGGTCTTACTACGGTCTCAAGGCCTGGACTTACCTGTTCGGCGAAGGCAAGACCACGGAAGTAGTCTTCAAGGTGATTTTCTGCATCTTCGTGGTAATTGGCGCTGCTGCCAATCTTGGCCCGGTCATCGATTTCTCCGATGCGGCTATTTTTGCCATGGCGGTTGTCAACATCACTGGACTCTACTGCCTGATGCCCATCGTCAAACGTGAGCTGACCAGCTACCTCGCTCGACTCGAGTCGGGTGAAATCAAGAAGTTCAAGTAAGCAGTAACGCAGTGTTGCCGGGTGCCTCTCACCCGGCAACATCCTTGTTCAGTCGACTCCTGAGCTCGCAGGATTACCAGCGTATATCATTCCACGGCATTTATTCTGGTTCGAAACTCAGTCACCGCCGGTGACCGACTTGTGGATCAGCGGCGCCAGCGTTGGCGGTAATATCACCGCGCCAGACAAGGCAAACTGCTGCGCAGCGGCAGACATCTTGTTCCAGGTTTTGCGGATTATCTCGATCCACTTTTCCTCGTCGTACTCCGGATGCTTGTCGACAAATTCCAGCATGTAGTGCTCCATGAACACCAGGTCGGTCACGTCTTCCAGTAACTGGGTATCGGAATTACCCTTGATGTTTTTCTTGGCCACTGCCTGCCATGCGCGAGCGCATTCGACTTTATCGTAACCGGCTTGCGCCATCAATTCTGCTGCCCGGGAGGCCTGGATCTTGTAAAGATCCTTGCGCCATTTCAGGTAACCGATGCGACCCTCGGGATAGGCCTTGCGCGGTGACTTCCAGCGCTCGATGTGCTGTGCCCGAATCGCAAGTTTCATCACCTGGTCGGCCTCTGGTTTAAAGCGATCCAGCATCTCGGACATGCGCTCGGAATAAAGCAATTCCTTGGGCCATTCGCGCCCATCGGCGCTGACCTGGTTGGGGTCGGCGCTATTGGCGTCGTCGATCAGCTTGCGCGCTCTTTCAAATGGAGACTGTTCCTGTGACATGATTTAGATCCGCCTGGCTTGGTTAGGTTGGGCTACTGGGCTGATTTTACCCGGCTGGTTTTCGGCCGCGCAGATGCGTGGGTCGCAACTGACCCTGGTCGATGGCAATGATCATCTTGTCCCAGACGTCGATCTCACGCTCGAGGAATTCCCGGCCCAGCTTCGATGCGAGCCCGTCACTAAGCACGCCTGCCAGTTGCGCACGCTCGACGCGGGCCTGCTGTTGATACCATTCATGTCGATCGACGATGTCGATATCGACAAAGCCGGCGGCCTGCAGCGCCTGTACATAGGTGGTGGCGGAGGCGAGTCTGAAATCGAGGCCCTCCGCATCGATATAGGCCTGCATCTGTGTGGAAGGCTGATCCTCGTAACCGGCCAGCCAGTCGCTGGCAACGAACCAGCCCCCGGGTTCGAGAACCCGGAAGACGTCACGGGCAAGCGCGTACTTGTCTTCGATGTGGATAATCGAGTCCTTGCTGGTGACGATACCGAAGCTTGCCGGGTCTAACGCCAGCGGTCCCGGTTCGACACAGCTAAATTGCAGTTGCTCAGTGGCCTGATACTTTTCGGCAAGTTGATCGCAGCGCAGGATCAGTGCCGCGTCGACATCGATGCCGACCACTCGCGCCGCGCCGTGCCGGCGCAGCAAGTGGAGGTCGACACCACCGAGCCCACAGCCAATATCGAGCACCGATTGCCCATTCAGGTCGATGCCCTGCAGGTAGCGATCAACCTCGTCTGTTCCGCCGGGAGACATGAAGCCCTCACCCCACAGGGCTTCGAGCAATTCCATCAAGTTGTCGTCGTATTCCTGCTTATCTGAATCACTCATAAGTCCACTCTGTCCAATTGAAATGCTCGCCCATAAATATCGCTGTACTGGTATATGTCGTCATTTTAACCATTCCCGGGCAGTTTCGGTAATTGCGGCCACGGCAGGGTGTGAAATTTTACGTTCTACCGAAATGGCGTAAAAATGTTCGCGCAGGTCTTCGGTGCTACCGATCAGGTTCACGCCGTATTGTTTCATGTTCTCGCGGGCGATTGCCGAGGGTGAAACGAATATTCCGCTACCCGCCTGGCCGAAGGCTTTCATCAGCGCGCTATCGTCAAATTCACCGACGATTTTAGGGTGTATATGCAAGCTGTCCAGCCAGTGCAGGATTCGCCCTTGCATTTGATTGATATCACTGGGTAACAGCAGTGGGGCACCGTTCAGACTGTGCGGGAATTCCCCGTCCAGGTTGCGCGCGAGTTCCGGTTTGGCCAGGAAGCTGATACCGCAATCGCCGAGCGAATGACTGAAACCGCGAATATTGAGGCTCGAAGGAATAGGGCTGTCGGCTAATACCATATCGATTCGATGCAGAGCCAGTTCCG
>Ga0316187_10002364_pt1 | contig 16416 bp, 12 predicted proteins | sample CroRivburrow1_MG_FD_204927 | JGI IMG/M metagenome (GOLD analysis project Ga0316187, IMG submission 204927) | Coastal sediment microbial communities from Maine, United States - Cross River worm burrow 1 | ecosystem: Environmental > Aquatic > Marine > Coastal > Sediment | place: USA: Maine... | reverse complement strand
GACCAGGGTCGCAATCTGGTCGACGCGAGAGCCATGCAACTCGATGCAACCTACGACATCCACGAGTTCCGCGCGGCATTTTCAGAACTGACCGCGGATGTCGCCGGCCAGAAATTCGATGCACCCGATTTCGATATTTTCGTGGATGGCGTCCCCGCGAAGGGAAATATCTCGGTGTCGAACTTCCTCGGCGACGCGGCATTCAGCGGGGGCTTGCGAACCGGCGAATTCAAACCGTCAGCGGTGATCGATAAGCTGGGAATCGATTTCAGGCCCGCGGATCCAAAGGCGCTGGCGTCAGCCGCGGTGTCGATGAAATTCACCGGAGCGCTCGACCGGGTGAGGCTGGATGAACTCAATGTCAGATTGGACGATACGAACCTCAGTGGCTTCGTCGAGATAGCGAGTTTCTCCCGGCCAGAGTACCGCTTCGAAATCGATGTGGACAGCATGGACGTCGATCGATACACCCCCCAGGGCGAAGGTGTCGGGCAAAGCGATGCGGGTGCCGCGATGGTGGTATTACCGGTGGGGCTGTTCAGGGGGCTCAAAGCCGATGGCAATCTCCGCGTCGGGAGCTTGCGGGCATCCGGCGTCAATGCCACCGATATCGAAATTGGCGTGGCGTCAACGGAGCAGGAGCTGACGGTCAAGCCGATCAGTGCTTCGTTGTACGGAGGCACCCTGGAAGGTGACATGCACTTTACCGAGAAGGACGGCGTAGCCCGCCTGCAGATCCGCCAGGTGATGGACCAGGTGGAGGTAGGTGGTCTGTTGGCCGATACGGACGTCACGAACCGAATTTCCGGGAAAGGGCGCCTCGAGATGGATGTCGTGGGAATCGAGGTCGCCGGCAAGCCACAGACCCTTGGCAAGGCCCGGTTCCACTTTTTTGACGGCGCCATCAAGGGCCTGAATCTGCGCAAGATCTACCTGCAGGCCCGCCAGATCTACAACCAGAAAAAAGGCCGCGAAGAGGAAATCGAATCGGATGACCGGGAGGAGTTCAGATTCACTGAAATGACGGGCACGCTCGAATTCGACGAACGGGTGGCAACGAATGACGACCTCGAAATCAAGTCGCCGCTGTTCCGGATAACCGGCCAGGGTAAGGCCGATCTGGCAGCCAACCGGCTCGACTACCTGCTACTGGCGACGGTTGTCGAATCGGCGAAAGGGCAGGGCGGTGAGGAACTCGCCGAACTGCGGGGGGTCACCCTGCCGATCCGGATCAGCGGCAGCACGGGCTCGCCCGTGTACACCCTGGACGTCGCCACCATCCTGAAGCTGGCGCTGCAGCAGCGGATTGAGAAGGAGGTCGAGGAGAAGCTTCAGGAAAAACTGGGTGATGAATTACAGGATCAACTGGGTAATGAACTCAAGAAGCTGCTCAAGATCAACTGACGGGGGAGGCATCAGGTGCGCGACGCACTGAAATTCCTTGCAGCCGTGCTGTTGACTTTCGGTGCTCCGTGCAGCGAGGCGGCGAAAATTGTCGAAGTCCAGGTCGAGCAGGATAGCGGTGCCTACCATATTTATTTCGAGATCCTGGTCGAAGCCCCCAGAGACCGGGTTTACGAGGTTCTGAGCGACTACGAGAGCCTGGATGAGCTGTCTCCCGGTATCGTGAGGAGCGAACTGTTGTCGGGTCAAGCCGGAGATGACGCGGAGATCGACCTTACACTGCGGCCGTGCGTGTGGAAACTGTGCCGGAAGATGCGCAAGGTCTCGAAAGTTTCGATCAACGCCTACGGCGCGATCGTCTATACCACCGTGCCATCAGCGAGCGACTTCAAGCGAGGTCGGGAGCAGGTCATCATCAAGGAGACAAAAACACCCGGGCAAACCCGCATAACCTACAACGCCTCGCTGGTGCCTGATTTTTTCGTGCCTCCCCTGATCGGGTCCTGGCTGATCAAGCGGCACGTCCGCCAGAACCTGGAGGTGTCGATGGAGCGGGTCGAGATGCTGGCCAGCCAGTGACGCAACCGTGAATCTCCAGATTAAAATAATTTAAGGATTCACTGATTTGGGGCGCCAAGTATTGACATCTTTTTCCGTCTACTTATCATTTCGCACCCGTTACATCACGTGAACGTCCGGCCGACCCCGGCACTCCGGCGTCGTCTTCACTCACTCAACGGAGCTTTATCGGATGGCAGTTTTGGTGGAGGTTGATCGCCTCGTCAAGCGATTCAGATCGATCACCGCTGTGAACGGTATTTCTTTCAGGGTCGAACGCGGCGAGGTGCTGGGTTTCCTGGGGCCGAACGGCGCCGGTAAGTCGACCACGATGAAGATGATCGCCGGATTCCTGACGCCGGACGAAGGCAGCATACATGTCGACGGTGGAGACTGCATCCGCCACCCGATAGCATCGAAGCGCCTCATCGGATATCTGCCCGAGGGCGCACCCCTGTACGGTGACATGACGCCTCGCCTGTTCCTGCGTTTTACCGGGGAGATTCGCGGCTTGCGGGGCGCTGAACTCACCCAGCGTATTGAGGGCGTTGTCGACACGATCAATCTCAAATCCGTCATCGATCAGCCGATAGAGACGCTGTCGAAGGGATTCAAGCGCCGCGTCGGCATTGCCCAGGCGCTGCTGCACGACCCTGCCGTCCTGATACTGGACGAGCCTACCGACGGCCTGGATCCGAACCAGAAACACGAGGTCCGGAACCTGATCAGGGAAATGTCTCACCAGAAAGCGATCATCCTGTCGACGCACATCCTCGAGGAGGTCGACGCGGTCTGCAGCCGTGCGATCATCATCGCCGGAGGGGAGATCGTGGCGGACGGAGATCCTGCTGAACTGGAGGCCCGCTCTCCGCTGCACAATACCGTCTCCCTGACGGTGCGCGGAACCTCCGTGGACAGCTTCTCTTCGGTGCTGACCGGCGTGCCGGGTGTCGCGGATGTCCGGGTCGTGAACGATGGAGAGGATTCCGTCCGGTTCGCCGTCAAGCCCAGGGACGGCACGAGTATCATCAAGTCGGTTGGAGACGCCGTCAAAGCACACGGCTGGACCGTGGAAGAGATGCACGTCGAGCGCGGCCGGCTGGACGAGGTGTTCCGCCATGTCACGGAAACGCAGAGAACCTGAAGCGTAAGAGGAGTCAGTCCGATGGCGAATGTCTGGGTGATTTGCAAGCGGGAGTTGTACAGTTATTTTGCAACCCCCATTGCATACATCTTCATCATCATATTCCTGTTCCTGAGCGGGGTGTTCACGTTCTACCTCGGCAACTTCTTCGGCCGGGGGCAGGCCGACCTGGTCACGTTCTTTGCATTTCACCCGTGGTTGTATCTGTTCCTTATCCCCGCGCTCACGATGCGCCTGTGGGCGGAAGAACGCAAATCCGGGACCATCGAACTGCTGCTGACCCTGCCCGTCACCATGTTCCAGGCTGTGCTGGGGAAGTTTCTTGCGACGTGGATATTCACGTCCGTTGCGCTCGCGCTGACGTTCCCGATGTGGCTCACGGTGAACTATCTCGGTGAGCCGGACAATGGTGTCATATTGGCGAGCTACCTGGGAAGCCTGCTGATGGCGGGATCGTTTATAGCGATAGGGAGCTGCATTTCCGCGCTGACCAGGAACCAGGTCGTCGCATTCGTGGTGACCGTCGTCCTGTGCCTGGTATTCAATCTCAGCGGCTTCCCGCTGGTGCTGGATTTCTTCAGCGGCTGGGCGCCGGAGTTCGTGATCGACGCCGTCAGTTCGTTCAGTTTTCTGACCCACTTCGATGGCATCAGCAAGGGCGTGATCGATCTCAGGGATGTCATATTCTTCGCGTCGCTCATCGGCTTCTGGCTGTTCGCCAATTCGATGGTGCTTGAAATCAAGAAGGCGGACTGAACCATGGTCGATAATAAACGTCTCTACACATGGAGCGGCCTGGTCATCGCCGTGGTGCTGCTGTTTGCAGTGAATCTGTTCAGTGATGCTGCAGTCACATCCATGCGCGTGGATCTCACCGAGAATCGGCTCTATACCCTGTCCGAAGGAACGAAGAACATCCTCGTGGGGCTTGAGGAACCGATCACCCTCCGCCTGTTCCTTTCCCAGAAGGAGGCAACCCGGCTCCCCGGCATCAGTAACTATACGCAGCGCGTGCGGGAGCTGCTGCGGGAATACGAGCGGCAGGCGGGAGGGGCGATCAAGCTCCTGGCCATCGACCCGGAACCCTATTCCGAGGACGAGGACCGTGCCGACGCCTACGGTGTCAGCGGGGTGCCGCTGGACGACGCCGGCGCAGTCCTGTACTTCGGGCTGGTCGGCACGAATTCGACCGACGACGAGGAAGTGATCCCGTTCTTCTCCCTTGACCGGGAGGAATTTCTCGAGCACGACCTGACCAAAATGGTCTACCAACTCTCCAACATCGAGGCGACCCGGATTGGTTTGATAAGCAGCCTGCCTTTGGATGGCGGCCCGGTGGATCCGCAGGCGATGGCCATGGGTATGAATCAGGAGATGCCGCGGCCCTGGGTTGTGCTGGAGCAGATTCAGCAGCTGTTCGATATCGTCAACATCGACGCCGAGAGCGGGGTGATACCAGACGGTCTCGGCGTCGTTATGATCGTCCATCCCAGGCAGCTGCCGCCGTCCATGCTGTATGCCATCGATCAGTACGTGCTGGGTGGCGGCAAGGCGCTGGTCTTCGTGGACCCGAATTCCGAGGCCGACCGCGCCCCCGGGATGATGGGGATGGGCTCGCCGCCCGGGGGATCCGATCTCGAGCCCCTGTTCTCCGCGTGGGGGATAGATCTGGTGGACGGCAAAGTGGCCGGCGATATCAGTGTCGCCCAACGCGTAAGGTTCGGGTCGTCCACCAGCCCGGGGGTGATCGACTACCCGATCTGGATGAATCTGCCCGTGGAACTCAATAACGCGGACGACGTGGTCACCGCGCGACTGGGGAATCTGGTGCTGGCGTCCCCAGGGGTGTTGGTGGACCTCGGCAGGGATGGCATTAAGATTTCGCCGCTGGTGACGACCACGGAGAACGCGATGCAGTTCGACGTGTCCCAGATCCAGTTCCTGACCGATCCGACGGTGCTGTTGAGCGGCTATCAACGCGGCGGAAACCGGCTGAACCTCGCAGTTCGGATTGCGGGCGCCGTGGAATCGGCCTACCCCGGGGGACCGCCGCCGGATGAGACGGAGCAAAGCGAAGACACTGAAGCCGGCATGGACGATTCTCCCGGCTCCGGGGAGGACAGTGAGGTTACGACCCATCTGGAGAAATCCGTTCGGGACGTCAACCTGATCGTGGTCGCCGACAGTGACATGCTGGTCGACGATTTCTGGGTGCAGTCGCAGAACCTGCTGGGGACGCAGCTGGTTATCCCGACCGCGGCCAACGGTGATTTCGTTATCAACTCGCTCGAAAGCCTGCTCGGCAGCAACGATCTGATCAGCGTCCGGAGCCGGGGCCAGTTCTCCCGCCCGTTCACCCGGGTTGCGAAGATCCAGCAGGATGCGGAGATCCGGTATCGACAGAAGGAGCAGGAGTTGCTCGCCAGTCTGGAGGAAACGGAGAGGAAGCTGATCGAAATGGAGAAGGGCACCCGGAATGATCAACGCCTGATACTCAGCGAGGCGCAGGTGGCGGAGATCGATAATTTCAGGCAGGAGAAGATCCGCATCCGCAAGGACCTCCGTCTAGTGCGCCATCAGTTGAAGCGGGATATCGACAAGCTCGAATCTGCTATGAAGTTCATCAACATCGGATTCGTCCCGCTGCTCATTGGCATCGGCGGGCTTCTGGTGGGTCTGCGCAAACTCCGGCGCGGTCGACGCAATAGCGCCCGGTGAGCCGATGACCCGAACGAACATCTTCATACTGATTGGGCTTACGGTCGTCGTGGTTGCGGCCGCCGCCATGATGCGCTCATCCCGGAGCCCGGTCGGGGAACCGGTGGAAGGGCCCTACTTTCCCGGATTGCTGGACAAGTCCAACGAGGTCGCCAAAGTACTCATCAAGGACGGGGATGCGACTACGACGATCATCAGGGACGGAGAAAGCTGGACCATCGAAGAGAAAGCAAACTACCCGGCGTCTCTGGACCGGGTGCGCGAACTGGTTGTGGGACTGGCCAGACTTCAACGCATCGAGGGCAAGACCAGCAAGCCGGAGCGTTATGCCAGGCTCGGCCTGGAAGATATCGGAGATCCCGGGTCTGCTTCGACACTGCTCCAGCTCATCGACAGTTCCGGCGGCACGCTGGCGGTCCTGGTCGTCGGCAATGAGAAAATGAACCAGAGCGTGGGACCCCGCCGCCAACTCTATGTGCGCTCGCCCGGAGACCCCCGGGCCTGGCTGGTGGAAGGTCAGATGCCGGACACCGGCGCTACTGCGAACTGGATGGATACGTCGATCCTGGGTGCGGACGCCCCCGCTTTCCGCTCAGTCTCGGTATCCCGGGGTGGGGAGACGCTGACCGTCTCCCGCGAAAGTGCGGACAACGAGGTCTACGAAATCCAGGGGCTGTCCGCTGGCGAAGAAATAGATTCGCAGTACGCCGTCAACCAGGTGGCACGCAGTCTGCGGGACCTTGAGTTCGAGGACGTTCGCCCCGCAGCGGACGATCAGGATGAATCCGGCGATGTATCCGTCATTGCCGAATCATTCGACGGCATCCGGATAATGCTCACGCTGCGTAAGGAAGACGACCGGTATTTCGGGCGGTTCGAGGCGGATTACAGACCGGCGGAAGAAGCTGACGAAGCCATTCGGGAAAAGACCGGGAACTGGAACGGGCTGTGGCGTAACTGGGAATATTTACTGCCAAATTACGCGGTTGAGAACATCGTCGTGGCTCGACAGGACCTGGTCAGGAAGGAGAGCGAGACCAAGCCGGCAGAATGATCTCCCGACGGGTCCCGGTTCCCCACTAAACGGGCCTTTGAGTTAGACTATGGAGATTCGAAAAGGAGTCCAAATGTCCAAGCTCAACAGATACAGTTCCCGGATCACGCAACCGCGGGCCCAGGGCGCCTCACAGGCCATGCTCTATGGCGCGGGCCTGTCGGAAAACGATATGGAGCTTCCCCAGGTCGGCATCGCCAGCATGTGGTGGGAAGGCAATACCTGCAACATGCACCTCAACGATCTTGCCGCCGAGGTCAAATCCGGAATGAAGGACGCAGGCATGGTGGGGATGCGTTTCAATACCATTGGTGTCAGCGACGGCATTTCGATGGGTACCGACGGGATGAGTTACTCGCTGCAGTCCCGGGACCTGATAGCGGATTCCATTGAGACCGTCGTCGCCGCGCAGTGGTATGACGCCGTGGTCACCATACCCGGTTGCGACAAGAACATGCCAGGCTGCCTGATGGCGATGGGGCGCCTGAATCGCCCCGGCATCATGGTGTACGGCGGCACGATCAAACCCGGCCACGTCAACGGCCAGACGCTTGACGTGGTGTCCGCATTCCAGAGCTATGGCCAGTACATCGCGAAATCCATTGACGACGAAGAGCGTCAGACGATCGTAAAGCGTGCCTGCCCCGGGCCGGGCGCCTGCGGCGGCATGTACACGGCGAACACCATGGCCAGCGCGATCGAGGCCCTGGGGATGTCGCTCCCGTACAGTTCCTCTACACCCGCGGTGGACGAGGGCAAGTCCCGCGAGTGCAGGGAGGTTGGGGCGGCGATACTTAACCTCCTCGAGCGGGACATCAAGCCGCGCGATATCATGACCCGCGACGCGTTCGAGAACGCGATGGTGATTGTTTCCGCGCTTGGAGGTTCGACCAATGCCGTGCTGCACCTGATCGCCATGGCGCGAGCGGTTGACGTCCCCCTGACACCGGACGATTTTCAGGCGGTGAGCGACCGCGTACCGTTTCTTGCGGACCTCAAACCGAGCGGTAAATACGTGATGGAGGACGTGCACAAGATCGGCGGTATCCCGGCGATCATGAAATTCCTCCTCAACGAGGGTCTTTTGAACGGCGACTGCCTTACGGTGACCGGCCGCACGCACGCGGAGAACCTGGCGGACGTGGCTCCCGTATCGCAGGATCAGGACATCATCCGGCCCCTGAACGATCCGATCAAGGCGACCGGCCACATCCAGATCCTGACCGGCAACCTCGCACCCGGCGGCGCTGTGGCCAAGATCACCGGCAAGGAAGGGGAAGTCTTTTCCGGGCCCGCCCGGGTGTTCGATTCCGAAGAAGAAGTCCTGCCCGCACTGGAGCAGCAGAAGATCCGTAAAGGAGACGTTGTGGTCATACGGTACGAGGGGCCCAAGGGCGGCCCGGGAATGCCGGAGATGCTGACGCCCACCTCCGCCATCATGGGCGCCGGTCTGGGCAACGATGTGGCACTGATTACGGACGGGCGGTTCTCGGGCGGTTCCCACGGTTTCATCATCGGTCACGTGGTTCCGGAGGCTCAGGAGGGAGGGCCCATCGGCCTGCTCGAGGACGGGGATGTCATCACCATCGACGGCATCAACAATGTCCTCGATGTGGCGGTCGATGACGAGACCATGGCCGAACGCAGAAAGAAATGGCAGATGCCGCCTTACAAGGCGAGGCGCGGTACGCTCTACAGGTATATTAAGAATGTGAAGAGCGCGACAGACGGTTGCGTCACGGATGAATAGCATCGGGACCTAATGCTAGTCCTTCGGCAGTCCAGGTACGATGTACTTCTCCTGACCGTCGTCATCCTGCTCAGCATTGCAGCCAATCTGCCCGACGACTACGCCTTCGTCGACAAGAACCTGCTGATCGCCATACTGGTGGTGATACTGTGCATCACTCTGGTCCGTTATGTCCGTGCGAGCCTGGTCGTGGTGACCGCGGTGCTCGTGTTTGGTGCCAACCTCCCGCAGGAGATGGCGGAAGCGTTCGGCATCAGCAAGATCGTCCTGCTCACTACTCTCTGCGTTATGGTGGCGGTTGCGGTTTTCAACCACTTCCTCAGGAAGGTCCCGACCGGTGATGAGCCGGAATTGAAGGCGCGGACGGTATACGGCGCAAAGGCGCTGTTCAATGCCGTGCTGCAGGGAGACGTCAAATCGGTCCAGGTACTGATAAAATCCGGGGTCAACGTGAACGTCCGTACGCTCTCTGGAAAGACACCGCTGATGGCGGCGTGCTTCAAGGGCCATCCCGATATCGTGCAGATGCTGATCAACGCCGGTGCCAGGACGAACGCAGCCGACATCGAAGGCAATACCGCGCTCAGCATTGCCCGGCACCAGGGTTTTTCGAAGATCGTGGCCTACCTGAAAATGTCCGGTGCGGAAGATCAGCCGCAATACCTGGATGTAGATGCACTCACCCGGTCGAGCGAATGACCAGGGCCCGAACTCAAACCGCGGCCAGCAAATGGGTCGTTAATGGGGTCTTTGCGAAGCGCAGCTGTCGTATTTTCCCTGATCCGACCCTCAGATTCCATAAAGCATGGGCAGCAGCCAGCTCAGCACCAGCCACATAATTAGCGTGAGCGGTACCCCGACACGCAGGAAATCCGAGAACACATAGCCGCCGGCGTTCATGACGAGAAGATTCGTCTTGTAAGCCATCGGCGTCGCGTAGCTCATGTTCGCCCCGAACAATACTGCCAGTACGAACGCCTCCGCGGGCAGTCCGAGTTCATTGGCGATGTTGATGGCGATGGGTGTACCGATGACCGCGGCGGCGTTGTTGGATACGATGTTGGTCATTACGGCCATCAGGAGCATGAGGCCGCTGAGGATCACGGCCGGCCGGGCGCCGGACGTCAGGTGCAGGAATATCTGCGCCAGATAGTCGGTAGCCCCGGTATCGATCATCGCTTTGCCCAGGGCAAGGCTGGTAACCACGATAAGGATGACCTGGACGTTCAATGCACGCTGTATGTCCTCCCAGCGCAGGCAGCGCGTAACCAGCATGACCACGGCGCCAAGCGTGGCACTGATGGCTATGGGCAACAGGCCTACCGCGGCGGCCAGTATGGTGGCCATCATGATGACAAGCGACGTCGTGGCTTTGTCCGAGTGCGGCAGGTCCATGGTCGCATCCAGCACCAGCAGACGGCCACTGCGCTTGATCTCGGCAATATTTTCCCGCGCGCCCTGCACCAGCAGGATGTCGCCGATCTTCAGGGTGATGTTTTCGACGTCCTGAGAGATACTTTCCACCACGCGTCCGGCGCGATGGATGGCGAGCGTCATCAACTGGTAGCGGTCGGCAAACCTGAATCTCGACAACGTGACGTTGACCAGCGGCGAGCCCTGCACGATCACGATCTCCGCCAACTGCTGATCTTCCGCCTTGAGCGGGTGGTCGTCGTCGACCTGAACATCGCCGGAGTAGAGCTGGGCGCCCAGGGCGCTTTCGTATTCCTTGAGTTTGTGGGGTGTGTCCCGCACGCTCAGCGAGTCATTGGCCCGTATTACCACGTCGGGAAGCGGCAGAGTGTAGTGTGCGTTGCGCAGGATTCGCCGGACCTGGAACCCGTCCCCCGCGGTTTCGATGATCTCGTTCAGCGTTTTGCCATCGCAGTAACTGTCCTCGGGAATATGCAGCTGGGCGGTGAAGACGCGCGGTGAGGTATCCATCATTGCCGGTTTGCGTAGCGGGAGTATCCTGGGTGCGATGAGCCACAGGTAGACCATGCCGACCCCGCCTGCGATGGTTGCGGGGACGAAGAACGCAAACATGTCCATGCGCTCCTGGCCGAGGCTGGCGGCGACGCTGACGACGAGGAGGTTGGTGGAGGTGCCGATCGTAGTGGCCATGCCGCCCACCAGGGTGGCCATGCCCATGGGCATCAGGATGGATGACGACGGTATCTTGACCTGCAATGAGACGCTGACGAGTATAGGCAACAGCAGTACCACGATCGGTGTGTTGTTGACGAAGGCGCTGAGCAGTCCCCCAACCAGCAATGTGAGCAGCAGTGAGAGCTGGGGGCTCACGCTCCACAATCGGCCGAGTACGCGGCCGACCGGCTCCAGCGCGCCCGTGCGCACCAGACCCTGGCCGACGATCATCAGGCTGCACACCGCGATCAATGCTTCGTGCCCGAAGCCCAGGAAGAAATCCAGGGCGTGCAGCGTGTGCCCGGCACTGATCTGGTAGGGAAACAGCTCGAATCCGACGGTAACCGTCACCAGCACCAGGAAGCTGGATGTCTCCAGCGGGATGCGGTCCCTGGTGAACAGGATCAGCGCTACGGCGGTCAGTATCAATACGCTCAGGGCGTGTATATTGGGTACATCAGGCATCAGGACATTGTACCCGCTTCCGGCCCGCACCAAACTTCCCGATACCCAATGCCGGTGCGTATGGTATATTTTCCAGCATCCGGGAACTGTTCCTCCCTGTTTGTTTTCACCCTTTGACTCGGAGCTTTGATTGGAATCGGTCGTTCTTACCTACGAGATGATTGCCGTTCTGGTGATACTCGGATTGACCGTTTTCCTGTTTGCATTTGAAATTGTCCGGGTGGACGTGGCCGCGCTGCTGGTGCTGGTCATCCTCGGTCTTTCCTCCGTGTTTCCGGGCTATGCCGGTCTGGTCAACCCGGGCGACCTGTTCAACGGTTTTGCCAGTAATGCGGTCATCTCGATCATAGCGGTCATGATTATCGGAGCGGGACTGGACAAGACCGGCGTCATGAGTACGCTTGCCGGCAAGGTCCTCAAGTTCGCCGGCCAGACCGAGGGGCGCGTCATCGGTACGCTCTCCGCGACAGTGGCGGTGATCTCCAGTTTCATGCAGAACATTGGCGCCGCCGCGCTCTTCCTGCCGGTCGTAACCCGGATCTCCCGCCGTTCCTATATACCCATTTCCAGGCTGCTCATGCCGATGGGGTTCTGCGCCATTCTCGGCGGCACCATGACCATGGTGGGATCGAGTCCGCTCATCCTGCTGAATGACCTTATACTCAATTCGAACCAGTCGCTGCCGAGAGGCACCGAACCCATGGCTACGTTCGAACTGTTTTCCGTCGCGCCGGTCGGGCTCGCACTGGTCTGTGCAGGCATTGCCTACTTCGTGCTGTTTGGAAAATACGTGCTGCCAACCGCCAAGGAGAAGTTGGGTGCCGCGGGGAAGATGCAGTACTTCAGGGATGTCTACGGCATCGACGGTCAGTTGTTCGAAATGCGCGTGACCCGCAACAGCGACCTTGCCGGCAAACAACTCAAGGACGTAGAAGCCCGCGGGCGCGCCGGATGGATACTGGCGATCCGGAGCGAGGGTGAGTCAAGCATCGTCCCGGCGCGCGATACCTGGATCTGGGTTGGATCCGAACTCGCCATCATGGGCCCCAGGAAAGAGATCGAGGAGTATGCGAAAGCGCACGGCCTGGAGATGAAGTCCGATGTCGACTCCTTCGCCGAGTTCCTGAGTCCGGTGCACGCCGGTATTGTCGAAGTGGTCATACCGCCGGACTCCGATCTCATAGGCAAGTCCATTGCCGGACTACAGTTCAGGAGGAAGTACCGTGCCCGGGTGCTTGCAGTGTACCGGATCGACAACATTATCGACACCGACCTGCCGGGCGTCGTTTTCCAGGCCGGCGATACCCTGATCCTGCATTCCCGCTGGAAAGACCTGATCACGATGGCGACCGACACCAACTTTGCCGTGGTGACCGACTTCCCGCAGGAAACGTTCCGGCCGGAGAAGCTGCGGTTCGCGGCCATTTCGTTCGCGATAGCCCTGTGCCTCATCCTGTTTACCGACCTTCGCTTGTCCATAGCCCTGATGGTGGGTGCCATGGGCATGATCCTCACCGGCGTCATCAACATAGAGGAAGCCTATCGGTCCATCGGATGGCAATCGGTGTTCCTGCTCGCCAGTCTGATACCCCTTGGCCTGGCGACGGAACAAAGTGGTACGGCGGCGTGGGTGGCAAGCCAGACCCTGCTCCTCTTTCACGGCGTGGCGCCGTGGGTACTGCAGGCGGCGATAGCGGTGCTCGCTACCGTATTCACTCTGGTGATATCCAACGTTGGAGCTACCGTGCTGCTGGTGCCTATCGCGATCAACATGGCCATCGGCATCGGTGCGGATCCGGCCATGTTTGCCCTGACCGTCGCCCTCGCCACCTCCAACTCCTTCCTGATCCCGACCCACCAGGTCAATGCCCTCATCATGGGTCCTGGCGGATACCGTGTATCGGATTTCATCCGGGCGGGCGGGGTTATGACCGTGTTATTCCTGGTGGTCATGCTGTTGATGCTGAACCTGGTTTTCTAGTGGGTCCTGCCGGTATTGACTTGCCTGGGAAATTTCCGGTGAAAGCCGGAAACCGGTCACTCGTGTTTCCGCGGTAACTTTCGATCCCGGGCACGAATTGTGCGAGAAATTCAGCAGCGTATTGGGGTTTATGCGGCATTTGTAAAGTTATTTGTTAGAATGCTTGCATAAGTATCAGTTTTATATATCATATTCCCGCATAACTTATACCGTGGGAGAAGCTTCATGAAACAATTGTGTGCCGCATTACTGGCTTTGGTGCTGGCGGCTTGTGGTGGAGGTGGCGATACCAGCAGCGATGCGGGCAACTCATCGACCTTCGGGACCACGCCCTCCACGGAAGGATCATCATCCTCCTCCTCCGGTTCGGTCGGGACAGCTACCAATTCTTCCGGCGATTCAGAACCTGCCTCTGGATCTTCGAGCGCCGACGGTGTATACCGTGGCCAGCTAACCGCCACGTTGAGCGGGGACGGGGTGCTCCCTGTTACCGACAGCACCGATCTCGTGATCGAGATTTCCGGCTCCGAGGTGAGCGCAACTGCCGAGGGCCGCACCTATGAAGGAGAACTCGATGGAGATTCGTTTACGGTTGAGATCCCCATCGACGAAGAAAGCAAAGGCATTACATGCCAGGGCACGCCTGTGCTGGATGGAAGGGTCAGGGACGGCACGGCGTCCGGTTCCGTTTCGGGTACCGGGCAGTGTTACTCCGACACAGCGGTCGTACCGGTTAAAGTCACAGGGGAATTTTCAACCAAGAAATAGCGCCATAGTGATTCCGTGAACAAAAAAGGCCGGTGTATACCGGCCTTTTTTGTTCCATAAGGCACATCTGAAACGGCTACAATCCCGGGATGCGGAATCGGTGTGCAACATGCGAACGTCTTTTGCAGCATCTTAACGACCGCCGTTTTGTAACGGGTACTGACTTGGGGAAGGAACTCAAAATAAGCCGGGCCGCGGTGCACAAGCACATCGAATCGCTCAAAGCTTCCGGCCTGCCCGTGGATGGTATCAGCGGGCGCGGTTATCGACTTGCCCGGGGCGTGGTTCCAATGGATGAAGCCGCGATCAGGGATCGGCTGGATGAACGATCCACGGATCTCGTAAGCAAAATCATCGTCGAGTGTATCGTCGACTCTACCAGCAGCCGGCTGCTGCAACTTTCCGCAAGCGAGTCGATCCACGGTGTGGTTTGCATTACAGAATCACAGCCTGCCGGACGGGGCCGGCGTGGCAGGCACTGGATCGCGACCCCTTTTACGAATCTCCTGATGTCCGTCGGTTGGGTCTATGAAAGCTGGCCGCGGGATATCACCGGGCTGTCCGTCGCCGTCGGAATTTCGCTGATCGAGGCCATACGATCTCTCGATATCGACGGTCTGGGAATGAAGTGGCCCAATGATCTCGTGATTGACGGGAAGAAGACCGGTGGGATTCTCATCGAGGTCTCCGGTGAATCCACGGGACGGTGTACGGTTGTGGTCGGGCTCGGCATCAACGTGCGTATGGGCGGTGACGACGGACGTTCCATCGACCAGCCGTGGACGGACCTGGAGACTGTCCGTGGCCAGGCTGTCAATAGAAACGAACTGGCTGCAGCATGTCTTTCCGCATTGTGCCGCATGCTTCAGGCGTTTCCCGAAGCCGGCTTTGAACCCTGGCGAATAAAGTGGGCCGATGTCGATGTGCTGACGGGCGAGACCGTCTCGATAACGACGCATCAGAATGGTGTGTCGACTGAAGGAGTGGTGACGGGCCTCGATACTACGGGCGCGTTGCTGGTTGACGTGAAAGGGCAGGGTATACGGTCGTTGCTGAGCGGCGAGGTTAGTGTGAGGGCCCGATGAATCTCGTGGTCGATATTGGCAACACGAACCTGAAATGGACCTGCGTGTCCGATGGTCCGTGGCGGAAGGCCGAATCCGTCCCGATCGAGGGGGATATATCAGATCTGTTGAGCGGTATCTGGGGTGGCATGAACCCGCCCGACAGTGCCCTGGTATCCAACGTATCGGGAAAGCGAACGGAGGAGGTACTCCGTTCCTGGGTTGGGGCGAACTGGGGAATCGATCCGGTATTTTTCAGGTCTGAAAAACAGTGCCGAGGCATACGCAACGAATACCGGAACCCGGGTCAGCTTGGTTGCGACCGCTGGGCCGCAATAATCGGCGCCCGATCATTGTCCGACGGGGATTTGTGCGTGGTCGACTGTGGAACTGCCGTGACGATCGATGCCCTTACCCACGATCATCGGTTCATCGGTGGGATCATATTCCCCGGTGCAGCACTGATTCGGGACAGTCTGATGGCAGGGACTTCGGACATATCCGAGCAGGGCACCGACTTCAGTGGAGTTCTTGGCCGGACCACTGCTGAATGTGTGTCCGGCGGAAGTTACTTCGGGGTAGCCGGCGCGGTAGACAGAATCCTCGGTGAGATGGCGTCCGTACTGGACGATCCGGCACTGTTTATAACAGGCGGCGGTGCCCGCTTTCTGCTACCCTTCCTGCATGTTTCACCGCGGTTTGAACCCGACCTGGTATTGATCGGATTGGCACGGACTCTGGATTAGATGCAAATGAAATGGATCGTGGGTTTTTTGCTGCTCTTGAATGCCGGCCTGTTCATCTGGGCCTATGGGAAACGTCCGGCAACAACCGACTACATCAGGCCCACCGTCAACGGTGAAACGATGATGCTGATTCAGGAGATGCAGCCTGCCAGATCTACCGTTGTCATCACCGCGGCGACACCCAAACCCGCACGCGAAGAAGATTTGACCATCCCCCGCGAGGATCTGGCGGAAGAAGTTCAGGCGGGGGTAGTGGAGCAGGTTCCCCCGTTTTGTCTACGGATTGGCCCGTTCTATGACGAGAACCTGGCGGAGAAAACCGAAAATCAGATGAAATCGATGAAACTGGCCGTCAGTTCACGTACGGTTAAGGCCAGGGAGGTCAGGGCGTATCGGGTGTTCCTGGGACCATTCGATACTCGCGAGCAAGTCAATGCGATGAGTAAGGAACTGAATGAAAAAGGTATCCGCGATCACTACATCAAGCGTGAAACCGGAAAGAAAGACGTCATTTCTCTGGGGTTGTTCACGCAAAAAACCGGGTCCGAGTCGCTCGTGGATCAGCTTCAGAAAAAGGGCGTAGCTGCGAAATTCGAGATGGAAGACCGATTGCTCG
>Ga0316187_10002362_pt1 | contig 16417 bp, 15 predicted proteins | sample CroRivburrow1_MG_FD_204927 | JGI IMG/M metagenome (GOLD analysis project Ga0316187, IMG submission 204927) | Coastal sediment microbial communities from Maine, United States - Cross River worm burrow 1 | ecosystem: Environmental > Aquatic > Marine > Coastal > Sediment | place: USA: Maine... | reverse complement strand
GTTGCGGGCGAGAAAGGCGTATTCGCCTGCATCGGCATGATGGCTTGCGAGGATGTGTGTCCTAAAGAACTGCCTCTTCTCGATGTGTACGGCTACCTGCGGAGAAAGTCCTTGTCGGCCGCTTTCGCGGACGGCAAAAAGTAACGCGAGCGTCTGAATCAGCCAGCCTGTTGCCTCGGCCTTTTCCGTACCCATCTACGGCTATTACGTATTTATGTAAGGCCGACAGTGCTATCCACTATGTAACGGGGATGTCTTCGACGTAATTCAGGCAATCCAATAACAAGTCAAACATACGTCGTCGAAATCGAAATAACCTTTCAAGTGCCAAGTGGTACAGGGAGAGGTGAAAGTGAAGCGGCATGTCTTGCACCCTTTGTGGTTTGCAATCGCAGTGGTAGGGCTGATTCTGATCGCCAGGCAATTTCTGGTTCCGGACGATTTCGGCGTTCACGGTGACAGTTTTACGTACAACTATCACCGGCTCAGCAATGTCCAGGAATGGAAAGATTTTCCGGTTAAGTACCGGGGCAACGAATCCTGTCTGGAATGCCACGAAGACAATGTAAAGAAACATCGGCGTTCACCGCACAAACGTGTGCAATGTGAAAACTGTCACGGACCGTCGGGTAATCACCCGGACGACGTTGAATACCTGCCCCTCAACAAGGAACGAAGCCTCTGCCTGAGATGCCATGCGGAACTGGGGTATCCGGAGTCGTCCGCAAGATCTGATCTACCGTCGATTGTTGACAGACGCCACAAACGCAAGCGCGAATGTGTGTCGTGCCATAACCCGCACGACCCGAGGGAGGAAGTCGAATGAGCTGTTCTCGAAGAGATTTTCTCAAAGACTCAATTGGCGCGGCATTCGTCTCGGCATTGCCTTTGAGCGCATTTACTTTTTTAACTACCGACGAAGCAAAAGCAGCGGTTGCGGAAGCGACGGTGCGCTGGGGCTATCTCGTCGATACCACCAAATGCACCGGCTGCGGGATGTGTGTCAAAGCGTGCAAGAATGAAAATGAGATTCCTTATGATGCGCCCGTGACTCGCACCTGGGTCGAACGCTATGTCGTGACCAAGGATGGTAAGTCCCATGCGGACTCGCCGCTTGGTGGACGCGACGGTTTCACGACCGACAAGATCCGGGATGAAGAAATTAATCCTGATGATATTACCAAGGCCTATTTCGTACCCAAGCTCTGCAATCAATGTGACAACCCTGCGTGTGTTCAGGTCTGTCCCGTTGGGGCGACATACCAGACGCACGACGGCGTCGTTCTGGTAGACAGAGAGTGGTGCATCGGTTGCGGCTACTGCATCATGGCATGCCCATACGGTGTCCGCTTCTTCCATCCGGACCACAAGGTCGCCGACAAGTGCAACTTCTGCTACCACCGCATTACCAAGGGAATGATGCCGGCATGCGTCGAAAGCTGCGCGTTCGGTGCGCGCCGGCTCGCGAACCTGAAAGATCCTGACGATCCGGTAACAAAAATAATTATGACCGAGAGAGTGGCGGTGCTCAAGGATGAGTACGGCACCAAGCCGCATGTCTTTTATATTGGTCTTGACGCTAACGTGAGGTGATCCCATGACTGAAGAAATCATCGTTCACGGAGCCGAATGGACAATAAAAGAGTTATTCGTCTATCCGAACGAATTCATCTACTGGAGTATCCAGATCGTCATGTACCCGTACATGACAGGGCTGGTTGCCGGTGCTTTCGTCCTGTCATCTCTCTACCACGTGTTTGGTCAGAAAGACCTCAAGGAAATCGCACAATTCTCGCTCGTATTTTCGCTTGCGCTGTTACCGGTAGCCGCGTTGCCGTTGCTGCTGCACCTCCAGCAACCGATGCGGGCAATGGAGCCGTTGTTGACGCCGCACTTTACGTCAGCGATTGCTGCGTTTGGCATCGTCTTCACAACATATGCACTGATTGTCATCAGCGAAATCTGGTTCGTGTATCGCGAGTATTTCGTCTATCAGCTGGAGGCGCTCGAGGGCGCGCCGGGATTCTGGAATGCGCAGCGCAGAATTGCCTACCGGATGCTGACATTCGGCGCGCGTGATGTCAGTGAGGATGCGCTCAAGGTTGATCATAAAGCCGCAAAAATACTTGCTGGCATTGGTATTCCGGTTGCCTGTTTCCTGCACGGCTATGCAGGATTCATTTTTGGCTCTGTAAAAGCCAATGCGCTTTGGATGTCCCCGCTGATGCCGGTCATCTTCATCATGTCGGCCGTCGTTTCGGGTATCGCACTTTGCATGTTGACCTACATCGTCATCATGGAGTGGACGGCGTTCAGGCGGCGCAAGGGCAATGACGGCGTCTCGGCGGTCGAGATCAAGGGTGTCGAGCACGATGTCATCAGCCAGGCAACAAAATACCTGCTCGGTTTCCTGGTTGCCGCGATCACTCTCGAACTGCTCGACCTGATATTCCGCGGTTATACAGCGATGAAGTCGTGGGACATCCTGCGGGAGGCGATGTTCGTGAATGACTTCACAAAGATCTTTGTGTTGCAGTACACGCTCGGCAACCTGGTGCCGCTCGTACTGCTGCTGCTTCCCGGAAGGACCATCAAGCGGACGGTTTTAGCGCTACTGCTCGTACTCTTCGGCGTTTTCATGATGCGCTGGAATGTCGTCATCGGCGGACAGGCATTTTCGCTGTCGTTTGACGGTTTTATGCACTACCACATCCCGATCATCCCGCACAGCCTGGAGACCTTCAAGGAAGGTTTATTCGGTGCGCTGACAGTAATCGCTACTCCCTTCGTACTGTTCTGGTTGATCAACAAGTTTGTACCGTCTCTGCGGAGGAATATCGGAGAAGCGTAATGACTGCCAGAATCGCCGACCTTGAGAACCGGCTGGCCGCCGTCGAGCAACGACTGGCGAAACTCGAGGGTGAAAAAGCAGAGGGCTCGGTGCACGAGCGTGAGGCTGCGGCGCCGAGACTGGGAGACGAGTTTGCCGCGACGGCGTCGAAACATGTTGGGCGCGTCCTCCTGATTTTCGGTGGTGCCTACCTGCTTCGTGCCATCACCGACTTTCAATTCGTACCGACAGCCCTTGGTGTTTTCATGGGGGCGACCTACGCGGTTTTCTGGTTGTTCGTGGCCTATCGGAGGGGAGGGATCGAGTCACAGCGGACTGGTGCCGCCTTCTTCGGTGGCACGTCAGTTTTCCTCACGTTGCCGCTGTTGCACGAGGCGACAACCAAGTTCGGCTTGCTGTCTGACATTGAAGGCATTGCTGCGCTCTTTGTCTATTGCGCCTTGGCCATGACGGTCGCGGTCGTACGCGAAGTGAAATCGTTGGCGTGGCTGATTACAGCAGGCGGTATTGCCACGGCAGGTGCGTCACTTGTTACATTGCATTCCGCTCTTCCCGTCGCCGCATTCCTGCTTGCGCTGGGACTTGGGTCGCTCTGGGCAGAGTATTGGAGGCAGTGGCTGGGTTTGCGTTGGCTTGGCGCTCTGGGCGCTAATCTTGGCGTGCTGGCGATGGTCGTGCTCTCGCAAAGCGATCGTTGGGAGATTGAGCCGGGGTTACCGTTCATGTTTGCTGTTGTATTGCTGGCGATCTATCTTTCCAGCTTTACGTACCAGTCACACATTCGTGGGCAGCTTCTGAGTCTATTTGAGACAGTGCAGGCGTTGTGTGCCGGCGGAATCGTTTTTGCGGCGGCGATAATGGCCGTGCAAAGCGGTGAACTCGGAATGACGACGGCCGGCGTGCTGAGCCTGGTTCTGGGTGCCGGCGGCTATGCGTTGGGTATCGCCAGGGAGACGCGCGAACTTCGATATCGAAATTTCTTTTACTACTCGACCCTCGGCCTTGTATTCGCGGTGGCGGGCACCGGTTTGCTCTTGCCGCTCGCCTGGGCCGCTGTTGTCTGGGCGCTGATGGCCGTAATCATGGCCTGGTTCAGTGGCCGAAACGGATGGGTCAGCCTGAGCCTGCAGTGCACGTTTCTGCTGCTCGTTGCCGGAATTGGCTCAGGCTTGCTCGTGACCGGCTTCAAAGCGTTGGTCGCAGATCCTGCGAATGGCTGGGTGGCGATGCACTTCGCGCATGTCGGCATTGCACTTGCCACGGTTGCCTGCCTGTTTATCCCCGTCGCGCAAAAATCAGACCGGTGGGGAACGCTTGCCGGCTTGCCGCAGCTGATCGTACTGGCACTGGCCGCATGCGAGGTTGGCGGCCTGGTTGTCGTCGTGGGGGCCGCCATGGTCGCTGGCGTAGAGACGCCTGAGCCTAATCTCGGCGTGCTCGCCGCATTGCGAACTGCGGTCTTGTCGGTCGCGGCCGTAACGCTCGCCTTGTCTAGCCGATATCGGCGCTGGCCGGAGGCGCGCTGGCTCGTTTACCCCGTCCTGGTATTGGTCGGGATCAAGTTATTCGTCGAGGATTTCCCCAATGGCGAGCCCGCCAGCCTGTTCGTGGCCCTGGCCTTCATCGGCAGTGCGCTACTACTGGTGGCCCCGTTGTTGAAGCGTAGCGAAGGTTCGTCTGACGTCTAGCCTTTGGCAATGGTCTCCAGCGCCCTGAGTACGTCACGGCGACTGATCTGACCGACCAGCCGGTTGTTGTCCGTCACGGGGTAGCGCCGATACCCCTCGTCAATGAATTTCTGCGCGAGGTCTATGATGCTCATTTCGGCATTTACGGTTTTGACACCATCCGTCATGAAGTTTTTTACGGCCCCGCCCCAGTGGTCGTGGTAGTTCGCCTGTAATGCGACTTTCATGCAGTCGAGTTCAGACAGCATGCCGATGAGATTGCCCGCATCGTCCACCACGGGCGCGCCAGCGATGCGGTGCTTGACGAGATCATGTATCGCATCGCGCACTTCGGTGTCTGGTTTGAAGGTCACGAGGGTCCGTGCCATGTAGTCTTTTACGAGACAGGGTCTAGAGGTCATGTCACTTCTCCGTCCGCGCCTTTGCGCTTGTTTCGGCACTTGCCGTTGCCAGTGCATAACTCGCAACCGCCACCGTTAAGTCCACCGCAGCTGCCGCTGATTGCTTTGCGGCCATTCATTACACCAATACTCATGCCCGTAATGACGAGCAGGACCACGATGAAACTCAGCAACAGTGTTGTAATCATTACATTCATTTTGCACTCAATTGGTCAAAAACAGGAGTTGTAATTTCGTGAATGCCGGTCTGGCTGCGTACCAGGAAATAGCCGGCGATTCCCAGTTTTGTGGCGAGGCTCGGCCCCGCTTCCGGGCCGAGTACCAGTAGCGCTGTCGCCATGGCATCGGCATAAGCAGTTGAAGAGCTTACGACGGTTACGGCAGCAAGGTCGTGTGTCACCGGGCGACCTGTGCGCGTATCGATCGTATGCGAATAGTTTTTGCCATCATATGCAAAATAATTCCTGTAGTCGCCGGAAGTTGCAACACTCGTGTCAGTAACTCGCAGCACAGCGTGCGGGATGCGTTCCGAGGTTGATGGTGCTTCGACGGCAATCGCCCATTTGCGGTTTTCGCTGTTGTGGCCGCTGACACGTACCTCGCCGCCGATCTCTACAAGATAGTTTTCCAGGCCGTTGGTGTCCAGCAGGCGGGCTACCTCGTCGACTGCGTACCCTTTCGCCCAGCCGGACAGGTCGATGTACAGTGAGGGCGTGGCCTTGCGAATCAGGCCGTCATCACAGTCGGTCTCGAGCTTGTCGACGCCGACGTTTTGCATAGCAGCATCGATCACATCGTCCGCGGGGGGTTCGAGCACCTGGCCATCCGGTCCGAAGCCCCAGAGGTTAACGAGCGGTCCGACGGTTACGTCGAATGCCCCATCAGTCTCCCGACTGACAGCCATTGCCTGTTGCAGGACGTCGCAAAATTCTGCCGATACGACAACCCAGTCAATCGACGGGTTGGCGTTGAATATCGATAGTTCGGAGTCGTCGCGCCAGGTCGAAGCAAGGTCGTCAACATCACGCAGGGACGCGACGATGTCGCCCTCGAGCGCATCCGTGGCGAGCGTTTCCGGTGGCTCGACAAGCACGACCTTGAAAGTCGTGCCCATCGCGCTACCGGCCAGTTCCAGTTGTGGCAGGCGACTGTCGCCACAAGCGGCCAGCGCGAGCGCCGGCAATAGCAACAGGAAGCGGCGCACGCTCATTTGACTAACCGCCGAAGTCATCCAGCAGGATGTTCTCTTTCGGTACACCCAGGTTTTCGAGCATTTTGATCACTGCGGTATTCATCATGGGCGGGCCGCAGAGGTAGTACTCACAATCCTCGGGTGCATCATGCTTGGACAGGTACTCGTCGTACAGCACCTGGTGGATGAACCCGGTCAGACCGTCCCAGTTGTCTTCAGGCAAAGGCTCTGAAAGGGCCAGGTGCCAGACGAAGTTGTCATTCTTTTCGGCCAGTTCGTCAAATTCCTCGGCGTAGAACATCTCCTTCAGGCTCCGCGCACCGTACCAGAACGACATCTTGCGCTTGCTGTGCTGGCGTATGAGCTGATCGAAGATGTGTGCGCGCATTGGTGCCATGCCCGCGCCACCGCCAATGAATACCATCTCGTTATCAGTGTCCTTGGCGAAGAATTCACCATAGGGTCCCGAGATCACGGCCTTGTCGCCAGGCTTCAGACTGAAAATATACGATGACATGATGCCGGGAGGAACCGAATCGTCAGCGCCGGGTGGTGGCGTCGCAATGCGTACATTAAGCTTGATGACGGTTTTCTCAAGCGGGAAACTCGCCATCGAATAGGCACGCATCTCTGATTTCTTGACGTGTGACTCGTAGCGCCACAGGTCATAGCGATCCCATTCGTCGCGGAATCTTTCGTCGATGTCGAAATCCTTGTAATTAATGTCGTGGGGCGGGCATTCGATCTGAATGTAGCCACCCGCACGGAACTCGAGCTCTTCGCCCTCGGGCAACGCTACGACAAGTTCCTTGATGAAGCTTGAAACATTGCGGTTCGAAATGACCGTGCATTCATACCGTTTTACGCCAAAGACCTCGTCAGGAACCTGCACAACCATGTCCTGCTTGACTGCAACCTGGCAGGACAGGCGATAGTTGTCCGCAGCATCCCGCTTGTTGATGACCGACGTTTCGGTGGGCAGGATTGCGCCACCTCCCGACAGCACGCGTACGCGACACTGACCGCAGGTGCCACCACCACCACAGGCGGAGGGCACAAACAAGTCGGCGTCAGCGAGTCCCTGCATCAGCTTGCCGCCGACGGGGATCGCGAGTTCGAGCTCGCCATTGACTGTAATTTTGACGTTTCCGGTCGAGACCAGTTTTGATCTTGCGACAAGGATGACGAAGACGAGTATGAGGACAATGGCTGTGAACAGCCCAACGCCCAGTAGTACTTCCTGCAGCACAGCAGAGTCGATATTCACTTTAAATTCCCGAAAAGCCCATGAAGCTGAGCGACATGAGGCCGACAATGATGAATGCGATGCCCAGTCCCTGCAGACCATTAGGGACATCCGAATACTTCAGTTTTTCCCGGATACCGGCGAGTGCGATCAGGGCGATCGCCCAGCCGGCGCCGCTGCCAACACCGAATACAACTGATTCGGCGAGGTCGTACTGGCGCTCCACCATGAACAGCGTACCGCCGAGGATGGCGCAGTTTACGGTGATCAGCGGCAGGAATATGCCAAGTGCGTTGTATAGCTTCGGGAAGAACCGGTCGAGCGTCATCTCGAGTATCTGCACGAGCGCCGCAATGACACCGATGTAGCTGACCAGTCCCAGGAAGCTAAGGTCGACTTCAGGCAGGCCGGCCCATGCCAGTGCTCCGTCCGCCAGCAGGTACCTGAAGATCAGGTGATTGGCAGGTACCGTGATGATCTGGATCACGACCACTGCGACGCCGAGGCCTATTGCCGTTTCCACGCGTTTCGATACGGCAAGAAACGTACACATGCCGAGGAAGAATGCGAGCGCCAGGTTTTCGACGAAGGCGGCCTTGATGAAGAGACTTACGTAGGCTTCCATTAGTAGATCTCCGTCCGGTGTACTTCATGGATCTGGTAGTCAGGTCTCTCGACCTGTTGAGTACGCCAGGTACGAATGCCCCAGATCAGCAATCCGATGATGAAAAACGCGCTTGGTGGCAGCAGCATCAGGCCGTTTGCCTCGTACCAGCCGCCGTTGGACGCGAGTTCGAGCACCGGGAAACCAAGCAACGTGCCCGCGCCGAAGAGTTCGCGCAGCGTCGCTACGGCAATGAGAATCAGGCTGTAGCCGAGACCATTGCCGAGACCGTCCATGAAGCTCATGACGACGCCATTCTTCATGGCAAACGCTTCGGCGCGACCGAGAACGATACAGTTCGTGATGATCAGGCCGACGAAGACCGACAGCTGCTTGCTGGTTTCGAACGCATACGCTTTCAACAGCTGGTCCACCAGGATCACGAGCGACGCAATAATCGTCATGTGCACGATGATGCGGATATTGTTCGGGATCCGGTGTCGCAGCGCGCTGATAAACGCGCCTGAGAGCGCCGCGACGCTGGTTAATGCGACACACATAAGAAGTGCAGGCAGTAATGACGTGGTAACTGCGAGTGCCGAACATATGCCGAGCATCTGCAGGGTAACCGGGTTGTTGTCGACCAACGGGTCGATCAGGACTTTGCGTGCTTCACTCATCTAGCCAGCCTCACGGTATTTCTTGAGATAAGGGCCGAAGCCATGCGATCCGGTCCAGTACCGGACGAGACCGCTGACGCCATTGCCGGTCAGTGTCGCGCCGGACATGCCGTCGATCAGGTGTTGTGGATCAGGCGCACCGGCCGGCACAGGTCCGCGTACCACGCGAATCTGCGGCTCGTCGCCGCTGCCGTAAACCTGTTTGCCCACCCAGAGGGCGCGCCACGGTTCCTTGTCGATCTGGTCGCCAAGACCAGGTGTCTCAGCATGGGAATAGAAGCGCAGGCCTTTAATCGTGTTGCCGTCCGGCGCGAGGGACAGGTAGCCGAGCATTGTCGACCAGAGTCCTTTGCCGTATACGGGCAGAATGATCTGTTCGATATTGTCGCCGTCCTTCACGAGGTAAACCGGCACAAAGCGTGGGCGCTGCCCGATTCCCGCGATATCGAGGTCATCGGGAATGGCGACATTCAACTCGAGGTCTCCCTCGTCAACGTAGTCACCGGTATCGAGGTCGACAGTTCTTGTCTCGATTGCCTCGAACAGCTGGCCGATATCCGCCGCGGGTTCCATCAGGCCGGCAACGTCCAGAATGATCTGTTGCCTGAACAGTTCTTCATTTCGTGCCTGCACCGGTTTCAGCACGATGGCGGCGCTCGATACGATGATGGAGCACACCAGGCTCAGACCAATAGCGACGATCAGCGTGTTGGAAATACTGTCCCGATCGAATTCTTTCTTGTCAGACATTGCGTTTCAGCCTCCGATTTACGTTGGCCTGCACTACGAAGTGGTCGATCACAGGAGCGAACACATTGGCGAAAAGGATGGCGAGCATAATGCCCTCGGGGAATGCCGGGTTTACAACGCGTATCAGCCAGGTCATGAAGCCGATCAGCAGGCCATAGACCCATTTGCCCGCGTTGGTCTGGGAAGCGCTGACCGGGTCGGTTGCCATGAAAGCGGCACCGAATGCAAAGCCACCCACTACCATGTGCCATTGCCATGGCATGGACATCATCGGGTTGCTGCTGTCCGGACTGCTAAACAGTAACGATGGAATGATCAAGCCGAGGCATACTGCGACGATGATTCGCCACGACGCAATGCGTGTGTAAATCAGGATGAGCGCACCAAGCAGACAGGCCGCGGCGGATACTTCACCGATCGAGCCTTGCATCTGTCCCAGGAACGCCTGCATCCAGGTCAGGCCTGAATCGAGCACGCCCTGGAATCCCTCGATAGCACCGATGCCGAGTGCGGTCGCGCCACTGAAGCCGTCAACCGGGGTCCAAACGGCATCACCCGATATCTGCGCCGGGTAGGCGAAGTACAGGAATGCGCGGGCCACGAGCGCCGGGTTCAGGAAGTTCTTGCCAGTGCCACCGAATACTTCCTTGCCGATGATGACGCCAAAGCTGATGCCCACGGCAACCTGCCACAGGGGAATCGTCGCCGGGACAATCAGTGCGAACAGGAAGCCGGTAACGAAGAAACCCTCGTTCACTTCATGGTTCCGCACGGCCGCAAACAGGACTTCCCACGTCAGGCCCACGATCATCGTCACCATGTAGATGGGAACGAAATACAGAGCGCCCTGAATAACGCAATCATAGATGCTGGCGGGGTCGTAGCCGGCGCCGAGCAGTGGCATCAAGGCGCCACGCCAGCCTTCCATTCCGGCGAGACCGAGGCCCTGCATCGCCATGTTGGCCTGGTAGCCAGCACTCCACATGCCAACGAGCGCAGCCGGTGTTGCCGCGATCACGACGATAATCATGACGCGTTTCAGATCGAGCGCGTCACGGACGTGTGGCGATCCGCGACTCAGATCAGGCGGCGAAAAAAGAAATGTGTCGACAGCTTCGAATAACGCGTGAAAACGTTGGAAGCGGCCGCCCTGCGTAAACAGGGGTTCGAGGTTATCGAGAAACGAGCGTAGTTTTTTCATTAGCCGTTTACCTCGATTTCGTGCAGCGTCTTGCGCAGGTGTGGTCCATATTCGTACTTGCCGTTGCAAACAAAAGAGCAGAGGGCGAGGTCTTCCTCATCCAGTTCAAGGCACCCGAGGTTGCGGGCACCGTCGGTGTCGCGCACAAGAATGGCCTTGAGAAGCGGTGTTGGCAGAACATCGAGTGGCATGACCCGTTCGAAACTTCCAATCGAGACCATGGCGCGCGGGCTGCCGTTCTGTGATGTCGTAAATTTGTAGCTGTCGCCAAACAGGCTGCCCAAAAAGGCACGGGCTGCCGAAAATTTTCCGGAGCCAGGTCGCAGGAACGACAGGAATTCGCGTGGATTGCCTTCCTGGAGAACGTTGATCTGCAATTCGTAACGCCCGAGGAATGAGGCCCAGCCGGCGGCGCGGTGGCCGCTTAGCACGGACCCGGCGACGACGCGGACTTTGCCTCGCTCCGTCTCGCCAGCGATCAGTTCACTCGTGTTCGCGCCGAGCCGTGTGGCCAGTAGGCGAGGGTTGGTAACCATCGGGCCACCGATTGCAACCACCCTGTCGGTGAACAATCGGCCGCTGGTAAAGAGCTTGCCGATCGCAATGACATCCTGGTACCCGATATGCCAGACGATCTTTTCTTCACTGACGGGCTCGAGGAAGTGAATGTGCGTGCCAACAAGTCCGGCCGGGTGGGGCCCCGAGAACGTGGCGTGGCGGAACGGCTCTTCGTTTGGAACCTCGATGGTCGAATTCGCCGCCGTGCACACGTATGTCGACCCGCGCGTCAGCTTGGAAATGACCAGCAGGCCCTCTATAAATGCATCGCTATTACCAGCAATGACGACGGCCGGATCGGCAGCCAGAGGGTTTGTGTCCATTGCCGTGACAAAAATCGCGCGTGGCGATTTGTCCGGCGCCGGAATCTTGCTGAACGGGCGCGTTCGGAATGCCGTCCACATGCCTGAATCAAGCAGGTTTTTCCTGACAGCCGCCTCATCGAGGCCTGCGAGTTCACTCGCCGGGTAGCGCGTGAATTCCTCGGCGTCATCGCCATCGAGCTTGATGACCACCGATTGCAGGATGCGCCGTTCACCGCGATTCACGGCCGCGACGACGCCGCTGCCGGGCGACGTGAAGTTAATGCCCGGATTGGCCTTGTCGGTAAAAAGTGCCTGGCCGAGTTTTACACGGTCACCTTCACGGACCAGCATGCCGGGTTTCAGGTCATGCGTATCAGGACCCAGCAGGGCAACCGACGTAACACTGGCGCCGGGGGAAATGCTCTGGTCCGGCGCTCCGGCCAAAGGGATATTGAGGCCTTTCTTGATTTTCGTATGCATAAGGATTGTCGTTAATTAGAACCACAGGGCGAACAGGGCACAGCCGGCGAGCCACAGGCAACCAATCGTATGGATGCCCAGGGTCGCTTCGATTGACTGCGCCATGGTTTCACGGTTTTCGATGCCACCACGGATGCCGGTTGCTGCTTTCCAGGCGAGAACCAGCAGGCCGATGGGAACCAGTGGTGTCAGCATTGGCAGGTGTCCCTGCACGGCCAGCAACGTGACAACGCCGGCTGCCACAACCTGGATGGCAAAGTAGAGATTAGCTGTGCCGCGGAGTCCCAGGCGCACTGGCAACGTGTTCTTGCCGCAGGAGCCATCGGCTTCCGCGTCCGGGACTTCGTTGATCAGCAGGATCGCTGCGACCCATGCGCTGACCGGGACCGAAAACAGGATCAGCGTCGAGTCTATGGTTGCACCCTGCAGCCACGCAGCGCCGGTGACGGGCAGAACGCCGAATGCAATTGCAACGGCGGTTTCACCCAGTCCAAGTGAACTCAGCTTGACCGGGCCCAGCGAGTAGAAAACGCCGAGCGCTATGCCGATCAATCCGAAAGTAATGACCGCCGGCCCCCGCTCGACGAACAGCGCCAGGCCCGCCAACGCGGCGATCACGATCAGAGTGATACCGAGGCGTGCCATACGTCGTTGCGACAGGATGCCAGTCTGTATGAATCGCGAGCCACCCGTGTACGGGTAGATGCGTAGCTCGTTGCGCGAGTCCGTCCCGATCGATTCGTCACCGACGTCATTCAGCACGTTGCTTGCCGCGTGCACACAAACTGTCGCGAGCAAGGCCAGAACGAAGATATAAATGCCAAATTGGCCACTGGCGTATGCCCCCCATGCCGAGCCCACGATCACCGGAAGTGCCGATGCGGGAAAGAATTTGGGGCGGGTTGCGTGAAAGGCGCGCTTGAGAGTTTGCGCCAAGGAGTCGCCGACGAACTCCTCCGGAACCGGGTTTAACGGTCGTGCTGATTGTTGAGACATGCCTGATCCCTGCTGTGGCTGGCCGGGTGAGCGCGGCCAGGCGTTATTGTTGGGAACCTTTTATACGCGAATTCGCCTCTATATACATACGCGGTTTCCGATAATAGCCGGGGGAAGATTTCGCGTATCGAGACGGCGTACAATGTTGGCCGTTGCCGGAGCCACGCCCAAACCGGCAAGCGATGACATTCACACTCAAGTTGGGATGAAACACTATGAAATTCAGTAGGTTGATAGGTCTTGGCCTGGTCACGTTGATGCTCGGTGCCTGCGGTAGCCCGGATCAGGAAGAAGCGATGGATGAAGCGACGGAAAGTGCAACGGACGAGATTGCGGTAACGGACGCGGAACTGGCGGGCAACCCGTTCATGGAAGAATGGGATACACCCTATGGGATTCCGCCTTTTGACGAGATAAAAGACGAGCATTACATGCCCGCATTCAAAAAGGGCATCCTGGAGCTGCGGGCCGATATAGCGGCAATTCTCGACAACGCGGAGCCACCAACCTTTGAGAATACGATCCTTGCCCAGGAGATGGCGGGTAAGCTGTTGACGAAGGTCAGCTCTACATTCGGCAACATCACGAATACCGAACTCAACGATGCGTTGCGCGCCTTGGAGAGCAAGATCAATCCCATGCTGACTCGGGAATTCGACGCTATCAACCTCAATACCGAGCTGTATGCCCGAGTAAAAGCAGTCTATGACCAGAAAGACGCGCTGGGTCTGGACGAGCAGGATGCACGCTTGCTCGAGCTGACACATCGCGGGTTCGTGCGAGCGGGTGCCGCGCTGACACCGGAAGTCAAGGCGCAGGTCGCCGAGATCAACGCCGAAATGTCCGAATTGACGACCCAATTTGCGCAGAACCTTCTCGCCGCGACCAAGGGTTTCACGCTCGAACTTACCGAGGATGACGAAATCGCCGGCCTCAGCGATGACTTCAAGGCGGCGATCTGGAACGAAGACAAGAAAGCCTGGGTCGTTGGCCTGAATCGTTCATCCTACGAAACGTTCATGGTGCAGGCCGTGAACCGTGATCTGCGCAAGAAACTGTTCGATGGGTATCGCATGCGAGCATCGGGAGGTGACATCGACAACGGCCCGCTCGCTATCAAGGTTGCGCAATTGCGCGCTAAACGGGCCGAGCTACTCGGGTACAAGTCCCATGCGCATTACACGCTCGAAACCCGCATGGCAAAAACGCCGCAAGGTGCGGAAGATTTCCTGTTGCGTGTCTGGCGTCCCGGACTCGAGCAAGCCATCAAAGAGCGTGCCGACATGCAGGAGATGATCGGTGATGAGTTCACGTTCGAAGGTCACGACTGGTGGCACTACGCCGAGAAGATTCGCAAAGCACGCTACGACCTCGATGAGAATGCGACCAAACCGTATTTCGAACTCGAAAACGTGCGTGCTGGTGCATTCGAGATGGCGAATCGCCTGTTTGGCGTGACGTTCGAAGAAGTGGATGTCGATGGCTGGAACCCGGTTGTCAAATCGTTTGACGTCAAAGATGCGGACGGTAATCACCTCGGCCTGTACATGGCGGACAGGTACGCCCGTGACTCCAAGCGCGGTGGCGCATGGATGAGTTCCTATCGGACCACATCCAATTTCGGGGGGAACTCGATTCGCCCGCTCATCACCAATAACCAGAACCTGCCCATGCCGCCGGAAGGCCAGCCGACATTAATGCGTTTTGGCGATGTGGAAACCCTGTTCCACGAGTTCGGCCACGGTCTGCATGGCTTGATGACGCAGGTCAGGTACCCGACCTTTGCCGGTACCAGCGGCAGCCCGCGCGATTACACGGAATTCCCGGCACAGATTCTGGAACACTGGCCGGCTGAACCCGAGATGCTCGAGATTTATGCCCATCACTACCAAACGGGCGAGGTCATCCCGACCGAACTCGTCGAACGTATGCGTGTGGCTGCGAATCACAACCAGGGTTTTGCAACCACCGAGTACATCGCGGCGTCACTCCTTGACCTGCGCTGGCACATGCTGAGTTCGGCAGAAGCGGCGCAGATCACCGACGCGCGTGCATTCGAGAAAGAAATCCTCGAAGGATACGGCCTCATTCCCGAGATTGAGCCGCGCTATCGGTCGCAGTATTTCAGCCACATATTCGCGAGCCCCAGCGGATACTCTGCCGGTTACTATGCCTACCTGTGGTCTGAGATTCTCGACTCTGACGGTTTTGCCGCATTCAAGCAGGCCGAGAACATCTTCGACCCTGAAGTTGCAGCGCGCCTCAAGAAATGGGTCTACGAGTCAGGCGGCCTGCGTGAAGCAGATGAGCTGTATCGCAACTTCCGCGGCCAGGATCCGAGCATCGAGCCGCTGCTCGAGGGACGTGGATTCGCCGTTGACGAGGGTGACGAGACGTAACTCATAGCCCAGATGGGCGAAGGCAAGATTACGCAGGAGAACTGCTTGTTGCTTAAGGGATACTTAGAACGATTTTTCCAAGTACGCGGCGTTCTGTGATCACCCTGAAAGCGCTCGTATAGTCGTCGAAAGCGAACGACTCAGAGTAGCGTGGTCGCAGTTTGCCTGCGGCAACCATGTGGTCGAGTTCCCGCATGTTCTCGAGCATTTCATCGGTGTGCCTGGCGGCCCAGGGGCCCCACCAGATACCAACGATGCTTGCTTCTTTGAGCAGCGCCAGGTTGGCGGGTAATTTCGGAATGTCGCCGCTTGCGAACCCGATGACGAGGTAGCGCCCGTGCCAGTTCAGCGCTCGCAAGGCCTGCTCGGCAAGATCGCCGCCGACAGGATCGTAGACGACATCCACTCCCTTGCCGCCGGTCATCTCTTTCACGGTCTCCTTCAGCGGCAGGTCCGAGTAGTTGATCGTCTGGTCGGCGCCGGCTGCCACGGCGAACGCTAGTTTTTCGCTGCTGCTGGCCGCCGCGATGACCGTCGCCCCCATTGCCTTGGCCAGCTCCACTGCCGTGTTGCCAACGCCTCCGGCTGCGCCGAGAACCAGTACCGTTTCGCCAGGCTGCAATTCGGCACCCTGCTTGAGCGCGTGGTAGCTGGTGCCATAGGCGACGGAATAAGCTGCACCCTGGGCAAAGCTCAGCCCGTCGGGTAACGGTACTGCAAGGTCTTGTTCAACGACTGCCTGTTCTGCAAACGCCCCGCCGCGAAGTGCGCCGATGATGCGATCACCGATCTTGAAGCGTGTCACCTTGCTGCCAATGGCCGTAACCACGCCCGACGCTTCATTGCCCGGGATGAAAGGTGGCGGCGTCTGAACCTGGTACTTGCCGGCGATCATCAGGACGTCAGCAAAATTGAGCCCTGCCGCTTTGACGTCTAACACTATTTCGTTATCAGCGGGAACGGGATCGTCCCACTCGCCGATTACCAGGTCCTCGGGTGGTCCATATTCTTTACAAATGAGTGCACGCATCGAGCACGAGTCTACACGGACCACCTGTTCCTGTTC
>Ga0316187_10002360_pt1 | contig 16420 bp, 17 predicted proteins | sample CroRivburrow1_MG_FD_204927 | JGI IMG/M metagenome (GOLD analysis project Ga0316187, IMG submission 204927) | Coastal sediment microbial communities from Maine, United States - Cross River worm burrow 1 | ecosystem: Environmental > Aquatic > Marine > Coastal > Sediment | place: USA: Maine... | reverse complement strand
AGAACACGGTGATCCATTCCTTGATTGGAATGATCCATTCCTGCGGCCAGATTTTCATGAAGTCGAGCACCAGGCTCACCAGTACGGTAAAACAGATCATGCCAGCCATCTGAACCCAGAACGAATTCAGGCCCGAAACACTGGAGGGTGGCGATTTGCCGATGTCTGTTATCGCACTGTTCATACAATCTCACCCTTGCCAAACAGGGCTTTTGTAATACGCTCCCGGCTCACGTGGCCAAGCACATATCCGTCTGCGTCCGTGACAGGTGTCGGCTTGTCCGAGCTGATGACCTGTTCTGCGATCGCGCCGATTTTGGTGTTTGCCAGGACAGAAGCACCTGAAACTTTGCTGGGTGTTTTCGCCGTGGATTTTTTCATGATCGCCGCGGCGGAAACAATTCGGTCGCGCGGTGCATTACGGGCGAATTCCGCCACGTACTCGTCTGCCGGGTTAAGCACCATTTCTTCCGGTGTGCACAGCTGCACCATCTCGCCGGCCTTCATGATGCCGATGCGGTCAGCCAGCTTGGTGGCCTCTTCAAAATCGTGGGTGATGAACACAATGGTTTTTTTCAGCATTTGCTGCAGGCGAATGAACTCGTCCTGCATTTCCGCCCGGATCAGCGGGTCCAGTGCGGAAAAAGGTTCATCGAGAAACCAGATGTCCGGCTCGACAGCGAGCGAACGCGCGATGCCGACCCGTTGCTGCTGGCCGCCGGACAGTTCGCGCGGGAAGTAGTTCTCCCTGCCGCCCAGGCCGACAAGCTCAATCATCTCCATGGCGCGTTTTTCACGTTCCAGCTGATCTAGATTTTGTACCTCAAGCGGGAAGGCGACGTTCGACAGAACCGTGCGATGCGGCAGCAGGCCAAAGCTCTGGAACACCATGCCCATCTTGTGGCGGCGGATATCGATAAGTTCCCGCGGTGTCGCTTTGAGCAGATCGCGTCCTTCATATTCAACTTCTCCCGCTGTCGGGTCGTTCAGACGGGTGATGCAGCGAATAATGGTGGACTTGCCGGAGCCCGACAGCCCCATGATGATGAGGATTTCACCCTGGTGGACATCGAATGAGACATTGCGCACAGCCCCTATGTAACCTTCTGCGGCAAGATCATCAGCTGTCGGGTTGCCATTATGGCGCTGCATGAAGCCTTCCGGATCCGCCCCGAAAATCTTCCAGATATTGCGGCACTTGATTTGCGCGTCGACGCCCATTTTGTCCCCTTCGACAGATAACCTGCCGGATCGTCTTCTTATCGTTGCACAGATGAAAAGGCCGGGCAAAAGATGTCTTCAGCCCGGCCTCGAAATGTTGCTCACATGAGGTGTGAACCTATTTCTTCCAGCCCTCGACAACGGCTGCGTTATCGGCAATCCACTTGTCGGCAGCATCTTCCGGAGACAACCCGTCAACATCAACCATCAGGGCAGCAGCGGCGATCTGGGCATTGTCAAAGTCGATTTTCTGCATCACGGCCCAGGCTTTCGGGTACTTTTCGGCAAGGCCTGACCAGGCAGCCTTTTTCAGCCAGCCCGAATGGGGGGCGCCGCAATCGCCAGTGGCGTTGGGATTTGGTCCCCATGCCTTGTCTTCCATGCAACCTTTTTCAGGTTTCGGGAAGTCGACAAACCGGCCCTTGAATTTCGACTCGATGAAATTGGGAGTCCAGTTGAACAGCACAATGGGCTCCTTGCGGTCATAGGCAGACTGCAGTTCCGCCCACAAGGTTGCGGCCTGTCCGACATTGATTGCCTTGAAGTTCATTTCCAGGGCGTCAATGCGCGCGGCGTAGTTTTTGCCCCAGTCAGCCGGCGGGCCGACGAAGCGGCCTTTGGGCTTGGTCTCTGCTGTCGCGAAAATTTCCGCGCAGGCATTCAGGCCTTCCCAGTTTTGGGCTTCAGGACATTTTTCCAGAACATAGTCGGGGATCCACCATTCTTCGCGGGTAAGCGCGGTATGTGACCCGGCATCAACCATGCCGTCTTCGGCAACAGCCTTTTCAAAAGCGGTCTTCATGGACCCTTCCCAGGCTTCCACCTGGAAATGCATGTCACCATCGGCGATGGCCTTGAACTGCAGCTGGGAATCCGACGGGGCATACTCGACCGTGTAGCCCATGCCTTCAAGTGTCTTGCCGACAACAAATGACAGCACCAGCTGGCTGGTCCAGTTGTTTTGGACCATGATAATTGGATCATCAGATTCTGCTTCTGCGTAAGCTGGTAGTGTAAACGCCAAGCTGGCGGCAACAATGGCCGAGCTGGCCAGTAGTTTTGTAATCTTCATCGTATTCCTCCCGGATTTGATGAGCCCGTGCTGGGCTGTCTTAGTGCTGATTTGTCTTTTTAGATGTTCGTTCCGTCTGCGTCAGCGGCGACATCACTTGCACTATTGGCTGAATCCTCAACCAAATCAACCCAAAATGGAACCGATTTTGATCCAATTTGAAAAATTGGTTGAGTTGTGGTGTGTTAGCCTGATTCAGCAGAGGAAGATCTTTGAACTGAATAATGAATGCTGCTTGGGTTGGTGCCTTCGAGTTGCAACCCGGGCCGGTTCACCAGTTCTGGTTTGGTATTATGCGACTTGGCCTGCAAGTTTCTTCTGAACTGCCCGGAATTGGTGTAAAATTGATTGCAAACAGCCGCCACTGGAGCAAAGCAATGTCCAAGAAGTTCACTGTAGCCTGTGTACAGAACTGCGCCACGCCGGATGTCCGGCATAATATCGAGACAAGCTTGCGACTTGCCGGTGCGGCCGCAGCAGACGGGGCGCAGCTGATAGCAACGCCTGAGTATTTTTCCGGCCTGGAAACCAGGGATGGGCTGTTTCTTCCCGGCGCTTATACTGAAGCAGATCATCCGGTGCTGCCAGCGTTTGCCGAAGCTGCCCGCAAGCTTGGGGTCTGGTTCCTGCTCGGCTCTATCGGCGTGCAAAACCATGATGGCCGCATATCCAATCGCTCCTACCTGATCAACTCTGACGGCGAGATAGTCGCGCGCTATGACAAAATTCACATGTTTGACGTGGATCTCGATGGTGGCTCCTATCGTGAGTCAGCGACCATATCGCCAGGTGATCAGGCGATAGTGGCAGACACGCCGTGGGCCCGCATCGGGCTATCGATCTGTTATGATTTGCGGTTTGCAGCGCTTTATCGGCAGCTCGCCATGATGGGCGCCGAGGTGCTGGCAACGCCTGCTGCGTTTACCAAGGTGACCGGCCAGGCACATTGGCATGTGCTGCAGCGTGCCCGGGCCATTGAAAATGGATGCTTCGTCATTGCCCCGTGCCAGTACGGAAAAATATCGGGCGGCGGCGAATGCTACGGACACTCTCTCATCATTGATCCATGGGGAGAGGTGCTGGCAGACGCCGGCGATGGTGAAGGATACATTGTCGCCAGGCTGGATATGTCCAGGGTTGCAGCTGCGAGAGCCAGGATTCCGGCACTTCAGCACGACCGGCCTATTCGCGTGACTGATGAGGGGCAAGGGCGCAAACCTCAACTGGCCAGCTCTGGGTGACTGCCGTGGCACCGGCCTGCTGATCAGTCGTCGGGTGCGGTGCCGACAAGGTCAAGGTGGGCCAGTTCCATGTGCGCATTCAGCGCGTCGATTGCTGATTTGGTGTCGCGTTTTATCAGTGCGTCCAGTATGCCCCTGTGGAACTTGTTGTACTGGCGGATTTTCTCAGGGCTGAGAACCAGTTCACGCGCCTTTCTCCACTGGGAATGAGTGCGTACTTCATTGATCTGATGATACAATTTCACAATCAATGGATTGCCGGACGCTTTTGCCAGCTGGTGGTGGAATTCCGAATCCAGTTTTGTGAAAGTGTTGCGGTCCTGCTCGGACGCTTCAAGCTGGGTCAGCAGGGACTCCATCTTTTCGATGTCTCGGCCTGTGGCGTGGACCACCGCCAGTCGTGTCATCTGCCGTTCAAAGCCGATACGTGCGTCAATCAACTGCAACGGGCTGATCTGCTCGACAACATTTTCGGTCTCGAGATCGGCCGGCCCGGAATAATTGACAAAGGTGCCGCTGCCCACCTTTCGAACCACCAGGCCGGCGTCTTCAAGATTGTCCAGCGCCTTTCTGATTGTATTGCGTGACGCTGAATAGGTTTCGGAAAGGTCCCGTTCCGGAGGCAATTGGTCACCGTCATGATACCTGCCTGTTTCGATGGCTTTACGGAGTTCGGACGTTATGGACCGGGCTCCTCGGGTGCTCTTGTGTTCGATCGGAATCATTCCCTTTGCCTTGCAATAATATCTGCGAGCAGGTGTTTCAGTTGTGCTGAACATAACAACAAATACGATAAAATATCATATATATCAAATTGTTGCAGGTTTTTATTGATTCATTTTCCTGTCGCTGGCCGCCGGACCAGTGCAAGAGAATACACACAGACGATACAGCTTTGGCAACTGTTCGCAATTCATGATCGCAAAAAACACTGTTGCTGCTGAAGAGAGTTTTTGTGCGAAAAGACGCCTTGGTTCATTTTGTAGGTTGTCAAAATTGGTATAGCATTGGTATGGTATTGGTCACTTTGGTGCGTAAGCAGGGAGAAACCGTGCAATGGCAATGGATATCGAGAATTTTGTTGATGCGCCGGGCAGGGCCGAAAAGGTCAAGGAAGTCCGGAAAATGATCGACGAGCTGGGGATTGAATATCTCTACCTCCAGTTCATCTCGGTCACCGGCAAGATAATGGGCAAGGGCATTCCGGCCGATCACTGGGAAGCGGTCGCCAAGAAGGGCTTCCAGCTCGTCTACGGCGCAACGATGAACCTGTTCACCAACCGGGCCGGCGAGTATCTCGGTTATGGTCCCGAAGCAGCTGAACTGGTTGGCATACCGGAGCCTGAAACCTTCATGCAGTTGCCATGGGACAAGCGCATCGGACGCTTTTATTGCACCTTGTTCCGCAATCGCGAGGAAAAGGAAGATCCAGGCGGGTACCTGACGGCGGACTGCCGCGGCAACCTGCGCCGCCTGCACGATGACTTCAAGGCAAAGCACAAGGGCCTCAGCCTGCGTGTCGGTACCGAGCCGGAAATGATGTGGCTCAAGTACAACGAGGACGGCAAGCCGGAAGAGGGCTATTCCAAGCCCTACTGCTACCATATCGACCAGTTCGAGAGCCTGCGTCCTGTCTACATGAAAGTCATGGAATACTCCCGGGCCATGGGGCTGGACATGATCCAGGGCGATCATGAGGATGCACCGGGTCAGCTGGAACTCAACTGGATGTACGATGATGTGCTGCGCAATGCGGACCGGTTGACCACATACCGGCAGATTTGTGCCCAGGTTGCCCGTGAATTCGGCATTTTTGCCTGCTTCATGACCAAGCCTTTCGAGGGCGTTTCGGCGTCCGGTTGTCACCATAACATGTCGCTGTGGCATGGCGGTGAGGATGAGTTCTGCCGCACCGGCAATGACCCGAAAGCACTGCCGGGCATGAAGGACAACTACATGTATGTGAAAGGTGGAGACAACACCTTCATGCCGGATGGTGATGATCCCCAGATGCCGCAGAAAGCGGGACTGGAAGCGATCGGTGGCATTGTGCACCACTTGCGGGCATTGACCGCAATCGGCTCATCAACCGTGAACTCGTATCGCCGCCTGTGGGATACCGGCTTCTGGGCACCGGTGTTTGCAGACTGGGGCTTCCAGAACCGCACCACTGGCTTGCGGGTGTCGGCACCGGGCCGGTTTGAATACCGTTCGGTGGACTCCATGGTGAACCCGTACCTCATGGGGGCCTGCATTCTGGCAGCAGCCGATGACGGCATCGTCAACAAGCTCGACCCCGGTGAGCCTGAAGAAAGAAACATCTATGAGGCCATCAAGGCCGGCAAGGATGTGAAGAAGCTGCCGATGTCGCTTGGCGAGGCGCTTGAGGCGCTGGAGGCAGATGAAGTCGTCCAGCGCGGCCTGCCCGGTGAAATGTACCGGCTCTACCATGAGTACAAATCGGATGAATGGGCGCGCTTCATGGCTTCCGTCACCGATTGGGACAAAGAAACCTACATGGAATGCCTGCCGTAAAAACCGGCCATTCTTGAAACTGATTTGCGGCGGGCGGCGGTCCGCCGTGCAACCCACTCAACAGGAGACATATGCCCATGTGCGGAATTGCAGGGCTGATCCACCGGAAGGGCACCAGCAATGTCGGTCAGGAAATGACCAGCATGCTGCAGGCCCTGAAGCACCGGGGGCCGGATTCAACCGGGTTTGCGATTTACGGCGAACCTAAGGAAAACACTTTTGTCTTGCGCTTCAAGGTTGCCGAGCAGGAAGACCTGCACGGCGCACTCAAGATTCACGAGGAAATCAAGCGCCGCAAGGATGCCGTCGACGAGACGTTGAAGGCGCTCGGCGTGACGGTTTCCGAAATGAAAGACGCGACCGAGTATGCGTTTCGTTACGCCATTCAATATGACGGCGACATGAAACTGCTGTCCGATCATATCGAGGATATAGAAGGTGCGGAAATCCTGTCGATAGGCTCGGCGCTTGAACTGATCAAGGACCTGGGCGACGCAGGTGTGGTGTCCGGCGCCTACGGGCTGGGAAATTTCACCGGAAGCCACGGTATCGGGCATACCCGCATGGCCACGGAGTCGGATGTCGACATCCGCTCGGCTCACCCGTACTGGGCCTACCCCTACAGCGACATCGCCGTGGTGCATAACGGCCAGATCACCAATTACTGGCTGATGCGCCGCGACCTGGAGCGTAAGGGACAGCGCTTCGTTTCAAACTGCGATTCCGAACTGCTGGCGGTTTACGTGGCCACCAGCCTGGAAAAGGGCATGACACTGGAAGAAACGCTGAAGAAGTCCATCGAAGAGATCGATGGTGTCTTCACCTACCTGGTGACCACAAAGGATCAGCTTGGCATGGCCAAGGACTCCATGGCGGCCAAACCGATGGTGCTCTACGAAACCGACGACATGGTTGCCCTGGCTTCAGAGGAAGTCGCGATCCGGGCAATTGTTCCCCACGAAATAGATACCTGGGACCCTTATGACGAGGAGGTAAGAGTATGGCAGGCGTAGATACCTCAGGCGATGCCGGCGAAATGATGGGTCTCCACACGGAGCCGCTCAAGGGACGTGACATCAAGACGATGTTCTCGCTGGAGAACGAAGGCGGTTATGCCTATGCGTTTGCACCCGATGTGGACTTCAACAAGCGTGGATCGGTTGATTGCCAGGACAAGGAAGCAACCGAGATAAACAAGGAAATCCGCGAGCTGATAAAATCCGGCCACGGCACCATTGTCCTTGAAAACCCCGGTGCCAAGCATTCGATCATTGTCGGCATTCTGCACCGGATGAATTTCATCGTGAACGGGTCTCTGGGCTATTTCGGCTGCGGCCTGCTGGATGGCCCGACGGTTCGGATTTCCGGGCGTGTCGGCTGGTCTTTTGCAGAGAACATGATGGCCGGTGTCTGTGTGGTTGAGAAGAATGCAGGCTCGACCTTCGGTGCAGCCATTCGTGGCGGTGACCTTGTGTGCAAGGGATCGGTCGGGTCCCGGACCGGTATTGACCAGAAGGGTGGAACCATTCTGGTCGGCGGCGACACAGGTGCTTTTTCCGGCTTCATGATGCAGCGTGGCCGCATGGTCGTGTGCGGCAATGCCGGCAAGAACCTCGGCGACAGCATGTATGACGGGACCATCTTCATCGGCGGTGAAATAAAGGATCTTGGCGTGGACGCCATTCCCGCGGAACTGACCGATCTGGACAAGGCCTGGCTGACCCGCAAGCTGACGCAATACGAGATGATGCCGGACAAGGGCGTGGATCATTTTACCAAGATCGTCGCCGGCAAGCAGCTGTGGAGCTACGACAACCTCGAACCGTCGGAGAAAAAACTGGTCCTTTAGGGATCGGGTTTTCAGGCTCCAACAATATGAGAAAGTGAATTCAATGACTGGCAAGACCAAAAAAGACACCGGCCATTCCAAGTTGCAGGTCGAGAAGAAGTACAAGCTCGGCAAATCGTTTGTGTTTCCGCCGGAGGTGATGAACGATATTCACATCAAGTCCGAGCTCGGCCGTTACCGCATGCGCGGATTTTCCCTGTTCAAGAAAATCCCTCACTGGGACGATCTGACCTTTCTTCCCGGCACGCTGACCCGTTTCGTGATTGAAGGGTACCGTGAAAAATGCCTGACCAAGACCATTATCGGCCCGCGTGCCAAGCGTCCCATTGAACTGGATATTCCGATCTACATTACCGGCATGAGTTTTGGCGCGCTGTCATTCGAGGCCAAAACCGCGTTGGCCCGTGGGGCGACCATGGCCGGCACGGCAACGTGTTCCGGTGAAGGCGGCATGATCCCGGATGAGCGGCGTTATTCGTCGAAATGGTTCTATCAGTGCATCCAGTCGCGCTACGGTTTCAACCCGCACCATCTGCAACTGGCCGATGGTTGCGAGTTTTTCATCGGACAGGGCTGTAAGGTTGGTCTCGGCGGCCACCTGATGGGCCAGAAGGTAACCGACCAGGTTGCTGAAATGCGCTCGCTGCCTGCCGGTATTGACCAGCGCTCACCGGCGCGTCACCCGGACTGGCTCGGACCGGATGATCTGGCGCTGAAGATCCAGGAAATCCGTGAAGCGACCGACTGGCAGATCCCGATCCAGCTCAAGCTTGGCGCAGCCCGTGTTTACGATGATGTGCGCATGGCGGCAAAGTGTGATCCGGACTCGATTTACATTGACGGCATGGAAGGCGGCACCGGCGCCGGTCCGCACCTGGCAACGGAAGAAACCGGGGTGCCCGGCATGGCGGCCATCCGCCAGGCGCGCCGTGCCATCGATGATATCGGCAAGCGCGGCGAGATAACGCTGGTTTACGCCGGTGGTATCCGCAATGGCGGTGATGTGGCCAAGGCACTGGCTCTGGGAGCCGACGCCATCGCAATCGGTCATTCCGCCATGATGGCGCTGAACTGCAACAAGGATATCGAGGAAGCCGACTATCCATCCGAGATGGGAGTGGAGGCAGGCGAGTGTTACCACTGCCATACCGGGCGTTGCCCGGTCGGTGTGGCAACCCAGGATCCGATGTTGCGCAAGCGTCTCGACCCGGATCAAGCAGCAGAACGCGTCTACAACTTCCTGCATACGTTGACCATGGAAGCCCAGATGATGGCGCGGGCCTGCGGCAAGACCAATATTCACAGTCTGGAACCGGAAGATCTGGCTGCGCTGACCATGGAAGCCTCGGCAATCGCCCAGGTGCCGCTTGCCGGCACCGACTTCACGGTTGGCGTAGACGACTACCACCATATTTAAGGAGGACACGAAGATGGCTGGAACCAGCTACAAAGGCGCCGAGATCGGAGACGTCGATCACTTCCTCAAGGGTGGTGGCATTGACTCGGAACGCGAGCAGGTCATCGGACAGCACATTGGCTATCGCTATGATGTGAACCTGTTGCCTGACTACAACCGCATAACCGATTTTCTAAAGGGCTACATCGAGTTCATGGGTTGGGAAGATCTCAACTGGCTGGAAGATGTTCACATGGGGTACGACGACGGCAAACCCGCCGTGTTTGACCGCAACATCAATGGCTGGGTGGCGATCCCTGAAAGCTACGACCTGCCGGACAATCAGCAGGATCGCGACATGATCGCGCGTGAACTGCTGATCAAATTCCAGATGTCACCGGATCACCCCATGGTGGTCCTGAACAAGGCCTACCGGAAATTCTAGGCGATAGCTGAACAACGTAATGCCCCGCCGAATTGTGGTCCAGCGGGGCATTGCTTTAAAACAGGAGTGGTCAATGGCCCGTTCGAAAATTGAACTCTTCAATCTCGACAGTGAGGAAGGCGGCATTTTCCGTCAACTTGCAGACGGCATGACAACCACCATTTTTCCAGGTGAGAACGCCATGCTGTCGGTGGTGCGCATTGATCCTCATGCTATGGGAAAGATGCACAAACACCCTGAAGAGCAATGGGGCGTCATGCTGTCGGGATCAGCGACCCGCTATCAGGACGATGAGGAATTCCAGATCAACAAGGGCGATATTTGGCGCACCCCGCCCAACGCACTGCACACCATGAAGGCCGGCGCGGACGGGGCAGTGGTGCTGGATATTTTCTCTCCGGTGCGAAAAGAATACCTGTCGCCCGGCGTTGGTTTTTCAGCGACCAACTAGAGCAAGCCTCACAAAAGTGCGCGCGGTTTTGGTTCAATCAAAACCTGATATACATTCGTGCCGAAAACCCGGACGTCAACCCGGCGAAGGCTGCGGCACGCCAAGGTTGCAAAAAATTTTCCATTTCTATTGATCCCCGTCAAGGAACGAAGTCGGCGGATCTGCGAATTATCCGTACACGGTGATAGATTAGCAGTAACCCAATCCGAAGAAGGAAGCTGACTATGAATACGTCGAAAAAACTGATGATCTCGGCTGGCATTGTAACGATCCTGTCAGCTCCGGCAGTTGCTCAAGGTGGCCCGGTCAAGACCCAATGCGCATCGGAAATTACTCAATATTGTGCTGATAAAGACCATGGTGCTGGCGCGGTTCGCGCCTGTCTGGAGGACAATCGGGCAAAATTGTCAAGCTCCTGTCAGCAGGCTCTTGATACGACTGGCGGTGGCGTTCGTAGCGGCATGCCCATGATGTTGACTGATAAGATTGCCGAGAAATTGAAACAACAAGGTTATGGCGAGATTTCAAAAATCGAAGCCGAAAGCGGCAAGCGTTACGAAGTGAAGACCATTGATGCCAACGGCAATCGGGTCGAGCTCTACGTGGACGGTATCACCGGTGAAGTACTTCGCTCTGAACGGGACGATTAATATTTCGCTCACTGCGAGCACGGTTTGACCGCTGTTTTCGTCATGCGCAACGGATGGAAGTGTGTGGTGGTGCGTTTGATAATTACTATTGTCCTTTTTGCTTTCGCCGCTGGTAACGGTGTCCATGCGCAAAGCCTCAAAAATTACGAACTGGAAGCGCAGCAGACACTCCAGCGCCTGCGTCAGGTAATGATGCGGGAGATGCAGACGGCCATGCAGGGCGGCGTCAAACAGGCGATCGGTGTGTGTCGGCATCTGGCACCGGAGATTGAAGACCAGATTGAAAAGGAAACAGGGTGGCAAATCCGTCGCATAGGGTTACGTGTGCGCAACCCCGAGAATATGCCCGACACGCGGGAACGCAGCATGATGATGAGCTTCGAATTGCGGGCGATGGCCGGACAAGGTCCTGAAATGCTCAGATCAAAAAGGCGGTTCGATCGAGACGGAACGCAAACCGTACATTTCATGCAGGCGATCCCCACTTTTGACACGTGCCTGGCCTGCCATGGCAAACAGATTGCGCCAGAAGTCACAACGGCGATCAAAGAGCTTTATCCGCAAGGCCAGGCAATCGGCTATGAGGTCGGGGATATTCGCGGCGCGTTTTCCCTGTACAAGGTCTTTGATCCAGCAAAGGCTGCAGAGGCCAAGAATGGAAGCAGTGACTGGGATCGTATCGCGGCTCTGGAACTGCCGTCTGCGGTTGAGCTTGAGGGAAATGGCAAGACTGGCAATGCTGTGCGAGGGCGCGATCTGTTCGCGAAGCACTGCAGAATCTGCCATTCGCCAGCCCACCTCGCCAAGCAGTATTTTGGCGAGGATGAAGCATTGGCCCAAGGTTCAGTCTGTGTGAAATTACAGTCGCACGGCACAACGGATGAAGCACGTGATTGTGATCTCGTCGCCTTCCTGAAAGCGCTGGCTGTTGCCGACATCGATCAGTGAACTGGCGAAACTCCGGTTTTGGCCCACTAACGTCGAGATAAGCGACACTCGAACATTTTGCTATGCGCCGCTGCACGACACCGGACAAAAGGAGGACCCATGTGCGAGCTGTTTGCCATGTCCAGCAGCGTGCCGGCGACGGTCACTTTTTCACTTGAGGAGTTCGCTCAGCATGGCGGCCTGACAGGGCCACACAAGGATGGCTGGGGTATCGCATTTGCGGAGGACGGTGACGTTCGTGTTGTCAAGGACACGACGGCTGCAAGCAGCAGCCCCTGGCTGCAGTTCCTGGAAAACCATCCCATTCGCAGCCGGGCGGTGATTTCACATATCCGCAAGCGAACCACCGGCACACTGGCTCTCAAGAATACACAGCCTTTCATTCGCGAACTCGGAGGGCGCATTCATGCCTTCGCGCACAACGGTCATGTTCCCGATGTAACGAACGGCAAGTTGTTTCCATTGGGTCGACATCGACCGGTAGGCGAAACAGATTCCGAATATGCGTTTTGCGCACTCCTCGAGCGGCTGGAGACTGATTGGTTGGATAAAGACCGGCCACCATCACTTGAAGCGCGCTTTGAGACAGTGTCCAGATTTGCACGGGACCTGCGTCCGTTAGGTCCGGCCAATTTTCTTTACTGGGATGGTGACGTGATGATCGCTCACGGCGACCGGCGTCATCAAACCTCTGGTGTCATCGGCCCGCCGGGCCTTCACGTCCTCATCCGCGAATGTCCGCCTTCCGGTGCTGAATTTGAGGCTGAAGGGCTCACTGTGGACGCGGCACATCAGCGTGACGTTCTGATCGCAAGTGTTCCTTTGACCGATGAGTCCTGGCGGTCATTTAGCAGTGGTGAAATCATAATGGCCGCAGATGGTCAACTGATCGCGTCAACAGGGCCAAAATAGGTCAAAGTTCGACGGGGCGTATGGCCACGCAGAAGTGTGTGCAGTGTCTTACATAGTCGGAATGCGCCGCTCTGCCCGGAAACGAGCTGCCCACTCGCGGCTTTCATTGTCCGCTAATTTGGTGGTTCTGGGTTCAGCTGTTTCTGCGATCGTTTTGTCCTGACCGAGCGCAGACAGGATGAGTGCCAATGTGGCTTGCGGGCGGGATGAGAGCATCTCATAGCTGATGCTGACCGGAACCACGCCTTGCCGGGCGAACCACTGCGCCCACGCTGCATCATGGTCTTCCAGTTCTGTTACAAGCCTTGAGAGTTCGTTGGCGTCATAGCTTGGGGTTTGCCCGGGCTTGAGACGCTCGCGTTCATTTCCGTCCGCATCGACGTGCCACAAACCGGTTTGCTCGGCTTTCCACCGTGACACTGCCTGAGCAACTTTGTCCTCGCGGAACAGATGCAGGTAGACGGGAAGTCCGAAAGCTGACTGGAAACGGGCACTGTCATTGCGCAGTCCCGGGAAAAGAGTTTCGAGCCTGATCGCCAGATCACGCAGGCTCTCCCACATCACACGCATGCCAAACAACCCGGTGCCTCCGGTGCCGTAGGTCACGACCGCATCAAGATAGGCTTGATCGAACGCCTGGCGATCACGCCATTTTGCGACGGGCACATTGAACTCCTCTGCCCATTCGGCAAAGTCCTGGCTTCGGAAGAAGGAATGAGGGTTTCCGGCCACACCGGTATCATGCAGAAGGTCGCACAGCAGCGTGCTGCCGCTTCTCGGCGTCGCGCAGATGATATACGATGACGCTTGATTGTCCGCTCTCGCCGTCATCGCCTTGCTGGCCTTCCTGCCCGGAATGGTTGGTCGTGCTGAAACAAAAACATCGTTGTTGGGTATGCGTCAATCGCGCACCTGGTGTTGCAGGTAAAAGAACAACGCTTCGGACCAGAAGTCTGTGAGTGCGAACAGGCCGCCGAGGGGGTGGCGCATCAAGAAGCCGGGGTATTGTGAGATTTGGAGGCGCGCGCGGCGGAGCAGCGGTCCCGAAATTCGCGCGAGAACGGATCGACTGAGCCGAAACGGCCCGGAGCAAAAGGCGTTATGTCAAACACTGGCTCATCGCCGCGCACCAATGCTGAAATGGCCGAACCGATCCCGGAGGACAGTGCGATTCCGTTTCCACAGCATCCGGTGGCAGTGAAAAAGTTGGACGATCCCGGAACCGCGCCCAGAAGGATGGTCCCGTCCGGCGTATAGGTGGACAGACCGCTGACATAGCTCGCAAACATTGCTTGTGGAATAACCGGGAAAAATGCCGAGATCGACGCCATGGCCCCGGCGATAACGTCCCAATGATCCTCACCCTGGGTGGGGGAAAATGTGTTGATGTCATCCGGCAGTTGGCGCGCGTCGAAAGTCGCCGAGTTTGTCTCCTGTACTCCGACCACCATGGCACCCGCTTCCGGGCGCATATAGGCCCGGCAGTCGGGTAGCAGGGTGACCGGAAAATCGCCGCCATAGGATGCATCCGGCGCGGTAATCCAATAATGGCTTCGGGTGGGCGCCATGGGCAGCGGATACCCGGCGCGGGCGGAAATCAGGGACGCCCAGGCCCCGGCGGCGTCGATTACCGAGCCGCCGAAGATATCGCCAGAGGCCGTACGAACGCCCGTGACGCGATCAGAACTGATAATCAGATTGTTTACCGCGGTACGTGTCCGGATTTGTGCTCCAAGCTGGCGCGCCGCCCGACCGTAAGCCGTGCTGAGCATGTAGGGATCAACATAGCCATCGGTGGGAAACAATGTGATGCGATGGGCCGTCGATGAATTCAACCATGGGGCACAGGCGCCAACGTCCTGGCGGCTCAAATGCTGGAATGGAATACCATGACTTGCAGCGTCACGCTCCATGCCCTGTAACTCCGCCTCACGTTCAGCCGAAGCGGCAATCCGAAGGCTACCCACGCCATGGAAACCAATGGTTTCGCCCAATTGCTCTTCGAGCAGCGCAATGGTATCGCGGGTCAACTTGACCAACGGTGTTTGCGGCGCCTTTCCCGTGGCCTGCAAGATCAGGCCCGCCGCCTTGCTGGACGCGGCACTGGCCAGTTCATTGCGTTCAAGTACGAGCACGCTCTCCCGGCTGTCACGGGCAAGGTGGTAGGCGATGGACAGGCCCAAAACGCCGCCACCAATGATAATATGATCAAAGGTGTCCATTAACCTCATCGCACTCTAGGGACGCGGTTTTTTACAACTACCACATCGGCTCGGGTTCACCAGATAGCGTCATAAATCTGTTGAAGGAGTTGGCTTAGCTGGCTGCTTTTGCGTCATTATTCAGCAGCGCAACTGCTGCATCCCAGTCCGGCTGGAAACCCACGATTTCGATGTCTGAGCCGATATTCGGATTGAAGACCCGGTTGTGCCACAGCGTCGCCTGATAAGCCTCTTCGTCAGCATCCAGCAAGCGGGTCTTGCAGGGAATTCGGTAGGTTTGGGAAAACTGGCTGAATTCAAGCTTGACTTTTCCATCGCCCGTCATGCGCTCGACCAACTCCGAGCCGGTGCCGAACAACCCTGTCATTTCGTCGGAAAATTCAGCGGCGCGGTGATAATGGGTGGACTGCAGGAAGATCAGCGCCTTTTTGTAGACGTCCTGCGGGTCATTGTACTTCTGTACCTGGAATTTCAGAAACTCGGTGCTTTCAAATGAATCATCGCGTACCAGCAGGACGATAATGCCTGCCGACAACTGCTCTCCTGTGGCATCAAGAACACGTGGCCGCATGCCCTGGCTGGGGCGGCCTTCTTCCTCCCGCATGGCGATTTGCCTTATGCGGCATTGCCAGGTCAGGAAGTGATTGCGCAGATCATCGGGAAGCACTCGGACGCTCCATTAAATGTGGCTGATAACCCGTTGGATTAAATCAGTTTTGACACCTGTTTACCAGCCGGTATTTGAACTAGATATCCAGCGTGTTGTCTTTCTCCCACTGCGAGAAATGCGAAGCGAACGAATTCCATTCCTGATGCTTCATTTTCAGGTAGGCAGCGGAGAATTCATCACCCATGGCGGCTTTCAGGCCTTTGTCCTTGTCGAACTCGCGCAAGGCGTCGAGCATGTTGAGCGGCAGCTTGGGCGCTCCTTTGACCTTGTGGCCTTCGGCATACATGTCGATGTCATGGCGCTTGCCCGGATCAGCCTGGGTGCGAACCCCGTCGAGGCCGGCAGCAATGATAACCGCCTGCAGCAGGTACGGATTGGCAGCACCATCCGGCAGCCGAAGTTCGAACCGTCCCGGACCTGGTACCCGGACCATGTGGGTACGGTTGTTGCCGGTCCATGTCACCGTGTTCGGTGCCCAGGTTGCGCCCGACATGGTGCGCGGCGCATTGATGCGTTTGTAGGAATTCACCGTCGGATTGGTGATCGCAGCAAGCGCCGATGCATGCTTCATGATGCCGCCGAGGAAGTTTCGACCCTTTGCCGACAGGCCCAGTTCCATATCGTCATCGGCAAACACATTGACCTTGCCCGCCTTGTCCCAGACGGAAATGTGCGCGTGACAGCCGTTTCCGGTCAGGCCTTCAACCGGTTTCGGCATGAAGGTGGCCCGCAGCCCGTGCTTTTCCGCAACGGACTTCGTCATGAACTTGAAGAACGAGTGCTTGTCGGCGGTGTTCAGGGTGTCGTC
>Ga0316187_10002359_pt1 | contig 16421 bp, 13 predicted proteins | sample CroRivburrow1_MG_FD_204927 | JGI IMG/M metagenome (GOLD analysis project Ga0316187, IMG submission 204927) | Coastal sediment microbial communities from Maine, United States - Cross River worm burrow 1 | ecosystem: Environmental > Aquatic > Marine > Coastal > Sediment | place: USA: Maine... | reverse complement strand
TTCTTGAGATCGGGCTGGGTGCGTTCCACCAGCAGCTCATCGCCCGGGCTGACCCGGTACTGTTTGCCGCCGTGCTCGACTATCGCGTAATCAGTCATTCCACACCTCTCCCCAGCACAAAGGGGCGCTATTTGTAACAGACAGGTCGTTTTATGTCAATAGATACCACCCGCCCGTCCGCCCGAAGCTTGATGCTCGATGCTCGATGCTCGATACAACGATTCGATACTACGGCTCACTTGTATGTCACAGGGCGGGCGGGTGGATCGAGTATCTAGTATCCAGCATCGAGTATCGTGCGAATGGGCGGGTGGGATCAGAACCCCGGCGGGCGGTCGCTCTGCGGGCCCTGGCCGCGGGCGCCAGGCCGTCGTTGTTGCTGTGGCCGGTTCTGCCTCATCCGCTGCTTGATTTCTTCGATCTTCTGCCACTGCTCGTAGGTCAGGATCAGCCGCACCTCGAGCAGCATCTCGAAGCGCTCGTTCTCGAGCTTCTGGCGAGCGGTCTGGAATACCGCATAGGCGGCTCGTACCGGCGCCGGGTCGAACTCCTGCTGGTCGACCGACTCCGCGAGATCGAGCCCGGCCTTGTCGACATCGGCCTTGAGGTCGATCATCCGCCGCGCATGTGCGAACACGATTTCCCTGATCTCAACCTGCTGCTCGTCGGTCAGACCGATTTGGTCCGCGAATCTCGGATTTTCCCACCACTTGCCCGGAGGGAGATCGAATTCGTTCGCCGCCAGCGGGCCCGCCATCGCGAGGACCGCGATGATGATCAGTGCTTTCTTCATGACTGCCTCCACTTCCGCCCTCTCACGACGTTCCATTTTCAAAAATCGCATCGTCCATCCCCTGGTCAATGAGCTCGAAGCCCGGAATGGAATCATCGGCCAACATCGCGTCGACCTCGGCCAGGATCTGCTCCACGGGCAACTCAGAGGGGACACCGGGTTCGACCACCGGTGTCGGCGCCCACAACGCCCTGAGTCCGATTGCAGCCACCAGAACCGCCGCTACGGCCAGCAGCGGACGGGTCCACCGGCGCCGCCTGGGCCGCGCCATTGGCGTCCCTGGCAGCTGCAGCATGATCTCCTGCCGCTGCCGCTCCCAGTCCGGGGCCTCGGCCTCGAGACCCTCCAGTCGGGCATCGATGACCTCTCGCATTGCGGACACCTGCCGGCGGCAGCTCACGCACGAACCGAGGTGCTCCTCGGTCGCCGCCTCGAGCTCGAGGCCGGCCACTGCAGCAGTGATTTCGTGCTCTTCGAGATGGTTCTTCATCGGTACGCTCCCAACTCCTCCCGCAGCTTGTGCACCGCGCGGTGCAGCTGCGTCTTGACCGTTCCCACGTGGACATCGAGCGCCGTCGCGATCTCTTCGAGCTCCATCTCGGCGTAGAAACGGAGCCGGAAAATCTCGCGTTGCCGAGGCGGCAGCGTTTTCTCGTGTTCCACGAGAGATGCGACAGCCTGCTTCTGCATCGATCGACCTTCCGGGCCGGCAGCATCGTCCGGCAGTCGATCGAGGAGATTGGACTCTTCATCGCCCTCGGACTCGTCGTCCACGATCGCTTCACGCCGTCGCCTGCGCAGCTCGTCGAGGCAGGTATTGATGGCGATTCGGGTCAGCCAGGTCGAAAAGGCGGCGCGGCGGTCGAAGTCGCCGATCCTGGTGAATGCCTTAACCAGGCTGTCCTGAGCCGCCGCGTCGGCCTCTCCCACACCGACATACTGCCGGCACACCATCCACACCCGGCGCTGGTGACGGTTGACTAACTCGCCAAAGGCATCGTGGTCACCGTTCTGCGCCCGCAGAACCAGCGCGTCGTCCGCTTGGGAAAGATCGGTTCGAGATGGATCCATGGCCTTTGCTCGCAACACATCCGTTTGACGTTCAACGTCTTCAGGGGTTGACACCGGGCACTCCTCGTTGGCCGACCACTGTCAGCAGGATACTCGATGCTGGATGCTGGATGCTGGATGCTGCCAGCATGATCGATTGACACAAAGAACTGTCAAGGGCCGGGCGGGTGGATCTAGCATCTGGGATCTAGCATCGGTCGAATGAGCGAAATCAGCCTTCTGGGACTACGACCTTCAACGCCCCCGGAACGACCTCGAAGCGGGCAAGCGGCGGGTCGAGGGTCACCGAGTTGCCATCGAGGTGCGCGGGCAATGGCTCGTCGAAGTGCAGCTCGAGCCACGGCGCCTGCAGCTCGTGGGTCCCGCTCTTGGCGCCCAGGGTCCCCTTCATCGCGGCCGCCAGGCGCATCAGCCGTCCGAAGGGGCCGACTTCCTCCACCAGACAGGCGTCGAGCAAACCGTCATCGGGCACAGCGGCAGGCGTCAGCGCAAAACCGCCACCGGTGGTCGGGCCGCCGTGGACCGCGAGGATCAGCATGGTTCCGTTGTAGTTCCGGTCTCCAGCGACCATCCGGACTCTCTGCATGCGGTATCGAAAAAGAGACGCGAGTGCGGCCACCAGATAAACGAGGATCCCACGCAGCAGGGGGACCTTGGCCGCCTTGATGCTCATCGCGCGGTCGTTGATGTCGCCTGTAAGGCCGACACCGATGGCGTTGAAGACCACGTGGTCACCGATGTGGATGAGGTCAACCGACCGAATGCGGCCATCGACAGCCGCTCGTGCCGCTTCCTCGAGATCTTGGGGCACACCGAGGGTCCGCGCACCGTCATTGCCGGTACCGAGGGGGAGGATTGCCATCTCGCCACCGCCCGCCCGGTGCAGGCCCTCAGCCGCTTCGCAGACGGTGCCGTCGCCACCCGCGACCACGACCCGTTGCACGCCCTCGGCAACTGCCTTCGCCGCAAGCTCGGTGGCGTGCCACGGCGCCTGCGTGAAGACAATGGGCGCGGAAAGACCACACACCGCGAGGCGTTCAGCGATCTGCGGCCACTCACGGCCGAGCCGCCCGCCGTCAGCCGCCGGATTGACGATGATTCTCACCGCAGAATCGTAACAGACACGACCGGCGCGGGAAGCACACGATACCCCATTGGAATAGAACCGCGATCGTCGAAATTTCCGTATGACGACGTGTAGAATCATCCCGTAGAAATCTGGTGACCTGGTCGGCAAAAAACAAGTACCGAGGTGAACATGTTCGAGTTCGCGATTGTCGTCCTTTTTGCGCTCGCCATCTCCGATCTGATCGTCGGTGTCAGCAACGACGCGGTCAACTTCCTCAACTCGTCGATCGGGTCGAGGGTCGCACCGCGAACCGTGATCATGGTCATCGCCAGTCTCGGCATGCTTGCCGGCGTGATGTTTTCCTCCGGAATGATGGAAGTGGCCCGTAAAGGCATCTTTCATCCACAGTTCTTCACGATGCCGGAGCTGATGACGATCTTCCTCGCCGTCATGCTCACCGATATCATCCTGCTCGACCTTTACAACACCTTCGGCCTGCCGACCTCGACGACGGTTTCAATCGTTTTCGAGCTCCTCGGTGCGGCGGTCGCTGTCTCCCTTCTCAAAATCAGTCAGGCAGGAGAGCCGTTCCGCGATGTCGTCAACTACATCAACACGGCCAAGGCGATGGCCATCATTTTCGGCATTCTGTTGTCCGTCGTGGTGGCATTTATCGTCGGAGCGTTGGTACAGATCGCCACCCGGCTCCTCTTCACTTTCGACTATCAACGGAGGATGAAACGATACGGGGCACTGTGGAGTGGCGCCGCCCTGTCGGCAATCATCTATTTCATACTCATCAAGGGTGCAAAAGGAGCCTCCTTCATCACCCCCGAGACCCTCGCCTGGATCAAAGGCCACACCGTCCTCATTCTGTTGGCATCCTTCGTCTTCTTCACCGTAGTGCTCCAGTTCCTAATGACCTTCACCCGGGTCCACATTCTCAAGGTTGTCGTGCTGGTCGGCACCTTTGCCCTCGCGATGGCCTTCGCCGCAAACGACCTGGTCAATTTCATCGGCGTGCCGTTGGCTGGTCTGGCTGCGTACTCGGAGGCCGGTGCGACCGCGGATCCTTTGACTGCCACAATGGAGGCGCTGTCACAGCCGGTTCGATCCAACACCGTCTTTCTCCTGATCGCCGGCGTCATCATGGTTGTGACCCTATGGCTGTCCCGCAAGGCGAGAACTGTAACCAGAACGGAGGTTCGTCTCGGTCGACAGGAGGAGGGTTACGAGAGGTTCGAGTCCACCGCCCTGTCGCGCGCCGTTGTCCGACTCGTGTCAACGGTCTTCACAACCGGAGGGCGGTTGGCGCCAACCGCACTTCGCCGGTGGACAAACCACCGGCTCGACCGGTCGGAGTTCCGCCCCCCGCCAGCCGCCGACGGTACGGTGCCGTCATTCGACCTTGTCCGAGCGGCGGTCAATCTCATGGTGGCGAGCGCGCTGATCTCGTTCGCCACCTCGCTCAAGCTCCCGCTGTCCACCACCTACGTCACCTTCATGGTTGCGATGGGAACCTCGTTCTCGGACCAGGCGTGGGGCCGGGACAGCGCCGTCTACCGCGTGAGCGGCGTGTTGACTGTGATCGGTGGTTGGTTCTTCACCGCCATGATGGCGTTTACCGTTTCGGGGATCTTCGCCGTCATCGTTTATTTCGGCAAGGTCTGGGGAATCATCGCCATCGGCGCCGTGGCAATCCTGCTCCTGGTCCGAACCCACGACCTTCACAAAGTCCGCGAGAAAGAGGAAACCGCACTGGATGTCTTCAACCTGAGCAAGATCTCCGACGCGACATCCGCGGCCCGCACCACCTTCGAGCACACCGGGATCTTTCTGCGCGAGGTCCACAAGGTCGTCGAAATCGCTTTCTCCGGGCTCTTCGCCCTCGACCGATCGAAGCTCAAAACGGCCCGTGAGGGACAGAAAGAGTTGCAGCGTTGGTCGAACATCATCGCCGCCAACATATTCAAGGTCCTGCGTCTTCTCGGCCGCGCCGAGAAGGTCAGCAACACCGAAAGGTTTGCGCAAACCATCAGCTCGCTCCAAGAGATCACTGAGAGCGCTCGCGACATCGCCATGCGAGCCTATGTCCATGTCTCCAACCATCACTCGGGTCTGCTCGATTCGCAGATCGAGGAATTGGGTCGCATTTCGCGAATTGCGTTCGAGGTTCTCGATCGGACTTCGGAGACCATGTTGAGCAAGTCGACACCAAATCATGAAGTTGTCGCCAGGCTGACACGTGAGCTGCGTGAGCTGGTGCACGAGTTCGACCAGAACCAGATCCTCCGAATCCAGGACAACTCATCGAAAACGCGCTTGAGCATCCTCTCCTACAGCCTCGCGTGGGACTGCCTGAAGATCGCAGAACACACGGCCAGCCTCCAGACAGTGTTTGAAGACCCGTTCCGGCCCGAGCGCCCTGGAGCCGATGAAGTCGAACCGGCGGCCGACATCCCCGCCTGAACTCGTCCGGTCGCTGCTAACATGACGCGGCGGTCATAAGGCCGCTGGGGTGTTGGCGACCGGAGGTTTCCCGACTTTGAGCGACAGCGGCGAATTGCACGCACAGCGTGGATCCGAGATGTCAGCCTGGACGGGCACCGGGGCGCGTGTCCTGACGCTGCTTTTGCTTCTGTACGGGTTTCTGGTCAGCATCGGCATGCTCGGCAAGGCGTTCAAGATGTTTTCAGGCGGGTTTGTCGGTGGGCTGATCGAAAGCGCATCGAACCCGTTGCTCGGCCTGTTCGTCGGTGTTCTCGCGACGACTCTCGTGCAGTCCTCATCGACCACAACTTCCCTGGTCGTTGCACTCGTGGGCAGCGGGAGCATGCCGATCGACACCGCCATCCCAATTGTCATGGGTGCGAATATCGGCACCTCGGTCACCAACACCCTGGTCAGCCTCGGTCACGTGACTCGCGGCCAGGAGTTCGCGCGTGCATTCGCCGCTTCGACGGTTCACGACTTCTTCAACATCTTCGCGGTCATCGTGATTTTCCCTCTCCAGATGGCGACGAATTTCCTCGGGACTCTGTCATCACAAATGGCGGTTCTTTTCGCAGAGGTCGGCGGTCTCACCTTTGCCAGCCCGCTCAAGCTCCTCACCGGCCCCGCAGTGAAGGCGGCGGCAATCCTGCTCGACGGCCACCCATGGCTGCTCCTCGTTTCTGCCCTTGTCATCATGTTCGCCTCGCTGCGATATCTGGTGGTGGCCCTCAAGGCCATTGTCCTCGGTCGAGTAGAGGCGTTTTTTGATCAGACGCTCTTTGCCAACGCAGGCAGGGCGATGCTCTTCGGTCTCCTGATCACGGTCCTCGTGCAGTCATCGAGCATCACGACCTCCCTCGCGGTCCCGTTGGCGGGCGCCGGCATCCTGACCCTCATCCAGATCTTTCCCTACACCCTCGGCGCCAACATCGGCACCACGATTACGGCGATGCTGGCAGCCCTCGCAGTGGGCGAGATCAGCGCGGTCACGGTCGCCTTTGCCCACCTTCTCTTCAACGTTTGCGGCATCGCGTTGATCTGGCCCATACCTGCGATACGAAGGATTCCACTTCGTCTTGCCGGGGGTTTTGCGGCGGTTGCAGCCAACCACCGCTGGATTGCCATCGCTTATATCCTCGTCTGTTTCTATGCCGTGCCGTTCGCGGCGATATTTGTTTTGAGGTGAAACCATGTTCAAGCAATTTTTCGAACTGTTCCGCAAGGACAATCTATTGCAGCAGGCCTACGACCGGTCGCTCGAAATGCTGGAGGCGGATCGGGAGATGTTTCTCGCTGCCTCGAGCTCGCTCCGCGAGCACGACGACGCGCGCATCGAGATCGACATCTATGCCAAGGACCAGCTGATCAACGCCTATGAGCGTGAAGTGCGGCGCAAGGTGTTGACCCATCTCGCGCTCACATCGAGCCAAAGCATCGCCGCAGGTCTCGCGTTGGTGAGCATCGTCATCGACATCGAACGCATTGGCGACCTCACCAAGAACATCGTCGATCTCGCCCTTCGTCACCCCGGCAAGCTCAATTGCGGCAACCTGGAGCCCGACGTCCGCAAGATCGAGACCACGGTCAAGACCATGTTCACCCTGCTCATCGAGGCGCTCCCGAACGGCGACGAGGCCAAGGCCAAGGAGGTGATGTCAGAGCACTGGTGGATCGCGCGCCGTGCCGACGAGATCCTCAATTCCCTGATCGTCCGCGAGGACCCCGATCTGGTGTGCAGCGAGGCGGTGAGCGCAGCTCTCTACGTGCGGTTTTTGAAGAGGATCTCGGCCCACCTCATGAACATCGCATCCAGTGTTGTCAATCCCTTCGATCGCATCGGCTTCCGGGATGACGATCTGGAGAACCCAAAAGACGACGAGTGAGCTTCAGCACTCCGAGCGCACGCCTCAGAAGACGATGATGTAGTCCACCTGCAACCGGTCCATGTCCGGGAACAGGGAGTACACGGTCTTGGTGTGGTACCAGGTGAAGTTGAAGTAGGACTTCTTGACGTAGCCGAGCCGGAAGTCGAACCTATAACCATTCACATCCGAGGCCATGGTCGTGTCCGACTGGGCGAAGACGTAGAAGAGGGCGTCGGGCTCCGAATAGTACCGGCTGGCGCGGAACATCATCTGACCCTTTTTCTTGTAGTCGCCAATCTGGAGACGCACGAAATATCCCGTGTCGTAGTCCTTACCGAGTCCCTCCGCCCCGGTGTTGAGATAGCCGAAGAGCGAGAACTTGATCGGCCAGCGATCGCTCTTCTTCCAGCTCCAGGTGGTAAATGCGTTGGCGATCTTGAAATCGCTCATCAGCTGATTCTGGTCGTCGAGCAGGTTCGTCACACGGTTTCCGTGGAGTTCGCCATCCAGGGTCAGATCGACAACCATCTGCGGCCGAACCCACTCGTCAAATCCCGCGCCGACGGTGAAGGTGCCGAAGGTGTCGGACCCAAACTTCCCGTAAACCTGCCCACCAAGCAGGTATGCATCTCGGGTCTTCTTGTCCTCCTCCAATATGTACTGGTAGAGATTCGCTTTGATCGGCCCGAAGCTGAACTCCTCCATCGCGCCCTCGACCGTCACATCGTCGTCCCACTGCATGTCGGTCACAACCCACTTCTTCTTGGGGTCGAATTTTCCGAGCGTGAGGTCGAGCGACTTGCCGAGGTGGAAGCCGGCATATCCTTCAGAGATCGAGAGCGGTATCAGCGAGAACCCTCCGTCAAAACTGCTGTTGTCGGATACGGGATCCAATGGGTCGCCGCTTCGGACCTGGAGACCGACCTCCATCCAGTCCGTGACGTCGGTATAGATCCCGGGCCGAATCCGAGCCCGGAAGCGCTCCCGGCGATCATTCGGTGAAATGCCATCGACCCAGAAGAACTCTCCCCGGAGCCGCAAGTCTCCCTTGAAGTCGATCCGGTCGTACCACTTCTCTTCTTTCTCTTCAGCGACTTTCTCTTCTGGCGGCGCCGCCGGGGTTTCCAAGGCAACCGTTCGCGGCGGTGGTGCCTGTTCGGCCATCTGCCTGCGATCGTATTCGGCCTGCACCTCCAACGCCTGCTCCATCGTAATGACGCCCTGCTCGACCAGCAATTCGAGCAGCGGATCCAGTTCAGGCTCCTCAGCTCCGACTCCCGCGCCAGCCACACACAGCAGGATTCCTATCGCAACCCTCACCATTTTTCGCGTCATCGCCCTCTCCTTGAACCGAAACTTGTGGGTTGACCCCTTCTCACCCGTCGTCGGTCTCTCAACAGTCAGCGGTCTGTCGTAGATTCCGGCAGGCCACCGAGCTCGAATCCCAGCCAGCGCGCGATCATCGGCGCCACCGAGGTCGCCTCGACCTCGCCGAAGCGCTTTTTCTTGATGCCGACGCCTCGAGCAAAGAGGACCCCGCACATCTCGTTGTGCGATGCCAGAAAACCATGCATGCCGTAATGGTCGCTGGGTTCCAACGCCGCGCCGTCGAGTCCGCCCGAGGCTGTGAAGCCCGGGGCCAGGAAAACCAACAGGTCGCCGCTTGAGGAGTGATCGAGGCCGATCTCTGCCGCTTCGCCGCGGGTGTAGATTTTTTCCACCACCGGTTTGCCCTCGGCCTCGAGATCGGTCAGCACCCGGGCGGCTCGACGCAGCAGCTCCGGCGCCTCGGCCATGGTGACGACGCCTCCGGGTTCGCGCCCGGCGAGGTTGAGGTAGAGGTGGATGGATGCGCCACTCGTTACTGCAGTCATCGGCGTGTCGGGGGCAACTCGAGAACGGCCGTCCTCCTCGACCACCCGCACCAGCCCGGCGTCAGCGAGCGCCCGATTCGGCCGCACGACCTCGAAGATCGGGATCTGGCCGTGGTCGGAGACCACCACCAGGGCGTCGCGCGCAGGCTCGAGGATGCTCCACAGGCAGGCGACCGATCGGTCGATGGACCGGCCCATCCGCTTGAGACCCTCGTTGGCGGCGAGCGCCCGACCCGGGCTGTAGGCCCACTGCAGCTCATCGGTGATCAGACTGCCGTGGAGGTACACGTCAAGCGACGAGTGGTAGGCGAGAATGAGGTCGGCATCCTCCTCCGCCACTACCCACTCGGTCATATGGTCGATATATCGGTTGAGCCGCTCGCCCTGCTCGATGAAGGTGTCGAGGTCGATGCCCTGAGAGAGATCCAGCCACCAGTCGGCCACCACACGGTCAGGCTCACCCGGCCACGGCCCTATGGCCTCGGTAAGACGGTCTTCGAAGGCATCGGGATATGCGTGGAGGCGGTTCACTTCACCGCGGTAGAAGCGAAGCGCACCGGTAAAGCGGTCGATGTGCAACATCTTGCACCAGGAACCATAGAGGCGCGGACGAAGGTCATCTCCAGCCTGTGCCTCGAAATTGATATCGATCCACTCCATCTCGCCGACATAGCCCCAGTCGTCCTCGTCTTCGAGGCGCACCGCAACGGCGTCGTAGCGGGGGCGGCCGTTGGGGTTGGCATCGACCAGGGCGACGAGCAGCTCCTGGTTACTCGGCGAAGCCGAGCGGAGATCGACTCTGAGCCGCCACAGCAACGGCGCGAGACCATCGTTGGACGGCACCTCGCCGGTCGTCTCGGCGACGTCGGGGTCGAGCTCGACGATCTCGGATTTCGCCAGCGGTGGACCGGGCCACACCACGCCGAAGTCCCCCAACCGATCGACGGCTCCCGCATCGGCTCCGGGCCACGCCAGGGTGCCGACCCGGAGACCGTTTCGGCGCGCCGCCGTCCACAGGGTCTCGGTGTCGCTCGAGGCTTTGAAACCGGACACCCACTCGGTGATTGGCGTGTCGGGTCTGTGGAAGGCGTTGCTGACGACGCCGGTGCCGGAAGCATCGCGGCCGGCTGCGAGGGAGATGTGGTTGACCGCCGTCAGGGTCGGATCGACCATGCGCAGGCGTTCTACCGAAAATCCCTCCCGCGCCATCCCGGCCAGGCCGTCGGGCGAAGAGACGGTCCCGTCGGAAATCCACTGCCAGGCGAGATCGGCGCCGAGGCTGTCGTAGGAGACCATCACCACGCGCTCGGCGCGGACATCGGGTGGGCCTCCGCCCTGACAGGCAAATGCGAGGGAAAGTGCGGCAACAGCGAAGAAGGTCGCGAGGCGAAGGATGGGCTTTTTCAACATCGCTGCGATGGTAGCGCACAACGATTGAATTAGGAGTTAGGAATGAGGAATTAGGAATGCCGCCCTCCCACCCTCAAGATATTCAGCGTCCCCGGGGGGGCGGGTGGGAATTCCTAATTCCTCATTCCTAATTCGAAAGGTCACCCGCCGCAGGGGACGACGTGGGCGGTGGGCCAGGCGTCGGTGATCCGATTTCGGGCCCTCTCCGCAAGCTTCTCCTGATCAAACGGCCCGACCCGGACTCGCCACAGCTCGTCGAGGCCTTCGAGCACCACCGCCTCCTCGCCGTTGCGCTCGAGCTCGGCCTCGGCCCGTCGCGCATTGCTCGGGCCACCAAAGGCGCCTACCTGGACCCAGAAGCAATCCGCCGGTTTCTCGACCTGCGCCGGTTTTTGTTGCCGCGCGGTCTCGCGCCCCACGACCTTGATCTTGACCGGGGCCACACCGTCGATGTCCAGGTTGATCTTCTTTGCCGCAGCGAAGGAGAGGTCGATGATCCGCCCCTCGATGAACGGCCCGCGATCGTTGACGCGCACCTTGACGTCGGCGCCGGTGTCGCGGCGGGTGACCTTGACCACCGAGCCGAAGGCCAGCGTCTTGTGAGCCGCGGTGAGCTGGTGCATGTCGTAGACCTCGCCGGACGCGGTACGCCGCCCGTGGTAGGGCTCGCCGTACCACGAGGCGATGCCCTTCTCCGTCCAACCCCCCTCGACAGGCTCCGCCTTTGGCGTTGGTGCGGGCGTCGACGCGGGCGCTGGTGCAGGAGTTGTCGTGGTCGACTCCGGCGTTGTCGGTCTCACACTCGGCTGCCTCGCACCACGGTGAGCACATCCAGCGGAGAGCACCGTGAGGACTATCGCAAGGATCGCCGCACGAGATTTGGCATCGCCCGCCCATCCATTTTGAACCGCAAAGAACGCAAAGCTCGCAAAGATATTATTTTTCATGGGTTCAAAGATGTTTGCGGCGTCTTGGCGCTCTTTTAGACATCGAGGTCTTTTGCCTCAGGCAGCTCCCCGGCCGGGTCGAGAACGGGTCGGACGTGCTCGGCGAGGAACTCGCGGACCTGCTGTGGCGCGCGGCCGACAAATCGGGCCGGGTCGAGAAGGGCGTCGAGCTCGGATCGGTCGAGCGGCACTTCCGGATCTTCGGCGACCAGGGGGAGGAAGGGGTTGGCGCTGCCGTCGTTGAGCACCGCCGTCGCCGCTGCCCGGGCGTGAAGCCGCAGGCGCTCGTGTGCTGCCTGCCGGTCGCCGCCACGTCGCACCGCCTCCATCAAGATCGCCTCCGATGCCATCAGCGGCAGCTCCTCGGCAAGGTTGCGGGCGATCATGGCTGGAAAGACCTGCAGCCCATCGGCGACGTTATGGACAATTCGGAGGATCGCATCGGTGGCGAGAAAGGCCTCCGGCAGCGCCATCCGACGGTTGGCCGAATCGTCGAGAGTCCGTTCGAGCCACTGGCTGGCCGCCGTCTGCGCTGGGTTGGCGGCGATCGAGATCAACCACCGGGAGAGGGCGGTGACCCTTTCCGAGCGCATCGGGTTGGCCTTGTAGGGCATCGCGGAAGACCCGACCTGTCCCTCGGCAAGCGGCTCCCGCAGCTCTTTGAGCCTCGCCAGCAGACGGATGTCGGTGGCGAGCTTGGCCGCCGACTGGCCGACCCCGGAGAGGGCGTCGAGGACGAAGGCGTCGACCTTGCGCGGGTAGGTCTGCCCGGTCACCGGGTAGCAGCTCGAAAAGCCGAGCGTTTCGGCAACCCTTCGGTCGAGGGCGCGCACCTTGTCATGGTCGCCATCGAAGAGCTCGAGGAAGGTGGCCTGTGTCCCGGTGGTGCCCTTGACCCCCCTCATCTGGAGACGGTCGCGCTCGAATCGGAGCCGCTCGAGATCGAGCAGGAAATCCTGCAGCCACAGGCAGGCCCGTTTGCCGACAGTGGTCGGCTGGGCGGGCTGGAAATGGGTCATGCCGAGGGTCGGCTCGTCGGCCCATTTCTCGGCAAATGCGGCGAGGGCCGCGATCACCGCCAACACGCGGGTGATCACGAGATCGAGGGCGTCGCGGGTGATGATGAGGTCCGCGTTGTCGCCGACAAAGGCCGAGGTCGCACCGAGGTGGAGGATCGGTTTGGCCGCCGGGGCGCGATCGGCAAAGGCCTCAAGGTGGGCCATCACGTCGTGTCGGGTCCGCTTCTCATACTCCCGCACCCTCTCGAGATCGTCGGCGGTGACATCGAGATGGGCCAACATCTGTTCAAGGGCGTCATCCGGAATCTCGAGCCCGAGCTCCTTCTCGGCGGAGGCCAACGCCAACCACAGTCGCCGCCATGTGGTGTAGCGATTCCCGGTTGAGAATATCCGCTGCATCTCCTCGGAGGCATAGCGGCCGGTGAGCGGGTGATCGAAGCGGTCGAGAGAGGTCATGGGTCCTCCTGAGGCAGTATAACGTCTGGAGAGATTCGAACTCACAGATCCCGCACGGCCGCCCGATGCTGGATGCTCGATGCTGGATGCTCGATCCACCCCCCCACCCCGTGTTCCCCTGCGCGGTAAGAGCTATGATGGCCGGCGCTGGGGGGACGAGACGATGGTCCGTGTGACAACAGAGATTGGGCGGCTTCGAAAGGTGCTGGTACACGAGCCGGGTCCCGAGGTCGACCGCATGGTGCCGCCGATGATGGAGGAGCTGCTCTTCGACGATATCCTCTTCGGCGACCGCGCCCGGGACGAGCACCGCCGTTTCCGTCGCCTCCTCCAGCTCCTCGGCATCGACGTGGTTGAGGCGAATGCGCTGCTCGCCGAGGCGCTGGCGAGCGATGAGGCGCGCGCCTGGCTATGGGCGCGTCTGCGACCCGAAGCGCCGCAGGACCTCCGCGCTAACGAGCCGCCGGATTCAGCCGAGGAGGCCGTTGCGATCGCCACCACCGGCCTGCTCGCCAGCGACGACTGCCGTGGGATCGAAGTGGAGGACATCTTCCGCTTGCCGCCGTTGCCCAACTGGTGCTTCCAACGGGATCCACAGGTGATCCTCGGCGATGGTGTCGTCTTTTCCGCTATGGCCACCGCGGCGCGTTGGCGCGAGGGCCTGCTCACTCGTTGCATCTTTCGCTTCCACCCTGAATTCGCCGGCACGCCGGTCATCCTCGACCCGCTGCGCGAGGCCCGGGAGTCGGGTCAGTTTTTTGGACCCCACCGGCCCTGCCTCGAGGGCGGCGATGTCCTCGTGCTGTCGCCGGAGGTGGTAGCGATTGGAGTTTCGGAGCGTACCAACATGGTCGCCGTGGAGATGCTTGCCGAGGCGTTGGCCAGACGTGACAACGGCCCCCGCTGGCTGGAGGTCGTCCACGTCCCGGCCCGCCGCGCCTACATGCACCTCGACACCGTTTTCACGCCGGTCGACCGAGACGCTGCGCTGGTCTTTCAACCGGTGATCTGCGGCGACGGACCGCAACTCGCCGACACCTACGAAATCGACCTCGGATCATCCGATCTCGCACCGCACCACCGTGGATGTCTTCTGGAGGCGCTTGGCAGTCGCGGCCTCGATCTACAGCCGATAGCCTGCGGCGGCGACGACCCGGTGGCGCAGCAACGCGAGCAGTGGACCGACGGCGCCAACGCCTTTGCCCTCGCCCCGGGAGTCATCGTCCTCTACGACCGCAACATCGCGACCGCGGTCACGCTGGACGCCGCGGGTTTCCGCGTCCTGCCGGCGGAGGACGTACTCCTTGGTCGCGAGGAAGTGACCCTCGATGGCAACGAACGGGTCTGCCTGCTCATCGACAGCCACGAAATGTCACGGGCACGGGGGGGACCGCATTGTCTCACCCACCCACTGGTGCGCGACGACATCTGAGGAGCGCTTCCTTTGAGGTGCCACGTTCCGCATTGTTGCATTGCATCCGTGCGATCAGCACACCTGGGTCGTCGCCGCAATGCAACAATGCGGAACGTGGCACCTCAGCAAGGCGCTTCTAGCCGGCGGCCAGCCGCAGCTGCTTCCACCGGTCGTGGTACCACAGCCACTGATCGGGGTTGGCGCGAATCGCCGCCTCGAGGACCGCCATGAAACGGGCCGTTAGAGGCGCCTCCTCGAGCTCGTTATCGTTCAAATCTTCCACTACCACGGGCTCGTCGTAGCGCAAGAGGTAATGCCCCGGCTTGTCGCACAAGGCGAAGGTCGGCACCACCGGCGCGAGGGTTCTGCGAGCCAGGCGGGCGAGAACGCCAGGGGTCCAGGCCGGGTGGCCGAAGAAGGGCACTTCAACGCCCTGATCCTCTCGCACCCGTTGATCGATGAGGATCCCTACCCCACCGCCCTTCTTGAGTTGGGCAAACACCTCACGAACGATGTTGTGTTTGCCGAAGACGTGGTTGCCGTAGAGCTTGCGCAGGCGGTCGAGCTCGGCCTCGAGAATGGGGTTGTCGAGCGGTCGATTGACCACCGACAGACCGGCCTCGACTTTGAGGCCGATGACCAGCGCAGCAACCTCCCACGACCCGATGTGGGCCGTCAGGAAGAACGCGCCTCGGCCACTCGACAGGGCGCGTTCGAAATTCTCAGGGCCACCGATATCGACCGCCGCCAGCAGCTCCTCAGGTCGTAACTGCTGGAGCCTGATCGCGTCGAGCGCCGAACGGGCGAAGTGCCGTGTCACCGCGCGGGCCAACGCTCGGCGTTCACCGTCAGTTTTTTCCGGAAAGGCGAGGCGGAGGTTGAAATCGATGATCTGGCGACGCCGACCCGGGAGAACAGCGTAGAAATTGCCAACCGCATCGCCGACTCTCGCGAGCCCGGCGGGAGAGAGAAGACCTGTCAACCCGCGAGCCATCCGAAAGGCGGCAAACTCGACATGGTTGCGCAGCGCCGAGCGGTCCTTGCTCATGATCTGACTTCCGGCAACAACCGCCAGAGACCATTCCAGGTGCCCTCGACGGGCTCGATCACGACCTCGACTACCCAAGCGCCGGCATCAGGTGGGAGCTTGACTGCATCCTTGGCGGTGGTCACCGGCGCGGCCGAGGCCGCCTTCGCCTGATCGACAACTTCTAACAGTTCCTGATCGGTGTAGGCGTGGTGATCGGGAAACCACCGGGTGCCGGCAATCTCAGCGCCTGCTTCCACAAGTGTGGCGGTAAAGCCGTCGGGGCGCCCGAGGGCAGCGAAAGCCATCACCCGCCGACCGGTCAGGACTTCCGGCCCCAGCCAACCCTCTCCGGGCACGTGGACCCGGCTCGGGCGCATCCGCGAAATGAAGACTTGAAGCTTCGGTGCAACGCGATCGATCACTCCTTCGATCTCGGCTGCCACCGGACGCCACTCGGTGGGTGCTTTGGAAATCAACACCGCATCGGCCCTCTCGAGTGCGGTCACGGGCTCGCGGAGGCGTCCCAGGGGGGGCAGCCGTTCGCCGCCCCAGGGATCGCCCGCATCGATGAGCACGAGATCGAGATCCCTTTCGACGCGCAGATGTTGAAAACCGTCGTCAAGTAACACGACGTCGGCCCCCAGCCGCTGCGCCTCACTCCCGCCACGGGCGCGATCCGCATCGACGATTATCGGCACCCCGGGAAGGCGGCGCGCCATTTCCAACGGCTCGTCACCGACCTCGGCGGCGGTCTGTCTCGGATCTGGGCCAACTATGACCACCTGCCCGTCGTCGAGCCGCTTGTAGCCGCGGGTCAGAACCGCCGGCTTGCGGCCCATGCGGACGAGGTCGCGCGCGAGGGCGATCACCGTCGGCGTCTTACCGGTGCCACCAAAGGTCAGATTGCCGACCGAGACCACCGGCACAGCGAGCCGTGTGCGTCGCATCCAGCCCCGGCGATAGGCAGCCCTGCGAACAGC
>Ga0316187_10002358_pt1 | contig 16422 bp, 9 predicted proteins | sample CroRivburrow1_MG_FD_204927 | JGI IMG/M metagenome (GOLD analysis project Ga0316187, IMG submission 204927) | Coastal sediment microbial communities from Maine, United States - Cross River worm burrow 1 | ecosystem: Environmental > Aquatic > Marine > Coastal > Sediment | place: USA: Maine... | reverse complement strand
TCTCATCTAAATTAATATTAAATCCAAATTCAAACTGAGTGTTTTCACCAATAGGTAAGGTGTAATCACCTTTAAATTGAATTTCTGAATCTTTTTCTTCCGTTGTATTACGTTCAGGTTCATTTTCAAATAAAGAAGGAAAATTTTCAATATCAGTTATATAACTAAAATTATTTTCTTCACTTTCTCCATATTGAAAATCCAGCGTTAATTTATGCCCTGATTTTTTAAAATCTTTCGTATAATTGAGGTTATACTCAACAGTTTTATCCTCTTCAGTTTCGTTTTCTTCTCGAATGCTGCTAGATTCTAAATTCATGTTATTATCTAGTTCAGTTATTAAATTTGTGGAGAGATCGTCGCCGTCAGAATTCCTGAATAGAAAAGACCCTGTTATTGAGCTTTTAGCTGACAAGAAATATTCAATTCCAAATCTATTATTGAAACTTTTCCTTTCACGATCATATTTTCTATCTTCGTTTCTATAGTTCAAAATATTTTCAAATTCATCAAAATAGGTAGTATTATTGTATGAATTTCCCGGGGAATTTCTATAATTATAACCAGTATTTGCAAATAAATTGAACTTTTTAGTACGGTAATTTAAATTAGCAGAGACTCCAAAATTATCTGGGTTTCCAATCGATGTAATGAAAGAACCATTAAATCCTTGTGCTTTGCCTTTACGGAGAATAATATTTAAAATTCCGGCCGTGCCTTCGGCATCATAACGTGCGGAAGGACTAGTAATTACTTCAACTTTTTCTATTGCGTCTGCCGGTAATTGGCGTAAAGCATCGGTACCGCTTAAACCAACCAAACCCGAAGGTTTTCCATTGACTAAAATCCGGACATTTTCGTTGCCCCGTAAACTAACATTGCCTTCTACATCAACTGTAACAGAGGGTACGTTGTCTAATACATCGGAGGCAGTACCACCTTTAACCGTCATATCTTTACCAACATTATAAATCTTTTTATCTAAATGAATTTCAACGGTACTTTTTTCTGCAATAATCTCAATTTCATCGAGGGACTCCGCATCTACTTCTAACGCTATTGTTCCCAAATTTATATTTTCATCAATTAATTTATTAAAAATCTTATATGTTTTGAAGGAAATAAATTCAATTGATATGTTGTATAATCCTTTGCTGACCTCGATATTGAATTCACCCTTGCTATCGGTTAAACCACCGCTAATCTTTTGTGTTTTTAAGGAAGTTAAAACAATAGTCGCATATTCTAACGGTTCGCTAGTTTCTTTGTCAATAATTTTTCCTGAAATTTGAAACTTCGGAAGGTAAGGCTCATTTGCATTTATAGAAAAAGAAAAACATAAAAAAAATAAACTTAGAACTACTTTATTCATGATATAGTTAGTTGAGATATTGATAGAATTAATTTCTGTTCAAAATTAGTTTTTAAACACATAACTGTTGGTTAATTAGTGTTAACTAGTGTTAATTACTTTACTAAAATATTCGATTATTTTATCGATTAAATAAATGTTTAACAATTATTTATAAAAGATGAACAAAATTACAATTTCAAAGAGGATTAACAGTTAAACAAAAGTTAAAAAAAATGGCAATAAATTATTAACAGAAAGTGTTACTTGATCTTACTTTAAATCAATTAGATAACTTACTCTGAGATTAAAAAAAGACGTGTTGTCCAGATTTTGTTCAAATTCTAAAGCCTTAGGAAAATTAAAATTATAACCTGCTTCTATTTGTAAATTATCAAACTTTAAGTTTACAGGCAGTTGCAATTGGATATTGCGAAGATCATATTTTTCAAAAGAATTAATTATCCTATCCAGAACTGGAAAGTCACTTATCAAATCATCTATTCTTGATGTATCTATATTTTCACTACCGAACTGAAAAGTCAATAAAGGGGTAAAGGTCACCTTAGCCTTGTTACTTAACTTAAATAGATCAATGTCGCCATTGATATCAAAACTATTTTGAAATCCTTGTTTTTTTCCGAAGAAGTAAACCAAATTAGCAGAGATTCCAAAGGAGTTATTATTTGTCTCCGCCCCGAAGCTAGCATCAAGGCTATTTTCAAAATCGTTAGATTCATTATCAGTAAAAATATATCTGTTATAGCTAAGTTCATAATTATAATTATCGTGTTTCCCAAAATATTTTCCGTATCCTCCTGTAAGGATTGTCAGATCCCATTTAGGATCAAACTCACTGTAATATGCTCCAGAAATACCAAAGAAAACACCAATTGAGTGCTCATAAAAAATTTGTGCTGAGAAATAATTTTGATTAAGCCCTAAATCACGCCCAAGAAAATGTGCTTTATCATTAAATCCAATCGAGGTATATATAACTTGATAATTATTTAATTGCTCTATATATTTCAATAAACTTTCACTATCCGAGAAAATTAATTCTTCCACAATACTATCAATCTCTTTATCAGATTCAGTATCGACCTGAGCAATGAGATCTAAACCTAAAATAAAAGCAATAATTGTTAATAGTATTATTTTTTTCATGCTATTTTAATGATAGTTGATTAAATATTATCCGTATTAAGGTTGTCTCTAATTAATCTTCTAAGTCTTCTTGCCAACCTTTGTCTATCATTAATATCCCTATCATTACTTAACCTTCTCAACCTAGTTACTTGTCTCCTTGTAAGACTTTTTTTAAAGTTTACCCTTTTATCACGAAGCAAATTTTTATTCTTATCTATAAAAGACCTTTGTTTTTTGGAAAGTGAGGCTTTTAATAATTTAGATCTTTCGATGCGAGAAAGGTTTTTATTTTTCAATATACTTATTTGCTCTGCAGAAAGACCTTGTTTAAAGTCTTCTTTCGATTTATCAATAAACAATTGTTGTTCTTTTAACATCGCTTTTTGCTCTATTGTTAAATTTTGCAGCACATTTTTGGATTGTTCGGAATTCTGGGCGAATGCGGAAAAAGTGGTCATAAGTATTATGATCACAGGTAATATTATCCTATTATTTTTAAGTATCATTTTATAAAATTATAACAATTTATAATTAGGACTATAAAAAAGACCAATGGTTTAATATTGTTACTAATATAAATTAAAAAAAATTAAACTTAACTTGATAAATTAAAAATATATAGTAATTTTGAGGCAATAAAAAATCATCAAGATTATGGAATTTCAACAATTTGTAGGGTTTATCATTTTTTTAACCGTTTTTACTATGGGTTTTTGGTTATTGATATTTGTATTAACCTTTGTCGTTCCTTATTGGTTGGTGGGTTATTTCAAAGAGGAATTTAAATTAAAAAGAGAGGCAAAAAAAAATAAGGATTAAGTTTCTTACCATAAATAAATTAAGAAGGGTTGACAAAAGTCAACCCTTTTTTATAGCTTTTCATCTTGTTTATCCTCAAGTTCATCTTTATTAATATCGTCACTTCGGTCTTTAGCGCTTCTTCTTTTTTGATTAAACCTATAGGTAAACGATAAAGAAAATTGTTGATCATATCTTCTGCTTCTAACAGTATTAGTGTTGGCTTCATAAGATTGCATTGTATACCAAAATGAATTAAAAACATCTTTTATTTTAAAAGTTAAATAAGCATTTTTATTAAACAAATCCTTACTGACGGTCAAATTGGCAAAGTTTATTTTTTTGAGTTTTGTTAACCCATCCGTTTTTGGTGATTGATAGTAATAGTTTGCTTGAAATCTTAAACCATTATTTAAAGTAACTAATGCTGAAGCTTCAGCATACAACATCCAACTATTAAAATCGTATTGATTGTTAATTGTATTAGTAATATCTAAATTATATGGGCTCAAATAGGCTCCTAATCTTAATCCTTTAACAGGACTATATGATGCATCGACATCCACTGCTAGAATATTCTTATCGCCACTATTAATGGTTGTTCTTGTAAACATATCTAAACCATCAATATTTTGGCCTGTATTTTGTAAAACTGTCAAAAATTGATCTTTTGAATTATTCATATAAAAAGACGATATCAGAGTCAATTTTTCAAAGCTAAAGTCATAAGAAATTGCTAAATAATCCTGGTAATATGGATTTAGATTAGGATTCCCGACTGTTTGAAATCGCTCATCATTTAGAGAAATAAATGGATTTAATTGAGCAATCTCTGGCCGGTTAATTGACCTGCTGTAGTCTGCAGTTAAAACGGCACCATCTTCAAATTCATATCCCAAGGATGCCGAAGGGAATAGATCAGTATAATTTTTATTAATTATATTATTGGATGAACCAGCTATTGTGATTTCTGACATTTCGGTACGTAAACCAAGAGAATAAAAAAAGTTACCATGCATAGCATTGAATTGCCCGTATATGGCATTAATCTTTTCGTCATAATTAAGAATATCATCAAACCCGCCAATAGTCACAAAATCTGACAAAGTTTCATCAAATTGACTTACTTTATAGTCATTTTCATAATAGCGAAATGTACCTTTGTATCCTAATTCTATTTTTTTCGTTTCATTTAAAGGGAGTGTATAATCTAACTGAAAAAGAAAATTATCGAGATTTTGATTTTTATCTACTTTTTGATTAATTAATTCAGAAACAGGTGAAATAGTACTTTCCAGTATATTTGCTTCATTTTCAGAAATTGTATTGTCAAATTTAAAATCGAAGGAAAGTTGATGCCCATCATCATTAAATTTTGATGTATAATTTAAAAATAATTCAATTTTAGAAATGTCATCAAAATCCCCTACATTTCTTTGAGCTGATCTTAGAAGACTATTGGTGTCATCAAAATCATCTAAGCTTAAATTAGATATATAATTTTTATTATTGGTATTGACTAAAAAAGAAGAAGTTATTGTATTATAATTATCGATGTAAAAATCACTACCAATATTGAATAAAAAACTATTACGTTGATTTTCGTCTTTACGGATTTCCTCAAAAAATCCTGTAACCTTATCAGAATTGTCAAAATAGATTTGATCAATATTTGTGCTCAATATTCTCTTTTCATTATTAAAACTAATCGTAGAAAAAATATTTATTATTTCTGTATTTTCATTTAAAAAAGTTGAAAAGCCATTATTTTCAGGACTGCCCAAATTGATGTCAAGAGAACCATTTAACCCTGATCCTTTTCTTTTTCTTGTGATTATATTAATAATACCGCCACCTTCTGCACTATATTTAGCGGAATGAGTAATAATTTCAACTTTTTCGATAGTACTAGACGGAATTGACCTTAAGATATCTGTACTGCTCTCTAAGCCAAATAAAGGTTTACCGTCAATTAATACCGATGCATTAGAACCTCTCAAAATGACATTACCCTCTTGATCAATTCTTACAGCAGGAGTATTGTTTAATACATCCATTCCAGTACCTCCCTTATTTGCAATGTCTTTGGAAGCATTATATATTTTTTTATCAATTTTAAATTCGATTAAATTTGTTTCTGCAACTAGATTTACTTCTTCCAAATTTTCGGTATGAAGCGATAGCAGAATAACACCCAAGTTTGTATCACTTTTAAGTTCCTTATTGATAAATTGTCGTGGAGCGTACGAAAGAAATTGAACGTTAATGTTGTAAATTCCAGCGGCTATTTTAATCTTGAATTTCCCGTTTTTGTCTGTAGTTACACCTTTCAGATCTACGTTGTTATTAAAAGAAATGGTTGCAAATTCAATAGGTTGTTGAGTTAAAGAGTCAATTACATTCCCATTAATCACAATACTGTTAGGGTTTGAATTCTGGCTATACATGCTACATGATAAGAATAAGAAAGCAACAAGTAGAATGATGTTTTTCAACAGGCTAAAATTTAATGGGCTAAATGTAAGTTTTTTAAAGTAATTACAAAATAGCGTTTTTGAGTATTTATTCCATGTAAAAACAATAAATAAAATTATTTTAAAAGCACTAAAATATTGTCAGGAGGTCTTCCCAGGACAGCTTTGTTTCCCTTGATGACTATAGGCCTTTCTATTAACTTAGGATTATCACACATTGCTTTAACAATCTCATCATCGGTTAATTCTCTGTTTTTGTAATTTTCTTTCCAGATCGATTCGTTTTTTCTAACTAACTGAATTGGCTTAAATCCTAACATTGTTAATATATCATAGAGTTCTTTTTCAGATGGCGGATTTTTCAAATAGTCTATTATTTCGAAATCTAGATGGGAACCTTCTAATAAATGTAGACCTTCTCTGCTTTTTCGGCAACGAGGATTATGATATATCTTCATATTATAATTAGTTTTGCTTGATTATCAAATATACTATGAATTTTAGAAAAGAGTATTTTATTTATTTCTAATTTTACTCATTTAAAAAAAATAAATTAACTAAGGTTTCATGATCATTACCGATACACATACCCATTTATACTCAAAACAATTTGATGAGGATAGAGAAAGAATGATGCTCAGAGCATTAGATAATGGAGTATCGCGTTTTTTTATACCAGCGATTGATTCCAGTTATACAGAATCTATGTTAAGGTTAGAAAATGATTATCCAAAAAATGTTTTTTTAATGATGGGATTGCACCCAACAAGTGTTAAAGAAAATTATCTGGAAGAATTAACTTTAGTCAAAGATTGGTTAGATAGGCGCTCATTTTATGCCATAGGTGAAATTGGGATTGATCTATACTGGGATACTTCCTTTTTACAACAGCAACAAGACGCTTTTAAAACTCAGATTAGATGGGCTAAAGAGAAGAATTTACCAATAGTAATACATTGTAGAAACTCGTTTGATGAAATTTTTGAAGTACTTGAAGAAGAAAAGGATGATAAGTTATTTGGTATTTTTCATTGTTTTACAGGATCTTTAGATCAAGCTCAGAGAGCTATTTCTTATAATATGAAATTAGGTATTGGTGGTGTAGTAACTTTTAAAAATGGCGGAATTGATAAATTTTTACATGAAATACCAATCAATAACATTGTTTTAGAAACAGATTCACCTTATTTGGCGCCGGTACCTTTTCGCGGTAAGCGAAATGAGAGCAGTTATATTGTAAAGGTGTTGGATAAATTAGTAGATATTTATAAATTAACACCTCAAGAAGTAGCACTTGTAACCACACAGAATTCAATAGAAATATTTGGAATTTGAGAAAGTAACATATTATAAGACGCCCATTGGTACTGCAAGGATTGTAGGAGATGATGATGGTATATCATCTATTACTGTTTTGGACAGTGAGGAAGAAAGTTCAACTAATATACCAAAATGTCTTCAAGAGTGTGTGAAACAATTGGATGAATATTTTCAAAAGAAACGATCTTCGTTTAACTTAAATTTAAACCCCCAAGGAACAGCTTTTCAGAAAGAGGTTTGGAGTACATTGCAACGAATACCTTACGGAAGAACGAAATCTTATTTAAAAATGAGCGAAGAGATGGGAGATGTTAAAGCAATCAGGGCGGTGGCTTCCGCCAATGGTAAAAATCCTTTATGGATTGTAATTCCATGCCATCGCGTTATTGGTAGCGATGGTTCATTAACAGGATATTCAGGTGGTTTATGGCGTAAACGGTGGTTATTAGAATATGAAAACCCGCCTATTCAACAGTCACTTTTTTAATTTAGACTGTTTGTTTTAGAAAATTACTCGAATAAATTTTTAGACTATTTTTACCATCAAAACGTTGGTTCAGTTGATGAAGAAAATTATAGGCATATTTTTTATTATAATAGGATTTTCTTCTTATGCACAAAAAGATTCTAAAAATTTTAAAACAAAAACTGTATTTATAGTTTCTGATACTCTTCAAATTGATTCTATTAGTATAAGTCCATTCAATTTTAAAGTATTTGATTTATTAAATCAAGAAATAGATACGTCTAATTATAAAATAAATTTCGACAAGGCGCAACTAATTATAGACAAAACAAAATTTACAGAGCTTATAATTGAATATAATGCCTTACCTGAATTCTTAACAAAGGTATACTCTAAATTTAATAAAGAACTAATAGTACCCAAAGCCACTGATCTTTCAAGATTATACAGTGTCCAAAGAAATACTCAAAAAGGTGTTTTCAAACCTTTTGACGGTCTAAATACAAGTGGTAGTATTTCAAGAGGTTTTACAGTTGGTAATAACCAAGATGCAGTTTTGAATTCAAACCTTGACTTACAAATTTCGGGGTTTTTATCAAAAGATGTTCAAATAAGAGCTTCTATTACAGATACTAACATACCATTACAAGAAAACGGTTTTACACAACGATTAGATGAATTTGACAAGGTTTTTATTGAATTGTTTAGTAAAAATTGGAGCATAAAGGCTGGTGATATTAATTTTTCTAATAACGAAAATCAATATTTAAAATTTAATAAAAAAGTAGCGGGTGTCAAGGTTGACGCTAATATAAAGAATGAAAAGAGTGATATCAGTTTATTTGCGTCTGGGGCTTTAGTTAGAGGGCAATTTGCAAATAACACTTTTGTGGGCCAAGAAGGGAATCAAGGTCCATACAAAATACCTGGTTCAAACGTTGAGCAATTTATCCTACTGATATCTGGTTCTGAAACTGTTTATGTAAATGGGATTCCTTTGAAACGAGGAGAAAATAATGATTACGTTATAGATTATAATACTGCTGAAATAACGTTTACACCAACCTATCCGATAACTTCTAATATGAGAATTACTGTTGAATATCAATTTTCTGACCGTAATTATACTCGGTTCGTATCATATAATGGGGCGTCATATAAAACAAAAAAATTAAAACTAGATTTTGGATTTTATAATGAGAATGATGCCAAAAATCAACCAATAGAACAAGATTTTAACAATAATCAAAAAGAGATCTTGTCACTCGCTGGTGATGACACCTCACAAATGGTAGTGCCGTCAGCTTTTGCTGATATTTTTGAGGAAGGTAAGATCTTATATAAAAAGGAGCTCCAAAATGGTGAAGAGATATTTGTTTTCTCAAATAATTTTGATGATGATCTGTTTACCGTACGGTTTACCTATGTCGGAGATAATAAAGGTGATTATGGGATACAAACCACTATTGCCTCTGGTAGAATTTATGAATATATAGCACCTGTTAATGGGATTCCGCAAGGGGCATACGAACCTATTGTACAGTTAGTTGCACCCAATAAGTTACAAATTGCTGTGTTTAGTGCTGATTATAATCCAACTCAAAAAACAGCTATTAATTCAGAACTGGCTTACAGTGTAAATGATGTCAATTTATTTTCTACTCTTAATGATAATGATAATCAAGGATTTGCTGGTAAAGTTAACTGGCAACAAACCTTAATTGATAAGACTTGGAAATTGACAAGTGATGTAAACGTCGAATTTATCTCTGACGATTTTAAGACCATTGAAAGATTTAGAAATGTAGAATTCACTAGAGATTGGGATTTGATAAATCCTTCGGGTAACCAACAATTTTTCTCAACCTCTTTAATATTTAGTAACTCTAAAAAAGGAATAATTAAGTATCAATTTGAAAAATTAGATTTCAGTGATAATTTTACAGGGAATAAACACAATTTTTTAACAGATATAATCCTGGGCAAAACTAAGGTTAATGTAAATAGCAGTATTTTGAATAACGATGCTTCCAATAATGAGACTAATTTTTTAAGGTTGAATTCTTTGGTAAAACATCATTTTAATAGAAGCTGGATTGGTGTAAAATTCAATCTGGAAAATAATGAACGGAAAGATAAAAACACACAAATTATATCTAATATTAGTCATAAATTAATTGAATATGAAGCATTTTTTGGCGTTGGAGATACTGCTAAAGTTTATGCGGAATTGGGTTATAATTTTAGCAGAGTTGATAGTTTACAAATAAACAGAATTAAACAAGTAAATGCCGCCAACACTTATTTTTTAAGATCTAAATTATTACAAAACAAAAATTCTGATATTTCATTATTTGTAAATTATAGAAGTATTGACAATGTGAATTTTGAAGATGAAGAATCATTAAACACACGGTTAACTTATAGACAACAACTCTTTAATAACGCTATTTCTTTACAAACTGTTTATGAAACTAGTTCGGGATCATTACCACAACAAGAGTATAGTTATATTGAAGTTGATACTGGTTTAGGATTTTATACATGGAATGATTATAATAATAATAATATAAAGGAGCTAGACGAATTTGAAATTGCTCAATTTCAGGATGAAGCTAATTATTTAAGAGTATTATTACCGACTATTAATTTTGTCAAAACCAATCAAAATAAATTTAGTCAATCCTTCACATTAAATCCATCAAAATGGAGCAATCAAAAAGGGTTTAAAAAACTACTATCACATTTTATAAATCAATCATTTGTTTTAATTGATAATAAAGTAAAGAGGGCTAGTGATAATTTTGAGCTTAATCCTTTTGTTATTGGAGATGATGTTTTAACATTAAATCTGAATGTTAAAAACAGTTTATTTTATAATAGGGGAAAACAAAAATATTCAACAACTTATACGTATTTAAAATCTAGAAATAAAACTGCCTTTTCAGTTGGAGATCAGGATAATAATATACGATCTCATCAATTATTATTCAGTCATAAATTGGGTAAATTTTGGCTGATGGATATAAAGGGATTGGTGTCAGAAAACAAAAGTGAATCAATAAACTTTTCGAATAGGAATTATTTATTAGAAAATTATGAGATGAACCCGAAATTATCCTTTTTATACAGTAATAATTCAAGGTTTGAGATTTTATATCACCTTAAGTCAAAAGAAAATCAACAAAATGGATTAGAGACATTAAAAATGCATAAAATAGGTGCAAATTTTATATATGCTCGAAATCAGAAATTTTCAATAAATACCTCTTTAAATTTGATCATCAATAATTTTGATGGAAGTTTGAATTCTCCAGTGGCGTATCAAATGTTGGAAGGTTTACAATCGGGGACCAATTATACCTGGAATTTAACTTTTCAAAAGAAGATCACTTCTTATTTAGATATAAATTTTAATTACTTAGGCAGAAAATCAGAATTATCAAACGCAATTCATACCGGGAATATACAACTAAGAGCTAGTTTTTAATTATGAATTGTGGTAAGTATTACTTAAATATTTTTTAAAAAATACTAATTTAGGATACTTTAATCACAATATGTTTAATCAGGTTACTTAAGACGGGTAAAACTCCTTGTAATTTTTTATAAAGAATGGTTCTCTTTTTTGAAAAATAATTAGTTTTTCATAACCAAAGTTGATATCGATCAATACTGATTGATATCATTTTTTTATGAGTTTCTTATGAGTAATTTGCTTTTCTTTTTTTCAATAAACTATGTTAGAAAAAATTATAAAATTCAGTTTAAAGAATAAACTTATTATTCTCTTATTTATAGCTTTTGTCATTGGTTTTGGAATTTTTTCATTAACAAGAATTCCTATTGGAGCGGTTCCAGACATAACGAATAACCAAGTACAAGTTATAACCACTTCTAGAAATTTATCGACCCAAGATGTTGAGCAGTTTATTACATATCCTGTTGAACTTGAAATGGCTAATTTACCAGGTGTTCAAGAAATACGTTCAATTTCGAAATTTGGTCTTTCCGTGGTAACTATAGTTTTCGATGATGATTTAGGAACTTATTTACCAAGACAATTGATCGCTGAAAAAATTAAATCTGCTTCTGAGAAAATTCCTAAGGGGTTCGGCACTCCTGAAATGGGCCCAATTACGACTGGGTTAGGAGAGATCTATCAGTATATTCTCGATGTAAAACCAGGATACGAAGACCAATATTCACCTACACAATTAAGAACTATACAGGATTGGATTGTAAAAAGACAACTTTCTGGAATTCCCGGAGTTGTTGAGGTCAATACTTGGGGAGGGTTTTTAAAACAATATGAAGTTGCAGGGAATCCGCAAAAATTAATAGCCATGAATGTTACGCTGGCTGAAATATTTACAGCTTTAGAGAAAAATAATAGCGTTGCCGGAGGAGGTTATATTGAAAAATCCAATAAAGCATTTTATGTCCGTGGAGAAGGTTTAGTAACCTCATTGCAGGACATTGAAAATATTGTTGTAAAGAACAACAACGGACTCCCAATATTAATTAGAGACGTTGCAACAGTTGGATTTGGTAGTGCAAATAGATTTGGAGCCATAACAGGAAATGGTGAAGGAGAAAAAGTTCTTGGGCAAATTATGATGCTTAAAGATGGAAACTCAAAAAAAATAATAGACGCGGTTAAAGAACGTGTTGCCTCCATACAAAGCTCTTTACCTGAAGGTGTTTACATCAACGGCTTTTTAGAACGAAGTGAACTTATTAATAAAACCACATTTACAGTTGCTGAAAACTTAATATTAGGTTCTTTAATCGTCATTTTTGTGGTTGTTTTACTCTTAGGAAATTTGCGTTCTGGTTTAGTAGTTGCTTCTGTAATTCCATTGAGTTTATTATTTGCTATCTCGTTTATGAACATCTTTGGAATTGATGCTAACTTAATGAGTTTAGGAGCTATTGATTTCGGGATCATCATTGATGGAGCGGTTATTATCGTAGAATATATTGCCTTTCAGATTACAGCAAAAAGTACAGATATTTTGGCCTTGACAAAAAAGAACAGACAGGACGAAATTGACAAAGTAACCTATAGCGGGGCTTCCAAAATGATGAATTCAGCGGTATTTGGACAGCTCATTATTTTAATTGTATTCATTCCGATTTTATCATTAAGTGGTGTAGAAGGCAAAATGTTTAAACCAATGGCCTTAACTTTTAGTTTTGCACTTATAGGAGCAATGATATTTTGTTTAACATACGTTCCTGTAATTTCTTCAATGTTTTTAAAACCTTCTAAACAAAGTGATAAAAACATTTCAGTAATATTGATGAAATTCCTAAATAAATGGTACGCACCCACCATACATTGGGCTTTACTTAATAAAAAAATTGTTTTATTGTTTTCATTGTTATTATTAGCTTCAAGTTTCTGGCTTTTTACCAGAATGGGTGGCGAATTTGTACCAACGTTGGATGAAGGAGATTTTGTGATTCAACCTGTATTAAAAACAGGAACTTCATTGAGTAGAACTATAGAGATTACAACTAAAATTGAACAAATTCTTATAGAAAAATTCCCAGAAGTTGATCAAGTTGTTAGCAGAATTGGTGCTGCAGAAGTGCCAACTGATCCAATGTCAATGGAAGAAAGTGATGTTATTATCAAATTGAAGCCAAAAGGTGAATGGACTTCGGCTTCCAGCAAAGATGAATTAGCAGATAAATTTAAAGAAGCTTTGTCAGTTATTCCGGGAATGGACGTTGAGTTTACCCAACCTATCGAGATGCGTTTTAATGAATTAATTACTGGTGTTAGAGCAGATGTTGCTATTAAAATATTTGGTCCGGATCTATCGATTTTATCAAAGAAAGCGAATGAAATAAAATCGTTAATTGAAAATATTGAAGGAGCATCAGATATAACCGTTGAAAAAGTAGAAGGACTCCCTCAAATGACGGTAATATATGATAGAAGTAAAATTGCCAGATATGGTTTAAATATTGCTGATTTGAATCGATACGTTTCTATGGGATTTGGTGGGGAGACAGTTGGAAACGTATTTGAAGGAGAAAAGCGTTTTGATCTGGTAATGCGTTTAGATAAACACAGTAGAAAAAGTATTGAAAATCTTAAAAATTTATATGTTGATTTACCTAATGGTAAAAAAATACCAATGAGTGAATTGGCAGAAATAATGTACACTACTGGTCCTGCAAAAATATCGAGGGATGATACCAAACGTAGAATCGTAGTCGGTGTAAATGTGAGGAACAGAGATTTAAAATCGGTTGTTGATGATATAAGTGAACTTATTGAAAAAAGTATAAAACTTCCAACAGGTTACAGTGTTACTTATGGCGGGCAATTCGAAAATTTACAAAGTGCTAAAGCACGTTTAATGGTTGCTGTTCCCGTAGCATTACTGCTCATTTTTATTATGTTGCATTTTGCATTCGGATCTATTAAAGAAGCTTTTATGGTATATACTGCAATTCCACTTTCAGCTGTTGGAGGTGTTCTTTTGTTATGGCTTCGAGATTTGCCTTTTAGTATTTCTGCAGGGGTTGGGTTTATTGCACTTTTTGGAATTGCCGTATTGAACGGAATAGTATTAATAGAACATTTTAAAGAACTTAAAGAACAAGGCATCATGGATATTGAAGAGCGAATAAAAAGAGGCACTTCAGAACGTTTACGACCTGTATTATTGACTGCTGCTGCAGCAGCATTAGGGTTTTTACCAATGGCTATTTCAACGAATGCCGGAGCTGAAGTACAACGCCCATTAGCCACAGTTGTAATTGGTGGTTTGGTTTCGGCGACCTTCTTAACACTAATTGTGCTTCCTGTATTGTATGCCTGGTTTGAAAATAGAACTCAAATTAGGTTGAATAAAAAAGGTATTGCTTCGGTTATCATAGTAATGATTTCTTTTACAATGAATGCACAACAAAAACAACTAACAATTGAGGAGACCATTACTCTGGCAATTGAGAACAACGCAGGGTTAAAAGCATCTTCTTTAAGAGTTGATGAAACCAAAGCATTAATTGGGAGTTCATTTAGTTTTGATAAAACGTCCTTGTATTATAATTATGACGAAAATAATTTAGCTTTTAACGATGCACCATTGAAAGTATTTGGAATTCAACAGAACTTTCAGTTTCCAACAGTTTATTTCGCCGATAAGAAGGTAAACAAAGCACAAAATAAAGTTGAATCATCGAATTATAATATGAAGCTTCTAACGCTTAAAAAAGAGGTGTCATTAGCTTATTATAATTTAAGTTATGCTAAAAAGAAGGCTGAGACCTATCAATTTTTAGATAGTTTGTATCAGGATTTTGCAGAAGCCGCTGAGCGTAGATTCGAATTGGGTGAAACTAATTATTTAGAAATGATCACAACACAGTCTAAACAAAAACAATTACAAACATTGTATAAACAAACCCTTAAAGCTGTTGATCTGAATTATGAACAATTAAAGGGACTGGTACAAGTAGATTCAATTGCTATCCAAGATAATCCATTATTAAAGTTGAGCTTAAAAACTATAGCCATTGAAAGTAATATGGGTTTGCAGCATTTTGAAGATTCCAAAGCTTTTTATAAAGCATTACATCAACAAGAAAAGCAACAATTACTACCAGATCTAAGTGTTGAATACTTTCAAGGAACAAATAGTAATTTAAATGATAATTTAAAAGGGTATCAATTTGGGATTAAAATCCCCTTGCTTTTTAGCGGTAATGTGTCAAAAATTAGAGCATCAAAAATTGCACAAGATGTTGTTGAACAGGATCAGCAAGATTACAAAGTAAAATTGTATGCCGAATATAATAAATTACTGGCTAAACTTCAACAATACAGCGAATCTATAAATTATTATGAAACTCAAGGAAATTCATTATCAAAAGAAATTATAAAGACAGCCGAAAGCAGTTTTAAAAATGGTGAAATAGACTTTTTTCAATTTATACAAAGTTTAGAAAACGCAAAAGATATTGAATTAATGTATTTAGAGAATCTAAATAACTATAATCAAACTATCATCGCAATAAATTATTTAATCTTATAGAACAAAGTTGATATGAAACGAGTATATATTTTAATTATTTCATTAGTATTTGTGGCTTGTGGAAAATCAGAAAAAGAAACACAAGTAGCAGCAGCAAACCAAGTTAATGATAATTCAATAACGCTTAGCAAAGCTCAATTTGATTCTGAAAAAATGGAGCTCGGTGCACTCACAGAACAATTCTTTAACGAAACTGTAATGGCTAATGGTATGATAGACGTTCCTCCACAAAATAGGGCCAGTGTAAGTACTTTTATGGGAGGATATGTTAAAAATACGACTTTGCTCGTTGGGGATAAAGTACGTAAAGGGCAACGTTTAATTACTCTTCAGAATACTGAATTCATTGATATACAACAGCAATATGCTGAAGTTACAGAACAGCTCAATTATTTAAAATCAGAGTTTGAAAGACAACAAATTCTTTATACTGAAAAAATAACTTCTCAAAAAAACTTTTTGAGGGCAGAAAGTACTTATAAAAGTACTTTGGCATTGCATCAAGGATTACGCAAAAAGTTAGAAATGATGAATATTAGTCCTGGGTCAGTAGAAAAAGGCAACATAACTTCAGTTATCAACATATATGCGCCAATAAAAGGATCTGTTACTAAGGTGAATTTTAGTAATGGGGCTTATATTTCCCCTTCAGATGAAATATTAGAAATTGTGAATACTGAGCATATACATTTGGAATTATCAGTTTTTGAGAAAGACATCCTAAAAATAAAAAAGGAACAGTCTATTAATTTTAAAATACCTGAAGTTTCGAGTGATATTTTTCAGGCAGAAGTACATTTAGTTGGA
>Ga0316187_10002354_pt1 | contig 16443 bp, 15 predicted proteins | sample CroRivburrow1_MG_FD_204927 | JGI IMG/M metagenome (GOLD analysis project Ga0316187, IMG submission 204927) | Coastal sediment microbial communities from Maine, United States - Cross River worm burrow 1 | ecosystem: Environmental > Aquatic > Marine > Coastal > Sediment | place: USA: Maine... | reverse complement strand
CGGTGCTTCGCGTGGCTTCGGCCGAGAGCGAGGGCAAGGCGCCGGGCCCGGAGGCGTCGATTCTCAAAATCCGGGGAACGGAAATCCAGCAGACCCTGACCGAGCTGCAAATGGAAGCCGTGGGTCCAGGTGCGTTGCCGTTCTTGCCGATGGCATGGGGAGATAACTGGATCGGGCAGACCCCCGGGCCGGCGTATGCGGCGCCGCTGGCGGCGCGCTATTTCAACATGCGCAAGACGACGATCTACGGCGGTACCAACGAAATACAGCGCAACATCATTTCCCGGCAAGTGCTGGGTTTGTAGTCGAGGTAGTCATGGATTTTTCACTGAGTGAAGAACAGCAGATGCTCCAGGATTCGGTGGAGCGCTTTCTTGAAAAAAATTATTCGCACGAACTTCGTCGCGATATGGTCGCGAAGCGTCAGGCAATGTCGGAGGAAGTTTGGCAGGGCTTCGCGTCGCTTGGGCTTCTGGGCGTGCCGTTTTCCGATGAATATGGTGGCTTTGGCGGTGGTGGTATCGAGACCATGCTGGTGATGCAGGCGCTTGGCCGCCATCTTGTTCTCGAGCCTTATTTGCCAACGGTAGTATTGGCTGGCGGTCTCGTCGATCTCGGCGCGGCGGACTGGCAAAAAAAGATTCTGCTGCAGGGCATTGTCGACGGTTCGATGTTGCTGGCCTTTGCGCATGCGGAGCGCGAGGCGCGTTACGACACCGGATATGTTGCCACGCGCGCGACACCTGACGGCAACAACTGGGTAATCGAAGGAAAGAAAACACTGGTTCTGCAAGGGCCGGTTGCGGAGAAACTGATTGTTTCCGCGCGTACTGAAGGCAATCCGGGAGACCGCGACGGCGTGACGCTGTTCATTGTCGAATGCGAAGACGAGAATCTCGCTGGTCAGGAGTACCCGCTTTTTGACGGTACGCGGGCGCTGGATGTGCAGTTCAACGGCGTGCGTGTCGGACCGGAGTCGGTCATTGGAACGCTCAACGGTGCCATGCCGTTAATCGAGGTGGTTGCTGACCGGGCGATGGCCGCGTTGTGCGCCGAGGCGGTTGGCGCCATGGAAACGCTCCACGCCATGACGCTTGAATATCTCAAGACACGGCAACAGTTCGGCATGGTCATCGGGCGTTTCCAGGCGTTGCAGCATCGCGCTGTGGATATGCTGATACATGTTGAAGAGGCACGCTCCATGGCGACGCTCGCTGCCGGAAAGGTCGATTCGGAAAATGCGTACGAGCGCCGGCGCGCAGTGAGTGCGGCAAAAGCCCTCATCGGCCGCGCCGGACGCTATGTCGGTCAGCAGGCAATCCAGCTGCACGGCGGGATGGGGATGACCGAAGAATTGCCTGTCGGCGCTTACGTCAAGCGCCTCGCGGCGATTGATGTCCTGTTCGGTGATGCGGCTTATCACCGCGCGCAATTCGCCAGGTTGCGTGAAGATGCAGTGCCGGCGGGTTTCGCGCAACCGCGCAAGGCATGGAAGCAGATTTAGGCGGCAGTCTATAAAGCTGTCATCGTGGCAGTCGCAGGTGCAAGATCAAAAAAACAGTTTGAACCACCAAGAACACCAAGGTCAGCAAGAGGACAAAGGCAAGTGGGTGGGGTTCGCTGACTGGTTGTGGCGTAACACAGCAGCTTCCTTGCGGGATCTCTTGGTGTGCTCGGCACGCTTGGTGGTAAATACCTCTAATCAAGTGCGTAACGCACTGGTTAATTCGTATTCGATCAGCTGCATAGGTTGGGCAGCTGGTTTTTTTATTGCGGAGTTGCGAATATGATCGATAAAGTCGGTGTCATCGGCGCGGGTTTGATGGGGTCGGAGATCGCCCTGGTATTTGCGCTGGCGGGCAAGGATGTGCTTCTCAGTGATAGCAGTGAGGACGCGCTGGCACGCGCGAAGAGCAAGCTCGAGGGCGTTTTGCAGCGCGGTGTCGGGCGCGGCTTTTACGAAGTTGACCAGGTTGAGTCCACCCTGGCGCGGATTCGCACAACCACCGATCTGGCGACGTATTCCGACCGTGATCTGGTGATCGAGGCGGTATTCGAGGACGAGTCGGTCAAGGCAAAGGTATTCGAAACACTGGACGGCGTGGTGCCCGCTGACTGCATCATCGCCAGCAACACATCGAGCATTTCAATCACGGCGTTGTCGTCACACGTTAGCCCGGAGCGGCGCGGCCGGTTTGTCGGCACCCATTTCTTCTCCCCGGTATCGCGGATGAAACTGGTCGAGGTGATTCCGGCGATGGATACCGCCGCCGAAACGGTGGAGGCGACGATCGCGCTGTGCCGTGAAGCCGGCAAGACGGCGATCAAGGTGAAGGATGTGGTCGGTTTCGCAGTCAATCGCGTGCTGCACGCACTGGTCATCGAGGCAATACGCCTGGTGGAAGAAGGTGTTGCCACGCCGGAAGATATCGACCTCGCGTGCAAGCTCGGACTGGGTCATCCCATCGGGCCGTTTCAGCTGCTGGACGCGACCCAGAACAGCCTTTCGTTGCAGGTGCAGGGCATCCTGAATGAAGCCTATGGCGAGCGCTTCAAGCCGAGGCCCTTACTCAAGCAGATGGTGCAGGCGGGCTACAACGGCAAGCGAGCCGGCCGCGGCTGGTACAAATACGACAAGAAAGACTGACCTGCCGGATGGCCGGATTGGTTTTGATGAACGGAAGGGCGGCGTGCTGGTGGTAAAGATGTTTGAGCGAAACTGAATGGACGCACAATTCAAGACTTATTGGGAAGACTTCAAGGCCGGAGGGCGGGAGTCGATCGGTTCGGTCGTTGTCGACCGGGACGAGGTGATCGAATTTGCCGAGCGCTACGACCCGCAGCCGTTTCATGTCGATGAAGAAGCGGCGAAGGAATCGATTTACGGCGGATTGATCGCAAGCGGTTGGCACACCTGTTCGATGGTGATGCGGCTGATGTGCGATGCGTATCTGCTGGAATCGGCCAGTCTGGGGTCACCGGGATTGGAAAATGTTCGCTGGCTCAGACCGGTTCGTCCTGGCGATACGCTTACGGCCTATCGAACGATCGAGGAAACGCGCTTGTCCGGCAGCCGCCCCGACCGGGGAATCGTAAAAACGTTGTGGGAAGTCGAGAACCAAAATGGAGAATTGGTACTGACCATGTCGGGCGTCAATTTCTTTCTTAAACGCCAACCCGGATAATCAGATGAGCGAGCATTTCAAACACAAGGTTCATGTCCTGTTCTCGAAAGAGGACCTCGATCACCAGCGACTCGAAGGCAAGGTGGCGGTGGTCCTTGACGTATTGTTTGCGACGTCGACAATCATCAACGCGTTTGCAGCCGGAGCAAGTGAGGTCATCCCGACACTGGATGAAGCTGGCGCGAACGCTGAAGCCCAGAAGCATCCTGAAGGAAGCTATGTGCTGGCGGGGGAGTTGTACGCTGTGACACTGCCCGGCTTTGCGCCGCCGACGCCGCTGGCGCTGGCCGAGCACGGCCTTGCCGGACGCAAGGTAATCTATTCAACAACCAACGGAACAGTAGCCTTGAAGCACTCGGCGAAGGCCGACCATGTCTACGCAGGCGCGTTGGTCAACGCCAAGGCTATTGTGAGACGGGTGCTGGACCAGCATGCCGGCAAAACCGTGCTGATCGTCTGTTCCGGGTCGATGGGCAGTCCCAACCTTGAGGATATGTACGGAGCAGGATACTTTGTGGAGCTTCTGTCCGAGGCGATGGGCGACGAGGGCGATACGTTTTCCGATGCCTCGTTGGCGGCGCGCGCACTGTTTCGCTCGGAACCTTCCGAGCAGGCTTTACTCAGATCCCGGGTAGGCAGGATGATGATCGAGCGCGGGCTGGTGCACGAGGTGCGGTTCGCGTCGCAACTCGGCGTGCTTGATGTCGTCCCGGTACTGACCGACGGGCGATTGACGGTTTAGGTTGCGGGCGTTTTCATCGCGGCGGTTGCTCACGTGATGGCAGTAACGGAGGAAGAGACTAAATGCGGCTGAAGTGGTTGCTGGTGTTGCTGTTTGCAGGGGCTATGGCGGGCACTGCGTTGGCAGCAGTCGACTGCAGTCGGGCCAGGACCAATGTGGACAAGTTGATTTGTTCCAGCAGCCGCCTGAGCGTAGCGGAGGAGCAGATGGCCAAGTCATACCGCGCCGCTATGCGGCGAGGGGTCGATTTGCAGGAACTGCAGCGCACGCATATCGAATGGTATGAACAGGTCCGCAATGCGTGCAACGATGTTGCCTGTCTGATGCGGGCATTTGACGATCGCAGCGCGGAACTCGATAACTATTGATGAAACGGCTGTTAGCCGACCTTCAACGGTGCCTTGATGTCCGCGTCCGGCAAAAGGCTGTCGACCAATTGCGCCAGTTGCTTACCGGTATCCGGGTTTAACGGCGCACCGGGATGGCGTACGCGGTTAGTGGCAATCGCCCCCCGCTTGCGCAATATTTCTTTACGTACTGCAACGCCGGGCTGCTGCTCGAATACGATGAGCGGCAGGAATTGCGTGTAAATTTTGCGTGCCCGTTGCCAGTCAGCCACTCGGGCGGCTGCCACCATCTCCATCAGCACTTCGGGAAACGCAAAACCGGTATTGAATCCGTCTGACCCTGCTTCGAGATCGAAAAGACCATACAAGGCCCCCAGTCCGGTTAGTATCGGAATTGAACGCTCACCCATCCCCGCCTTGAGTGCGCGGATCTTTGGTGCTGTCGGCACGGCTTCTTCCTTAATGCAGGAAATTGCCGGCAGCTCGCGCACCATGCGCAGCATCAGGTCGATCGGCATGTGCACTCCGCTCGATGCCGGGTGGTCCTGCAAAACGACGGGTAGTGCGGTCGCCGCCGTGATAGTGGAGAAGTGTTTGAACACGCGCTCGTCTGATGGCGTCGCTTCCGCGTGCGGAGTGATCATCACAGCGGAAGCTCCCAATGACTCGGCCATATGAGCGAGGTCGCAGGCGGCGCGGGTGCCGCTGGCACTGGCGCCGGCGATGACCGGAAGGCCGTCGGCGGCGTCCACTGCGGTGCGCACTACGGCTTCACGTTCGGCATCGTTCAGTCTGTTGGCTTCCCCCAGCACGCCGAGCACAGTAATGCCATCGACACCGATGCGCTTCATCAGCCCGACAAGACCAGCCATCGATTCGGCATCGAATGATTCGTCTTCGTGAAACGGGGTAGCGAGAATAGGAATGACACCAGAAAATTTCATGTTGAATGCGCCCCTTATGCAGATAACCACAGGATGATAGCGGAGCCGGTAGAATCCGGCATTGTTGATATAAGGTAAAAACACCGAGAGGGGTAGTAATGGAGATGATCAGGAACCAGCTCAAGCTGGCGTTACTCGACAAGCAGTTGCAGGTCGGTTGCTGGATGAGCCTTGGCAGTCATACTGCCGCCGAGATATGTGCGTCCTCAGGGTTCAATTGGGTGCTGGTCGATATGGAACACGCCCCCAACGATGTTCCGCAGGTGCTTCATCTGCTGCATGCCGTTGCTGCCTACCCCTGTTCCGTAATGGTGCGCGCTTACTGGAACGATACGGTTTTGATCAAACGGTTGCTTGATCTCGGTGTGCAGTCACTGCTGCTGCCTAATGTGCAAACGGCAGAAGAGGCAAAGCGCGCGGTCGAAGCGGTGCGTTATCCGCCACGCGGAGTGCGCGGCGTGTCGGCTAACTCGCGCTCGAATCGCTTCGGGCGCATCAAGGACTATTTCAAGCAGGCCGATGAGGAGATTTGTTTGATGGTGCAGATCGAGACGCGCAAGGGACTCGAAAACCTTGATGCAATTGCTTCGGTTGACGGGATAGACGGCTTGTTTATCGGCCCGCAGGATCTCGCTGCCGATCTCGGGCACCTCGGCAATCCTGGACACGCCGAGGCGCGTGAGGCGATGGGCGAGACGTTGCGCCGCATCGAAACGAGTGGAAAAGTGCCGGGCATTCTTGCGTTTGCCGAAGCCGATGCCAAGCACTGGATCGGCGAAGGGGCCCGATTTGTCGCGGTCACGGGTGATTCATTTCTGCTTGCGCGTTCTGCTGAAACCGTCGTGGCGGCGTTCAAGGCTTGATCCGGGATTTTTTGAACAATGGGGTGGTGGAATGGCAAAAGTACAAATAGAAGCGGCCGCGCTTGCGGACCTCAAAGGCAAGGAAGTGGCGGTCAGCGACTGGCTGACTGTCACTCAGAAGATGATCGATCAGTTTGCCGAAGCGACGCATGACCACCAGTGGATACATGTCGACGTTGAACGGGCAACGAAAGAGTCGCCGTTCAAGGCGCCGATTGCCCATGGATTTTTGACACTGTCACTGCTTTCGCATTTTCTGGGCGAGTCGATCGAGATTACCGGATCCCGCATGGGGGTTAATTACGGTCTGAACAAACTGCGTTTCACCGACCCGGTGCGGGTAAATTCGCGACTGCGGGCCCATTTCGTACTGGATGATCTGCAGCAGATTGATGGTGGTGTTCAGATGGTGTGGAAGGTGACCGTAGAGTGTGAAGGCTCGGAAAAACCGGTGTTGATTGCGGAGTGGCTGGGTCGCCGCTATCTTTGATGTCCATGCCGAATGCTGATGAAGCAGCCCGATGGCGGCGCCGGCTCGGCGCGTACCCGATTTTTCATTGCCTGGGGTGCGGTGCCCGGCGTGCATGCGGCTCGCTTTCGTTGTCTTTTGGACGCGAGAAGATACAGGGCAGCAATGCGCCTGGCTGCTGATGGCGCCGACGCACATTTCCGTTTGCTCGTAACCGTGGTTGTTAGCTAAGGCATCGAGAGTATGGCCAGAACTGATTTTCGTTTCGTGTACAACCTGCGTGTTCGTTGGTCCGAGGTGGATAGACAGGGCATCGTTTTCAACGGCCACTACCTGACATATTTTGATGTCGGCGTAACGGAGTACTACCGTGCCATCGGCATGCCATACCCGGATGCCATCGTGTCCGAAGGCGCCGATTTGTATGCGAAGAAAGCAGAAATCGAGTACCACGCGTCAGCCGAGTACGATGATCTGGTCGACGTGTGTGTGCGCGTGGCACGCATAGGCCGGTCGAGTTTCGAGTTCCGGGTGGAATTGTATCGGGGTGATGAGTTGCTGGTTTCCGGCTCTCTGATTTACGTCAACGCCAATCCGGAGACCCGCAAGTCAACCTCGCTGCCAGAGTTTTTGAAAGAGGCCTTCAGGCTCTTCGAGACGACGTTGCCTGAGGAGGGCAGTGCCAGGCGGTAGAATGCGTGTCTTGCGCCCGACATGGGCCGTTCGGACAATGAGACCGATGCGGCGCGGCGGCTGTGACAGATCGCCGGCATAACAACCAATCACCATCTGACAAGGACCAAAGATGAATTTCGAATTTTCCCCGCAGGTGAAAGAACTGCAGAAACGTGTATCCGACTTCATGGAAAAGCACGTCTATCCCAACGAGGCGCGGTTTCTGTCTGAGGTCGAAGAGAACCGGCGCAACGGCAATGCGTGGATACCGACCAAAGTCATCGAGGAACTCAAGCCAAAAGCACGTGCCGAGGGACTGTGGAACCTGTGGCGACCAAAAAGCCACGGCGGTGAATTGACCAATCTGGAATATGCACCACTATGTGAAATCATGGGGCGGCTCTCCTGGGCGCCGGAAGTGTTCAATTGCTCGGCGCCGGACACGGGCAACATGGAGACAATACTGCGCTACGGCACACCGGAGCAGAAGAAGCAGTGGGCGGAGCCGATTCTCGAGGGCGAGATACGCTCGGCGTTCCTGATGACCGAACCGGAAGTGGCGTCCTCGGATGCGACCAACATCCAGTGCCGGATTGAACGTCAGGGCGATGAATATGTGGTCAACGGGCGCAAGTGGTGGTCCTCGGGCGCTGGTGATCCACGTTGCAAGATCATGATTGTAATGGGCAAGACCGATCCGGATAGCGCCGACCGTCACAAGCAGCAGTCGATGATCCTGGTGCCGGTGGACGCCAAGGGCGTCACTGTTGAGAGGGCATTGACCGTGTTCGGTTATGACGATGCGCCGCACGGGCACATGGAGGTCTCACTCAAGGACGTGCGTGTGCCGGCATCCAACATCCTGCTTGGCGAGGGTCGCGGTTTCGAAATTGCACAAGGGCGGCTTGGTCCGGGGCGCATTCACCATTGCATGCGCATTATCGGCCAGGCGGAACGCGCGCTGGAGTTCATGTGCAAGCGTCTGAAGTCGCGCGTCGCTTTCGGAAAACCGGTCGCCGAGCACTCTATCTGGCACGAGCGCGTCGCCGAGTCGCGCATCATGATTGAGCAGGCCAGGCTTTTGACCTTGAAAGCGGCCTACATGATGGATACGGTCGGCAACAAGGAAGCACGGATGGAAATCGCGATGATCAAGGTCCTCGCGCCGAATATGGCGCAGCAGGTCATCGACTGGTCAATTCAGGCGCATGGCGGTGGCGGCGTCTGCCAGGATTTTCCGGTGGCGGCGATGTATGCGCACAACCGCACGCTACGGCTTGCCGATGGGCCCGACGAAGTCCACCGGGCGCAAATTGCGCGCCTTGAGTTGCGAAAGTACGCCTGACGTCAGTGATTCTCGCTCACTACATATCTATCTCAACCAACCGGGGCTGCACGTTATGTGCGGCCCTTTTTTTGTCGGCGTTGCGCATCCAGTGAGCCAAGCCGAACGTAATTTCCGATCGTAGCCGTGAAAGGTGTCTGCTTGTCGCCAGTTTTCGCTTTTGGCGGCGGGTGAGTGCCCCTTTTGTGGATCGATGAACCGGCGATGTCCCGGGGGCTGGCTCCGCACGATTGCCGTGCTAGAAATTTTCAGGGTGTCATGGCTCGGTGAATCTCGCGGCTTTCCCTTGCACAATGTGTCGTTGAATCGTCCCGATGTCGGTTGTCAGAATTTTTTCCGCAGACGCATGTCCTATGAATTCAGCTTTTCTCACGGCATGCTTCGCCCCGGTAACAGGTGTGGCATTTGTCGAATGTTTTCGGAAGCGCTGAATATGCTGCATAGCATCAAAGAGTGAAAGGTAATGTATTTTGATGGAACGAAGTTGCGGTGCACCATGAGGCCGGCGTCGAGGCTGCGTTGCTTTGTGTCGAAGGTTCGTTCCGCTCACTGAAATCGTTTTTATGGGGGTCCGCAAGGCGCTCGGATTTCCAGCCCGTTGTCAAACGTTGACCAAGCTTTTTTTTCTATTGAACAAAGGCTTGTCGAGGCTTGAAACGGGTATCTAGTTCGTGTATTTTGCGCCGGTAACTTTAGTTGTTACGTTCCCTGCACCTACAAGGTTCGAAAGGGGGAGTTTTGTAATGAAAATCGCGTTCCAAGTAAATGGAAAAAGGACGAGCGTAGATGTGGCGCCTGATACGCCACTGCTCTGGGTTCTCCGTGACACGCTGGGTATGACCGGCACGAAATTCGGTTGCGGAAAAGCTCTATGCGGTGCGTGTACCGTTCATCTGAATGGTATGGCCGTACGCTCTTGTCAGACACAAATCGGCTCGGTTGCGGGCCAGAAAGTCACCACCATTGAAGGTCTGGGTGGTGATCACCGAGTGCAGCGCGCCTGGATGGCGCTGGATGTACCGCAGTGCGGCTACTGCCAGCCCGGTCAGATGATGTCGGCGTCTGCTCTGCTCGCCATGAACAAGAACCCTTCTGATCAGGATATCGATGCCTTCATGTCGGGCAACATCTGCCGTTGTGGCACGTATCCGCGAATTCGCGCTGCCATCAAGGCCGCTGCGAAGATGTCCTAAGGAGGGGGCTAGACATGGAAAATATCGTGAAAAACGAAACTCGTCGTGACTTCCTGAAAGTCAGCGGCACCGTCGCGGGTGGTCTTGCCCTCGGCTTCTATCTACCCAATGGTCCCAAGGTCGCTCAGGCTGACGGCGGCGGTGGTTACGCCAGCCCCAATGCCTGGGTCCGTATCGGTCTCGACAATGTGGTCACCATCATGGTTGCCCGCTCTGAGATGGGTCAGGACGTTTATACGTCCATGCCTATGCTTGTTGCGGAAGAACTCGAAGTGGACATGGACAAGATCAAGGTCGAGTTCGCACCGCCTGCCGAGGTCTACATCAATGCTCTGCTCGGTGGTCAGCTCACGGGTGGTTCGACTTCCGTCCGTGATGCGTGGGAAAAGCTGCGCAAGGCCGGTGCTTCGGCCCGCATGATGCTGGTTGCTGCGGCAGCCGATGACTGGGGTGTTGCAGCGGATTCCTGCAAGGCGTCGGATGGCGTTGTGACCGGACCTGGCGGCAAGCGGGCAACCTACGGTGCTCTGGCAGCGAAAGCGGCCCAGATGGAAGTGCCTAAGGATGTGCCGCTCAAGCCTTCGAGCCAGTTCAAGGTTGTCGGTAACGTTCGTCAGAAGCGTCTGGATACGGCTGCGAAAGTGCGTGGTACCGCTCAATTCGGTATCGACACGCGTATTCCCGGAATGGGTTACGCCGCGGTGATCATGGCGCCGATGATTGGTGGCAAGGTTGCTTCATATGACGATGCCCGCGCCAAGAACTTCCCAGGTGTGAAGGCGGTCGTTCAGTACAGCCGTGGCGTTGCAGTGGTTGCGGACGATTACTGGACAGCGAAGAAAGCGGTTGCCACGCTCAACGTGCGTTGGGATGCCGGCAAGATGGCTGCCGTCGACCAGCGCTCAATCTGGAAAGGCCTGGAAGAGGCTTCACAGCAGCCCGGTGCGGTGTTCCGTGAGCACGGTGATGTCGATGCTGGTATGGCCGGCGCAGCGAAGACGATTACTTCCGAGTATCGTCTGCCGTTTGTGTCGCATTCGCCCATGGAGCCGCAGAACACCACGGCTGATGTGCGTGCCGACAAGGCAATTATCATCACGCCGACCCAGTTCCAGCAGCTGATTCCTCACGTTGTGGCTGGTGCGACAGGCCTGAAGCCGGAGCAAGTTGAAGTGCAGACGACATTCCTCGGTGGTGGCTTCGGCCGTCGCGTGGAAGTTGACTATGCTATCGATGCCGCCGAGATTTCGAAGGCGGCCGGCATGCCGGTCAAGATGGTGTGGAGCCGCGAAGATGATATGACGCATGACTCTTATCGTCCCGCGGGTATCTTCAAGTTCTCCGCCGGTCTGGATTCGGCTGGCAAGCTTAGCGCGTTCCGTTTCCATTCGACCAGCCCGTCGATCTCGGCGCGTCTTTTCCCCAGTATCGTCAAGGACGGCATTGACCCCTTCGCAGTTGAGGGTATCGATAACTTCCCGTACGTTGCTGACGGTGGCATGCGCTTTACCTACCAGATGCACGATACCGGCGTAACGGTCGGTTATTGGCGTGCGGTGTCCCACAACCTCAACGCGGTTGCTCTCGAGTCGTTCATCGATGAAATGGCTACCGCTGCCGGCAAGGACCCAATCCAGTACCGTATCGACATGCTCGACATGGGCTCGACCAAGCACCAGTGGTCAGGTCTGTCTGCGGGTGTGCCGGTAGGCGCGCGTATGAAGCGTGCTCTGGAACAAGTCCGCCAGAAGTCAAACTGGGGCAAGAAAATGCCTGCTGGACGCGGTCAAGGTGTTGCCGTGATGGAAGGCTACAACACGGTCATCGCGATGGTTGTTGAGGTTACTGTCAGCGACAGCTACGACGTGCAGATTGACAAGGTGACGTCAGTTGTCGATGCCGGCACCCTGATTCACCCGGATCAGGCTCTGGCACAGATGCAGTCGTGTATCAACTTCGGTCAATCCGCTTGTATGTGGGGTGAAATTACCATCAAGGATGGTGGCGTCGAGCAGAACAACTTCGACACCTTCCGTGTTGCCCGCATCAACGAAGCGCCGAAGGAGCTCAACATTCACTTCATCAAGAGTGACACTGTTCCTGGTGGTCTTGGCGAACCGGGTACCGCGGTTGTTCAGCCGGCGATTGCAAATGCGATCTTCGCCGCGTCTGGCAAGCGTCCCCGTACCCTGCCGTTCACGCCGGAGAACATCAAGGCTGGCTAATTGAAATATTCGGGTCCGGCTCCCACAAGGAGCTGGTTCCCCGAAGGCATTAGAAAAGACCCTTCAGCGCCAGCTGGAGGGTTTTTTTTCGGTGGCCGTGATGGCGCGGCTGATCTAGAATCGTTATTTCCGGTTGGATAGAACGGGTAGTGTTATGGACAGCGTTGATCTGCAAGTGTTGAGAAGCAGCGTGGTATGGCGCGCCGAGGGCCACAAAGTTGTGTTGGTGACAATTGTCGAAACTTGGGGCTCGTCACCAAGGCCGGCCGGTGCCATGCTTGCGGTGCGTGACGATGGCATCGTGGCCGGATCGGTCTCTGGCGGATGTGTCGAGGACGATCTGATTTGCAAGATCCGGGACGAATCCCTGCAGGTGGAACGCCCTCAAGTCGTGACATATGGCATGACGAAGGAGGAGGCCGAGCGATTTGGCCTGCCATGCGGGGGGACCCTGCAGCTTGTGCTGGAACAGGTAACTGATGATGCCGTCCTGTCGGAGCTTCTCGAACGGGTCGAGCGGCACGAACTGGTGACACGTACCCTGGATATGGAGACGGGGCGGGTCAAACTCGAAGCAGCCAGCAGGGCAGATACGCTCTCGTTTGATGGTAATACGCTGAAAGGTGTCTACGGCCCACGTTGGCGCTTGCTGATCGTCGGGGCGGGGCAATTGTCGCGCTATGTTGCGCAAATGGCGCAGGCGCTTGACTACCATGTCACCGTTTGTGACCCGCGCGAGGAATATGCGGACACCTGGGACATCGAAGGTGCGACGCTTGACCGTGGTATGCCAGACGACGTTGTCCTGGCGATGAATCTGGACTCGCATAGCGCTGTTGTGGCGGTTACACACGATCCGAAAATCGATGATCTGGCGCTGCTTGAAGCTCTCAAGTCTCCAGCATTTTATGTAGGCGCGTTAGGCTCACGGCTCAATAGTGAGAAGCGTCGAGAGCGCTTGGCATTGTTCGATCTGTCGCAGGCGGAACTCGATCGTTTGCACGGACCTGTGGGGCTGCGGATCGGCAGCAAGACACCGCCGGAAATTGCCGTTGCGATTCTTGCCGAAATGACTGCTGTACGTCATGCGATAGATCTGACAAAAATCGGGTCTGCCGAGAGCAAGCAAGCCGGTGTGGATGGGAATCAGGCCGTGTGCGTTACGGCGACGGCCTGAAGCCGCTTCTGAAATTTGGTTTAATCGGGAGCCTTGCGGCTCCCGATTTCTTTTGAACTGGTCAACGGAACAACGAAAGGACATGGAATGAGACTGGATGGCAAGGTGGCAATCGTAACTGGAGGTGGATCCGGCTTTGGTGAGGGGATCGCGAAACGGTTTGCGGAAGAAGGCTGCAAGATTGTCGTGAACGATATAAATGACGATGGTGGGCAGAGAGTTGCGAAAGAGATCATGGCTGCAGGTGGCGAGGCTGCGTACGTCAACGGCGATGTATCCAAGGACGCTGACTGGGCAGTGATGCTTAAGTTTGCGCTGGATACTTTCGGGGATCTCGACATCGTTATTAACAACGCCGGTACGACGCATCGAAATCAGCCAGTGCTCGACGTAACGGAAAAGGACTTTGACCGTGTTTATGCCGTCAATGTGAAGAGCCTTTATCACTGTGCCCGTAACATCGTTCCGCACTTTCGCAAGAAAGGTGCAGGCGTGTTCGTCACTATTGCATCGACCGCGGGTGTACGGCCACGACCCGGTCTGGTCTGGTACAACGGCAGCAAGGCAGCGGCGATTGTTGCGAGCCGTGCAATGGCGGTTGAACTCGCGCCTGACAAGATTCGCGTAAATGTGGTGAATCCGGTTGCCGGGGACACGCCGCTGCTGGCAGAGTTTATGGGTGCGGACACGCCGGAGATCCGGGAGAAATTTGTTTCTTCGATTCCTCTGGGGCGTTTCAGTCAGCCCCGTGATATCGCGAACGCATGTCTTTACCTGGCTTCCGATGAGGCGGATTTCATCACTGGTGCGTGTATTGAAGTCGACGGCGGGCGTTGCGTTTGAACGTGGTGTAGAGGTCATGTTCGGGTGAGAACGCTCTATTGGTTTTAGCCCGGGATCTGGCATAAAAAAAGCACGCTTCGTAAGCGTGCTTTTTTGTTCCCTTTTGAATATCCGCGGCAGGTCCTAGGCGCCGGTAAACGCCTGCAACCCTGTTTGTGCCCGACCTAGTATAAGGGCATGGATGTCATGCGTGCCCTCGTAGGTGTTTACCGCTTCGAGATTCATCAAGTGGCGAATGACGTGATACTCGTCAGATACGCCATTCCCGCCATGCATGTCCCGGGCGGTCCGGGCAATCTCGAGCGCCTTGCCGCAAGAGTTTCGCTTGATCAGTGAAATCATCTCCGGGGCTGAGCGGCCCTCATCCATCAATCTCCCGACACGTAATACGGATTGCAGGCCGAGCGTGATTTCAGTTTGCATGTCTGCCAGCTTCTTCTGGACCAGTTGATTGGCGGCTAGGGGGCGGCCAAACTGTTTCCGCTCCATGACATATTCTCTTGCCGCCTGCCAGCAGAACTCCGCCGCGCCCAGCGCTCCCCAGGCAATGCCGTAACGGGCCTTGTTGAGGCAGCCGAACGGGCCTTTCAGACCGCGTACTTCCGGGAGCAGGTTTTCGTCGGGAACGAATACATCGTTCATTACAATCTCACCTGTAATGGAAACACGCAAACTGAATTTCCCCTCGATCTTCGGGGTGGTGAGCCCGGTCATGCCCCGCTCGAGGATGAACCCGCGAATGACGCCCTCGTCATCTTTGGCCCAAATAACCAGCACATCGGCAACCGGAGAGTTTGTGATCCACATCTTGGCGCCCTTGAGTGTCCATCCGCCATCGACCTTGCGAGCGCGGCTGATCATGCTCCCGGCATCGGAACCGTAATCCGGCTCGGTAAGTCCGAAGGCCCCGATTTTCTCGCCACTCGCGAGAGACGGAAGGTATTTTCTGCGCTGTTCTTCCGTGCCGTAGGCGTAAATCGGATACATAACGAGGCTGGACTGCACGCTCATCATCGAACGATATCCAGAATCAATACGCTCGACTTCACGCGCGATTAACCCGTAGCAGACGTGATTGACGCCGGCGCAGCCATATCCGTCTATCGTCGAACCCAGAAATCCCATTTCCCCCATCTCGCCGAAAACATCCCTGTCAAAACGTTCGTCACGGTGTGCTTGCAGCACGCGTGGCATTAGTTTTTCGTCGCAAAAGGCACGCGCGCTATCGGCAACGATTCGCTCCTCCTCACCGAGTTGCTCATGAAACAAAAAAGGATCCGACCAGACGAATGAAGGGCGATTGGAAGGTGCGTTCATGGGTGTAATCCGTTGTGAGAGAGACAGGTAATGCCGGGAAATTGTACATCCTGGCCACGCGACCCGGGGTGAAGTCGGCTCGCCCCAAGCACTATTCGTATTTCTTTTCCGAGCAAATGTCGAAACCGTCCCGCCAACCGGCTGCGTACATGGCGTCGTCTTCGAAGCGGGTTTCGTCCCGAGTTGTTCCGGCGGCGCGCCGTGAACTGTCGCAGCCGTCCGTGTAACCATCTCGAAAGGAAGGGGGGTATCCCGCGAGATTAACCTGGGATTTGTCTGTCTGGGTCGGAGAGGTACTGCAACCGATCACCAACAGTGCAACAGCATAGAGGTGTACGTGCTTTGGTTTTATCATGGGCGAATTTTTCTGCTGACCGGGAAAGATGCCTTGTTGACCAGGTTCGTCAAAGTAATTCTGATTTTCGCACAAGGAACGGCGGGCAATCACCCGCCAATTTTTTGTTGATCAGTGCGCGAATCCTGCGCCCCAAAAAAAAGCGCCCGATAAGGGAGGAAATCGGGCGCTCCAATGCGCTTTGAGCGCATTGCGTAAAACGTGTGACAGGTCAGTGGATCAGGGTTGCATGTTCAATTATTTCTGTCTCGAGCCAGAGAAGTTTTGTTGAAATGACTAGTTGTCAAATGCTGCTAGCTCAGCGATACCACTGAGCCATTAACCAATTGGACTCTCTCGCCGACCGAAAATTCTGGCGGTTGGTGCTCGTAAATCGTTCGCAAGCTGCCATCTTCCATGCGCAGACGCACGATAAAGCTGATCGCTAACTGTTGATCATTGCCCGAAAACGCGCTGCGCTTCGATGTTTTGGCCAGTATCGAGGCCGGGAACGATGACCCTTCGTTGTTACTGCGGGATTCGGCAAATTCAAGCCGACCTGATGCGGAGTGCTCCACCGGCATTTGCAGTTCATGCCGCTCGATAGAATCGATTACGCCACAACGAGAGCAAGGAGGTGCGAGGGTCTGGCTGAAGCGTTGGCTCACACGCATCACCATCGGTTTGTCGTTGTCCCCGGCGTTCCGCAATGCGCTGCGCGTGAGACCGACGTGCGTTGGCGTGGTAACAGCTGAGGCGACCGGTTTATCGGAAATACTTTTGC